>ERZ772880.307-NODE-307-length-45264-cov-16.104448_pt1 | contig 45264 bp, 39 predicted proteins | sample MGYA00580577_ERZ772880 | MGnify/ENA primary metagenome ERZ772880 (study PRJEB29015, sample SAMEA2737705) | human gut metagenome | biome: human gut; feature: human-associated habitat; material: faeces | place: China | collected 2012 ... | reverse complement strand
AGAGATTGCAAAATTTTCAGGTTTATCCCAACAGGAAGTAGAAACTATTTCTTCTGACGCATAAGAAGAAGCAAGCCGCCACAAATGTGGCGGCTGATCCAATGATACACTATATTTTTATCCATATTTTGCTCTTTGTTTTTCTTCTTTTCTCCCTTGCCATCAATGCATATCGTATGGAAAAGATATTACGAAGCCTTCACCTGAAACGAAGGATCTTCCTCGATCAATTCAATAAATGCTTCTGCGACATCCGGATCAAACTGCGTGCCTTTTCCTTTTTCTAATTCCCCGATCGCATACTCCACGCTTAAGGCATCCTTATAAGCCCTCCGGGACACCATTGCATCAAAGCTGTCACACACTGCAAGGATCCTGCCTAAAAGCGGGATGTCCATTCCTTTGACACCACCCGGATAGCCTTTTCCATCATAGCGTTCATGATGGGATAAAACTGCCGGAATGACATAGTTCATATTCGGGAGGAAATGGATCATCTCAATGGAATTCTCCACATGAGTTTTCATTACCTCGTATTCCTCATCTGTCAGTTTGCCCTTCTTCTTTAAGATGCTTTCCGGGATACCGATTTTTCCGATATCGTGGAGCAGACCTGCCACTTTTGCAGTCTGGATATCATCCTTTGGAAGCCCCATTTTTGCTGCAAGCTTCATCGCATACCCGGAAACATTCTCAGAGTGTTCAAAGGTGAACGAATCCTTGGCATCAACTGCTGCCATCAGCGCAAAAATCGTCGGCGTTACCTGCTCATAACCTTTCTCCCTGCTCTGTTCCTGTCCCTCAAAACTCTTCTCGTAAATCTCGATACGGTTTTTACCATTTCCTTTTGCATAGAAGGCTGCCCGTCTTGCCTGACGGAATAATTTTCTTGCACTTTCTGCCATGTTTTTGTCCCATGCGATTCCAATGCTGAACGTAATCGGCTGGATGACTTTTGGCTTATCTTCTTTCTGTTCTAATATCGTATTCTGTATCAGCCGCGCAAACGACAATAGTATTTCTTTTCTGCTTTCTTCCGCAATAATAAGAAATTCATTGGAACCGACACGGAATACCGACATTTTGTCACTGCAGAGGTTCTGCACCTGGGATGCGCTCCACCTCAGGATCTGGTCTCCGGTCTCCTCGCCGTACAGATCATTGTATAACTTAAAGTTATCCATATCCAGATATATCATTCCTGTCGGATGTTCCTTTATGTCCAGATTTTTCATAAATTCACTGCAATAGCTGCGGTTATACAGACCTGTCAGTTCATCATGAATGGACACCTGATATACTTTTTCATAGGCACTGATATTTTTTAATGCGCCGGATACGCTGTTTGCGATCTGCCGGATACAGTCCGCCTCATCATAGATCAGCCTGTTTTTTCTGTGAAGCTCCACATATAAAAATCCATAAATTTTATCGTCATACTTAAAAACTGCGATCTCCGGTTTTTTATGAATGCCGCCGGTGCCACAGAATGACCTCAGCCTTGCCTCTTCCTCTATGTCCAGCACCCGGTCTCCGTCTGCCGTACACTCCACAAAATGGTCATCTCTTTTTTCAAAAATACGTGCATACGAGTCCGGTACTGCCGAACTGACGGTGCTTCGGATTTTCTGGTACAGTTCTTTTTTATTCAGGATCGAGGCCGCCATATCCTGAAATTCCACAAGGCTCTCCACAATGTGTTTTTTCTTCTGGTACAGGATACGCTCCAGCCATTTTCTGGCATAGCTCATGACCAACACCATCCAGAGGCACTGCAGAACGACAAACACTGTGATAAACTGTTTGGTAAAGCTGTCCGTCTGGCCGATCACATGGTCAATGTTTGGCTCCAAAATAATCATTGGAAGAAACGCTACAACTACTGCGATCAAATATACGGCACCTGTTGTCGCACGCATGGAGAATGAGAACAGATACTGTTTATAAATAATGTATACAAAACAGACCGCCATTCCCACTCCGCCAAGGGTATCGAATGGGAAATCACCGCTCCATGGCATCACGCACAGAATATTTCCACCCATGATGAGCAGTGTTCCTATTAATAATGGGCCGAGTTTTTTCCGGTACTCTAATTGTCCCCCGATTTTTTTATGGGCAAGCAGCGTTACATACACTAACAGAATTATCTCTGCTGCTGCCAGCAACCAGATGCCTGTTTTTGCATGATAATGGTAGGATATACCGCCATTCGCCATGATCTGCACTTCCGGCGGTGGGAGAATACAACCGGTAAAAACATTCAGCAGGACAACTGACACCGTCACAGCCATACAGCCATCCAGAAATCTGTCCTTTCCCCGGATGTCAAGATAATGGAACAAAAATCCATATATCAGTATCGGGATCGTAAAAAGTCCCATCAGTGATACATGATACCAGAACTGTATCCCCGGGCTGATCTGCAGTCTCATGAGCACAGCGCCGCCTGTCCAGGACAATAATGCCGACAGTATTGCCTTGAGATCTCTTACTTCTGATGATTTCTCTGCAACATTCAGAAAACAGAATAATAAAAACAGATAGCATATGAGTGCAGCCATTGGAATACCAATATATATATTTTTGATCAACACCAGATTCATGAAATGTTTCATTTTTCATTCTCCTTCGTGTGAAATATCGTATTTCCATTCGCAGTCTGCCGTCAGATACTGTCTCTGTACGCAGACATATATCATTATGTTACCATATTTTTACATTTCATACAAGAATCTGCACGCTTGTCCATTTCCGTTTCGGATCTGTCCCTGTTCCGTTTCAGTTTCCCTGCCGGAAGCTGTTTTTCTCCTTCGTAAGTTCCAGCATAAGCATAAGCACACTCCATTTCCGGTTCGATGGTGTAAGGACTGCTTTATAGTCAACCGGAATCTGTTTCCGGCGCAGTTCAAACAGTATTTTGTCAAAATGCTTTTCATTCACACCGCAGAATACCATAAGGCTCTCCTGTGGTGCGCTGCCGGTAAATGGTGCTATGAGCACGTTCTTTTTTCCCTCTGCGAGATCCCCGATACTCTGCCGCAAATCTGTGGTTTTGATCTCCTCCAGGCGGATTTTCATTGGCGCAAGCAGCTGTTTTACCGCTTCTTTTTCTTTTACCTGATAGATTAATATTTTTTCCATGTTTTTCTCTCCAGACTTAAGAAAAGCCAAACACAAAATATGTCTGGCTTTTTCTTTCATTCTATCATTTTTTATAACACTTCTTCAATAATTTTCTTTAAAGTGCCGGCAGAACTTTGCAGTTTTTCTGTTTCCTCCTCATCGAGAGTGATCGGGATCCGGTTTTCCACACCGTGCGCTCCCACGATTGCCGGCATGCTTAAGGAAATATCGGAAATCCCGAATTCTCCGTGCATCAGATTCGATACCGGTAAAATGGATTTTTCGTCGCGGATGATCGCCTCGCAGATTCTGCGCACCGCCATTGCAACTCCAAAGTAGGTCGCCTTTTTCTTTGCAATGATCTCGTAAGCACTGTTTTTTACATTCTCTGCAATACGCTCGGTCGCTTCGTCATGGTTGAAGTGTCCACGCATCTCGCAGAATGTATTGATCGGCACACCCGAAACAGTGGCGCTGCTCCATGCTGCAAGCTCGCTGTCGCCGTGTTCGCCGATGATGAATGCGTGTACACTCCGGCTGTCCACATTCAGATGCTCTCCAAGGTTGTATTTTAATCTTGCAGTATCTAACACCGTTCCGGAGCCAAGCACCCGGTTTTCCGGGAAACCGGACAATTTCAATGCCGTGTAGGTCAGGATATCCACCGGATTGGAAACGATCAACAGGATTCCTCCGCAGTTTCTTTTTGCAATTTCCGGAATGATGGATTTGAAAATACCAACATTTTTCTGGACAAGATCTAATCTTGTCTCATCCGGTTTCTGATTGGCGCCTGCTGTCACGATGATGATCGCTGCATCCACAATATCATCATAATCTCCGGCATAAATTTTCATTGGTCTTGCAAAAGGAAGTCCATGGCTGATGTCCAGCGCCTCTCCCTCTGCCCTGTTTTTATCAGCATCGATCAGAACCATCTCGGAAAACAGACCGCTTTCCATTAATGCAAATGCTGTTGCAGATCCTACAAAACCGCATCCGATCATTGCCACTTTTCTCTGATTTACGCTTGTTTCACTCATATTTTCGTCCTCTCTTTCTTTTTTCTGAAATATCTCCTGTAAGTGGAGACAATCGCAGAATTTTACTGTTATTCCAGGATTCTTCCGTCCGTAGAAATGGTCACTACCTGCCATGGAATGAATTTTCCACTGTTCTGCAATGCTTTTTTCGCAGCCATCTCAATTCCGCCACAGCAAGGCACTTCCATACGTGTTATTGTAACAGATTTGATGTCGTTGTTTTTGATAATTTCTGTCAACTTTTCAGAATAGTCCACATCATCTAACTTTGGACACCCGATCAGTGTCACATGGCCGCGAATGAATTTACGGTGGAAATCTCCGTAGGCGTATGCGCTGCAGTCCGCTGCGATCAGCAGTTTTGCGCCGTCAAAGTATGGCGCACGGACCGGTGCAAGCTTGATCTGTACCGGCCACTGTGTCAGTTCGGAACGGATTTCTCCTGCCGCCTGCAGCTCTGCGCTTCTGTCTGCATCTGCCTCTCTCCGGATGGCTCTCGCCTGACTTCCCGGACATCCGCATGGTGTCTTTGCCGCCTCTTTGCTCTTTTTATGTTCTTCCACTGCCTTCTCATCATAAGCTGCTGCCTCACGCTCCACAAAATGGATCGCATCTACCGGACAGGCCGGCAGACAGTCGCCGAGACCGTCACAATAATCATCGCGCATAAGCTTCGCTTTTCCATTCACCATTGCGATTGCTCCCTCATGACATGCCTCTGCGCAAAGACCACATCCTACACATGCTTCCTCGTCGATCTCTATAATTCTTCTTACCATCTTCCATTCCTCCTGTTGTCTGCATATCTATTATTTGTTTCATTTGACTTTCTATGTGCATACTAATATAATAAAGAAAATTTTTCTGTTGTTTTTACAACGTAATTATGTTTTATTCTACGAACATTGGGTAGGTAATTGTACTACACATACATTTGAAGGGAGTTTCTATGACAAACGACGATCTGCTTTTATTACAGACCTCTGTATTCACAGGGATCGCAACCGATGAGATCAGGGACATGCTCTCCTGCCTCTCTGCACGGGAGACGACATTTATCAAAGATGAGATCATTTTTTCTTATGGGGAAACCATCACAGGCATCGGCATTGTGCTTGAGGGGAGTGTACACATTGTAAAAGAGGACTTCTGGGGCAATGCCAACCTGATGGCAGAATGTGTCCCGGGCGATATTTTCGGGGAAGCCTATGCGATCAATTCCACCGAACCGCTGGAAATGAATATTTTTGCTGCTTCCACCTGTCGCATTTTGTTTCTGGAGGTTTCTAAGATCCTGACGGTCTGCCCATCTGCCTGTGCGTTTCACAACCGGCTGATCCGCAATCTTCTAACGTTAGTGTCCCGGAAAAATTTCCAGTTAAACCGCAAGTTAGAACATATGTCCAAGCGCACCACCAGAGAGAAACTGCTCTCCTACCTGTCCATGGAGTCGAAAAAAGCCAATGCTTCAACTTTTACCATTCCATTCAACCGCCAGCAGCTTGCCGACTATCTCTCTGTCGACCGCTCTGCCATGTCCAATGAATTGTGCAAATTGAGAGATGCCGGCATTTTGGAATTCAACAAAAATACCTTCACGATTTTTGAGAAAAACGATTAAAAGAAACGCTATGATGCTATTTCCTGCACCATAGCGTTTTTTCAGATTCCATTCTCCTTCAGGTAATCCACCCAGATCCCATATTTTGAACCATACAGATGAATGTCGTCGAACGTCAGACTGCTCTTTAAGTTGCCTTCCTCATCGCATACGACCTCATTCATGTCAAGGTAAAAGATATTTTTTCCGTCTGCGAGTGCAGCAATCCGCTCATTCCGCTGCTCGATCCCCACATTGTTAAAGATCGGATCTTTATCACTTTTTTCTTTTGCAACCTTCATGATCCCCTGAACGAAGATCACAGCGTCCGGCTGCAGTTCCCGGAATTTTTCCACTGAATCCTCATAGGCTGTCATGAAACCATCCAGTGTTCCCCTTCCCATCTCATTGATCCCGATCTGGAAATAGATTTTTCCGTATTTTTTTGCCTTAAGCGCTTCCTCTAATGTCACTTTTTCCCCGTCCACTTCACAGAACTTTTCTGTCCAGAGGTTGTATACGTTCATGCCGACGGTCGCATAAAAAGTGCTGTCATTGAGTCCGCCGTAATCATGAAGTCCCACGGTTCTCGAGTCACCGATAAACACTGCGTCCGAGAAGTACCCGGCGTCCACCGCATGAAAGCTTCTTACTTCCTCCTGCTCTGTCTCCGCCACTGTCTCCGTTTCTGCCATACTCTCCGTTCCCTCTGCGGCAGGTTCTGTGCTCTCAGTCGCATAGATCTGCTCCTCATCTCTTCTCAGTTCTGCCAGATGTTCCCATTTATCCCAGAGTGACTCATGGTCGCTGCTCCATGGATAAATCCCATCGTGTATGCCCTGCATGACCAGAACAAAGTACGGTGTTTTTACCGGATCGACCGTATAACGGCTGTAAATCGTATCTTTTCCCAGAAATCCTATCGCTGACAGGATTGCCCAGCCAGCTAAAATCAGAATGGTGATTTTGCAATATCTGATTTTTTTCATTTCTGCTCCTTCCTGTTATCTAAAAATTAAAGTATAAAAATGGATTATTTGCAGATACCGCAAGGTAGTACATGCTGAGTGCAAAGATCACCGCAATTGCCAGCGTACCGAGCATCCCCCGCTTTATTCTTCCATAAATCACCGCCGGAACCGGAGTTGCAAAAAGAACTCCCATCGCCAGCAGGCTGTCATAATCTTTCAGATATTTGATGTAATCCATGGAATTGACCATGCCGGTATGTGCATTCACAAACGGAAACATACGTGTCAGATAAATTCCAAGCTGATGAACATCCGTGATCGTAAATGCCATCCAGGTCACAGGCACAAACAGTAACAGATAGACATGTCCGATCACTTTGCTTTTCTGTAAAAATGGAAGCAAAAACAATTTTTCCAGAAATAAAGCCCCGAGCAGCATGCCGCCCCAGATCAGGAAATTATACCCTGCCCCGTGCCACAGTGCGGTCAGTATCCACACAGCAAAAAGGTTGAACATCGTCCGCAGTCTGCCTTTCCGGCTTCCTCCGAGCGGAATGTATACATAATCGCGGAACCACCGTCCCAGTGTAATGTGCCAGCGGCGCCAGAACTCCGTCACCGATTTTGAGATATATGGGAAACGGAAGTTTACCGGAATCTGGAATCCTAACATTTTTCCGAGTCCGATCGCCATCATCGAATATCCTGCGAAATCAAAATACAGCTCCATGGAATATGCGACCGCACCCAGCCACGCCAACGGCGTTGAGATACTGTTAAACCCGATCGTCTGCACGTTGTTCCACAACATTCCCACCCGGTCAGCGATAATGACTTTGGATCCGAGTCCGATCACAAGGATACGGATGCCACTCTCAAAATCCCGTGCTGTCACCGTCCTTCTTTTCAGGCAGCTGCTAACCTCGGTATAGTTTACGATCGGTCCGGCGATCAGCTGTGGAAACATCGTCAGATAGGTTCCAAGGTTGACATAAGATTTTTCTGCCGGGACAATGCCACGGTACACATCGATCACATACGCTGCGATCTGGAAGGTATAAAAACTGATCCCAAGCGGCAGCTTCGTGGTCAGACCGCTGTATTTAAAGAAAAAGAGCATTCCGAAATCATAGCAAAGCGCCAGAATAAGCAGTACTGCCTGTCTTCTGCCTCTTCCGTCCTCCGGCGTCTTATACATGCTGCGTGCGATCACATAGTTCACCGTGACTGACGCTAACAGCAACAGGACATACTGCGCCTCACCATAGGTGTAGAAGGCAATGCTCCCCAAAAAGAGTACTGCGTTGCGGAACTTCTTCGGTGTGATAAAATATATGATTAAAAAAGCCGGCAGAAACCGGAACAAAAATTCAAAACTGCTAAATACCATACGTAATTCTTTCTCTCATTCTCCTGCTTGTGCTGCACGATCAACGTGCTTTTCTGCAGAAACTCTACCTGTTTTTCAAAAAAATAACTGCCTGTTTTCTTTTTTTATTATATGCACAGACTGTTGTTATTATAGATGAAAAAAATAAATATTACCATATGATTAATTTTAAAAATATATTAAATCCATGCTATTTTGTAACTTTTCTGTAATGATTGGGCACGGACGCTGCTTTTCTCAGATTTTCCGGAAACTATGTTACTGTTTTCCCTGCAGAAATGCTTCGATCTCCCCGATAAAATACAGTGAGCCGAATGCCACTGTCTTTTCTGCGGATGATTTTGAGAAATCCGGCAGCACATCCGCAAGGTTCTGATACGCCTCCGCCGGGATCCCTTTTGCCCGGATGCAGTCTGCAAGCGCCTCTCCCTGCAATGCCCTCTCACTCTCCACAGTCACTGTCTTAAAATCCAGTGCCAGCGGAAGAAGTTCCCGGATCATCTCCCCATAATCTTTATCCGCCATGACACCCATGATAAAATGGAATTTTTCATCCGGATACATTGTCTCCAGACTTTTTTTCAGCGCCTCCACACCGTTACTGTTATGCGCACCGTCCATCAGGAAAAACGGATCATTGCTCACAAGCTCCATGCGTCCCATCCACTGTGTCCGGTCGATCCCTTCCCGGATTGCATGCTGCAAAGCTTTCCGTTCCGGCACATTCTTTTTTCCTGCAAAATATTTTTCAAAAAATAATTCTGCTGCAAGCATTGCCGCCACGGCATTTTCATACTGGTGCACACCGAGCATTTTCATTGTGACTGCATCGTATCCAGCGTATGAAAAACACTGTTTTCCGTCCTTTTGTGGCAGGATTTTAATTTCGTCCCAGTTTACAACTTTTGTGGTTTTGATGTCTGCCCGCTCCGCCGCCTGTTTTAACACGTCCATCGCTTCTTTCTCCTGGCTCTCTAAAACAAGTGCTGTGCCGTGCTTGACGATTCCGGCTTTCTCTGCCGCAATTTTGGCAAGTGTGTCCCCGAGGATCGCCATATGGTCAAAACCAATTTTTGCGATGACAGTCACATCCGGCACACCGCAGGCATTCGTGGAGTCATACGCTCCGCCAAGTCCGGTCTCCAAAATCACAACATCACACTGCTGCTCCTTAAAATACAGCAATGCCATCGCAAGACAGTAATCAAACATCGTCGGATAAACGCCAAAATCCATAGAGAGAAGCCTGTTTCCAAGGCGCATGGTATCCTCTTTTAAGATCATATCTCCCTGCACCTGGATGCGCTCCCTGAAATCCACCAGATGTGGAGAAGTAAACATCCCGGTTTTCAATCCTGCACATTCAAAAACAGAGCGCAAAAAAGCAGAGACGGAGCCTTTGCCGTTCGTCCCTGCTATGTGTATGATGCGTAAATCTTTCTCCGGGTGTCCTAACTTCTCTAACATTATCTTTGAGATCTCGACACCCTTTAAGTTTCCAAATCTTCTTTTATTTTCAATCGCTGTTACTGTTTCTTCGTAAGTTAATGTCTGCATCTGACTATACTGCCATGATCACACCGCCGTCGTTGGCATACATGCTGCTGACACCTGCGGTGTTGATGATGATGATCTTTTTGAACTTCGCAATCTTCTCGATTTTTTCTTTCACTGCTTTTGCACGCTCCGGGCAGTTGCAGTGTGCGATTGCGAGAACACGGTTCTCACAGTCTTTTGTCTTTGAGATCATATCCTTCACCATACGCTCAAGTGCTTTGTTCATACCGCGCGCCTGATCTAACTGGCAGATTAAGCCCTCCTTTGTTGAGCCCATAACAGGCTTGATATTTAATGAATTGGCAATAAATGCTTTCAGATTGGAAAGTCTGCCATTCTTTCTCAATGTCTCTAACGTCTCCAATACAAAATAGGTGTTCATGGACTGGATGTACTCTTCCACCTTCTCCACAACCTCGTCGAAACTGCATCCGGCTTCCTCAAATTCCTGAATCTTCATGCCGATGATCGTCTCACCGATGGACGCTGATCTCGAATTGAACACATAAATTTTCTTTGCGTCTGTGTGCTCTTCCTCATAGAGATTCTTTCCGAGCACTGCACTGTTGTAAGAGCCGCTTAAGCCGCCGGACAATGTCACAACATAAACATGGTCTGCCTCACCCTCATATGCATCCATATACTGCTCCGGTGACGGGCAGGAGGACTTTGGTCCTTTCAGACTCTCTTTCACTCTTCTCAAAAAGTCTAACTGATTAAAAGTGCTGTCATCTTTGATACGGCATCCGTCTACTTCCAGCTCCAATGAAACGGTCTCATAATGTCCATCCTGTTTTAATTCTTCCGGTAATTCCCCACAACTGTCGATTACAATCTTATACATAGTATCCTCCTTGTTTTCCGTAGGAAAATGCGAACCCTCTGGTGAGCAGAGGATTTAGCCTCCTTGTGATATTCATTATTATATCAAAAGTTTCTTTTTTCTATTACATGTAGTATTGATTACTACGTAACATTAACACAAAAACTTTACTTTGTATAGAGGATATTATGTTTTTTATTAAAATTTTATAGTCAGCACGTTCTGGTCGGAATCTTCCAGATAATATAAAGATGTCAGTCCTTTGCAGTAATGCACGATCTTCTGATCCGTGATAAAGTAGGTGAATGCCTGTTCGTACAGTTCCCTGTCTGCAAACCTGACAGAGCAGAAACCATCTCCCCGCTCATAGGCAGTCCGATATACATTTCCGATGCTGTCTGCATCCCATGTGTCAAAATAAAGATTTTCATGGACATAATAATTGTCTTTTACCGCCTGACACACCGGAACGATAATATCGTCATTCGGCTGATGCGTTTTCTGTAATTCCCCGGTCGTAACTGCAAAATAATTATAATTGATAAAGGAATCCAGCCCCATTCCATCACCGCTGTAGGTGGCATTCCCCCAGGTCGTATCAATATAGTAATACTCTCCATCCAGCTTTGCCAGATTCCATGCATGAGACTGTCCGTCTGCCGTTCCGGCCACCACTGCACAGGGAATGTCCAGTTTTTCCAGAAGATACTGTGTCGCTGCAGCGTATCCCTGACAAACCGTTTCCCCATTGACAAACACACTGATAATGTTCTGATTGTCCGGCGCACCTGTGCTGTACGCAACATTCGAAGCCAGATAATCAAACACATATTTTGCTTTGTCATAATCCGGCGCTTGCGCATCGATCCCTGCCAAAATCTGACTGACTGTCTCATCGATCTGTGCCTGCATGTCCATCCGCTCATCATCCGTCATGGTAAACTTTGGTGTAAAATGGAGATCCACCAGCTTTTCCCCTCTGGTATACTGCGTGTAAGTGTAGCCCGATACCCAGAACAGTCCGCCGTGATCCGCCATCACCGAAACATACGCCTGATGCAGGACTTCGTTGTCTAACGTGCTCAACGCCACATCTTCTTTTTCATAGAGAATCGCATCATAAACCTCGTCGTACACAGTGCGTACTTCCTCCGGAAGCGTCTGATATGCATAACAGTCCACGGACAGCCTTTCAACGGATGGCTCTGCCTGCTTCTCTGTTTCCCCGGAAACTGCTGCCTGCTCAGTGTCCGTTTCCTGTTCTTTACTTTTTACTTCCGTACCTTTTCCTTCTGCAATTTTCTCTTCCACATAATGGGTAATATTGGATAATTGATCAGTTGTCTGCTGACATCCCGAAAGCAGAATGAGTGCTGCACACGCCGCACTCCCTGCCACATAGGAAAAAAATTTTTTTCTCACCTGATTCTCCTGTCAAATGCATACTTCATGCTGTATGTATCTTTTTTGCCTTTCAGCCAAAATAAGCGCTCACCAGATCCTTCAATGCCTGCTGGTCTGCTGCTGCCATCAGTTCTCTTGCAGAATGCATTGCAAGCAATGGGATTCCGATATCTACTGTTTTTACCGGAAGTAACGCTGATGCGATCGAACCTAATGTGCCGCCTCCTGCAAGATCCGAACGGTTCACAAATTTCTGATATGGGATCTGATCCTTCTCACAGATCTGCTGGATCACTGCGACCGCACCACAGTCTGTCGCATAGGACTGCGAGCATGCTTCCTTGATACAGAATCCTTTTCCAAGCACCGGCTTGTTGGTCAGATCCATCTTTCCGGCATAGTTTGGATGAAGTCCATGTGCCACATCCACAGATAAAATCATGCTGTTGTACAGTCTGTTCCACACTTCTTTTTCCAGTCCGCACTCGGTCAGAATGCGCACCAGCATATCATGGAGCAGAATGGAACCGGCGCCCTGCTTGGAACGGCTTCCGATCTCCTCGTGATCGAACAGTGCAATGAGATTCATGCCGTCCGCCCTGTCGCTGTCGATGATCGCAGACACCAGTGCAGAACAGGAATTTAAGTTATCGAGTCTGGATGCAGAGATAAACTCATCGTTTAATCCCACAAACTCCGGCTTTTCTTTATTATAAATGGTCAGCTCAAAATCCAGAATATCCTCTTTTTTCACAGCAAGCTCTTTTACAAGAAAATCAAGGAAATAGTCTGCATCATCGGAAAGTCCGCAGATTGGGAGCAGTTCCGTCTGCTTATTTAATTCCACGCCCTTGTTCACCTCACGGTTCATGTGGATTGCAAGATTCGGGATGGTCATAAGATTTTTTTCAGACTGGAACGTGACCACTTTCGGTGTAAACACATCCCCACTGCGCACTGCAACTCTTCCGGCTACACCGAGTGGACGGTCGAGCCATGTATTTAAGATTGCGCCGCCGTAAACTTCCACATTCACCTGTGCGTATCCGTTTGTCTGAATATCGCAGGACGGTTTGATCCTTAAGCATGGGAAATCTGTATGTGCTGCTGCAATGCGGATTGCAGGCTCTCTGTCACTCCAATTCTGCGGTAATGTGAATGCAAACAATGTCGTTTCATGATGATTTACCACATATTTTCCGCCCGCTTTTAAGTTCCATGCCGTACCGTAATCAACCACTTCAAAACCGGCATCTGTCAGTCTTTTTTCGCATGCGCTCACTGCGTGCGCCGGTGAGATTCCTTTTTCCAGTAAATCAAATAAAATTTCTGTTTCTGTCATATCTGTTACCAACCTTTCCATCAAACCATAGACTTTTTATCTGCGGCTGCAAATCTGTATAATCATTCTGTATTTTGCATTCGCAAATCCTCTGTATTCTAGCATATTTTCTCTAATTTGTCATTTCAGTTATTTACAAGAAAACAAACCAATGATAAATTTATGTTGATACCATTTTCTTTTGGGAGGATTTTATGATCGCTTTAAAAATTGCCGAAGTCAAAGACTTTATGAATAAATTACTGTGCCAGGATGTGTTTGACCACTTTCTCATTCAGGAGGCTGTCATCACAACGAATGTATCCTGCCATATCGACGGCACGCTGCAAAAAGACTTCTACACCTTAGAAGAACTCGAAGAACAGACTCTCACCGGGCTTTCCTTTGTTCCGTATGGTCTTTTGCGCAGTTCCTGCTTCAACCTGATCAAAGGAAAGAAAACTCCTTCCTACTTCAAGTTTTCCCTCCTGTTATCGCCGGAAAATCTCAAACGCACCCTCTCCCAGACCGGAAGTTCTTTCACGGAAAATGATATTTCCGCCGTGTTCTTAAATATCCGCTTCCAGAATGGAGAACTGACCGTGACCACGGGTATCTCCTACCGGATCTTCTCGACCGACAAAACTCTTGAGCACGAGTGGGACACACTCCTCAAACGCTTTCTGACGAAAAATCAGATTTCATTTGACGAATTGTAGCGTCTGGCTTCCCCTCTCTCCCGGCTTTTACTTGGTTTTCATTATGGAATAGATAAAAGGGTTTCTTATAAAACTTGCTCGAATTGCGGCTTTATCAATGTTCACATTTTGACTTTTTTGATTGTTTATATTCATTCAGAAATGGACAGTCCGCACAATGTGTTCGTCTGCGGCCACACTTCCTTCTTATCTGTATCGTGCGCAAGTTACATGCCGGAAAATCAGCAGATGAGCAGGTCAAAAATCACTCAGGCTTTCTTTGATTTTTGACCTGCAATAAAGGATGCTGATTCCGGCATTTACTTGCGCTAGATACAGATAAAGGAAGTGTGTCCCAGACGGACACATTGCGTGGACTGTCCATTGATGAATGTACATAAACTTAAAGTCAAAATGTGAACACTGATAAAGCACTCAATTCTCACAAAAGTTTTATAAGAAACCCTTTTATCTATTCCATAGCTTTACACTTTGACAAAAGCCGGGAGAGAGGGGGAAGCCAGACGCTACAATGCCACGGTAAATAAGATTGATTTTCCGTCCTCGCTTTTGGCTGAGATTTTGCCCTTGTGTGCTTTCACGATCGCATACACGACGGAAAGTCCGATTCCAAAGCCCCCGGTCTTGGAATTGTGGGAAGCGTCCATACGGTAAAAACGCTCGAAAAGAAGGTCCAGCTTTCCTTTCTCGATCTGGTCTGTGGTATTCCACACGGTGATGATTTTGTTTTTTCCGGAAGTTTTTAGTGCGATGCGGATGATGCCCTGCTCTGAGGAATATTTCATTGCATTGTCCAAAAGCAGGGAGATCATCTGCCGGATATTTTTTTCATCGCCGACATATTCCACATGCTCTGCCACATTGATCTCAAATTGTTTTCCTTTTGTTTTTGCGACAGAGCGAAATCCCTCTGCGGTATCAAGCACTGCATCCGAAAGTGAAAATGACACTTTTTCCAGCTTTGTCCCTTCCTCATCCATGCGGGAGAGAAACACCAGTTTTTCCGTGAGGGAGGTCAGTCTTGCGATCTGTTTTCTCGTACTCTGCGTCCACTCGTTTTCCCCCTCCATCATCTCTATGACTTCGGTGTTGGCATCGATGATCGTGAGCGGCGTTTTGATCTCATGGCTTGCGTCCGTGATAAAGCGTTTCTGTTTCTCATAGCTTTCTGACACCGGTTTTAACACTTTTCCGGAGAAAAAGTAGATCATGACAAACACAATGACAAGTCCGAGTGCTCCTGTTCCCACGCTCGCGAGAACATACGTTCTGATGGTAGAGATTTCCCGCTGGCAGTTTAAAAATACATACATCGTCGTGCCGTCACTGTCCGTTGCAAGATATTTATAATCAGCGAAAAAGCCTTTTTTCTTTCCTTTTTTCCACAGCTCCGCTGCGTATTCCTCCGCTGTTCCGGCTGAGACGGAAGCAATTTTTCCGGTATCCACAGATTCCACCGTACCGTCCGGTGCGATCGTCACTGTAAAATACCGGGTATCAAACGGACTTTCCTGCGAAATCCCATGCTTTTGCAGGTCATTCATTGCCGGTGGCTGATCTGTCTTAGGTTCCAATTTTTTTCCAGAATCTCCGGGTGTCATATCCGGGAAAGTACCTCCGTTGTCAGCGATCAGGGAGAGTCTTGCATCCAGCGCCTGATTGGTACTGATGTAGTTTGCAATATTGATTGTACCGACAATTGCGATCAGCACGATAGAAACAGACAGCATTGCAATTGCAATAAATTTTCTTCTTAATTTTTTAAGCATTGTCTTTCTCCAATGAATATCCAAGTCCTCTGGCCGCCTTGATTTTCACCTGACTTCCAATGGAGGTTAATTTTTTTCTCAAATAGGAAATATATACCCATACGACATTTTGTTCCGCTTCTGAATCATAGCCCCAGATTTTATCCATAAAAAGATCCGGGGAAATGACCTGTCCTGGATTAGACATGAGCATTTCAAGCATCTGGTATTCCTTGCCAGCAAGACGGATACCTTCTGGATTCTCAGGTCCTGTGAGCTGATAGGTAGAACGGTTCAGTGCAATATCGCCAAATGTCAGCACATTATCGGTCGTGTCCGTCTGTCTCCTTGTCATTGCCCGGATCCTCGCCAGAAGCTCTTTCATGGAAAATGGTTTCGGCAGATAATCGTCTGCGCCACTGTCTAAACCCTCCACACGGTCATCAATCTCTGCCTTTGCTGTGAGCAGCAGGACCGGAACGGAATTTCCATGTCTGCGGATTGTTTTTAATACGGTGATACCATCCATTTTGGGCATCATGATATCTAAGATCACACCGTCATAATTGTCACCGTTTTCCAGATAGTCCAAGGCTTCTGCACCATCGTACACAGCGTCTACCGAGTAATTGTTATGTTTTAACACCGTGACAAGCGCACGGCTCAAATCCTCTTCATCTTCTGCAAGCAATAACCTCATACAAAATCCCATGCCTTTCGTTTATTTCACAGTGATACCGATTCCTGCCCTCAGCTGTTTTTATTCTGCGGTCACTTCTGTCGTCGTTCCCGATGTTGTGAGCGTGTACGTTGCTCCGCTCTCCACCTCTGCGGTGCTGATGATCACACAGTCATAGGTTTTTAATGCCGTGTAACTTACGATCACATTTCCCTCACTGTCTGTCAGCACAACGTTGCCGGCTTCCATTTGTTCTCCTAATTTTACCATAAGAACCTTCTGTTTGGAAGAATCACTCATCACCTCTGCCATGCCGCTGCTGCCGATTGCCACAAGCGTTCCGCCGTTCACATACGCAGACGACCGGTCGCCGTAATCGATCGCACTGTTTCCGTTATCAGACGGACCGTCAATGTAGATCTCACCGCCGTTGATCGTCAGATCGCCGTTGGAATCCACGCCGTCGCCGCCTGCCAGAATGTGGATATATCCACCGTTTAATTCCATTTTCTCGCCTGCTGTATTGATACCGTCATCACTTGCAGTGATATCAATCGTTCCATCGTTGATCGTCACCGCCAGGCCTTCCAGACCTTCATAACTCTCTGTCACGGTGATCGTACCACCATTTACTATCAGTGCATCATCTGCATGCACACCATCATCGCCTGTCGCAAGCGTGTATGTTCCATCTGCGATCGTAATATTTGCGTTGCTGTGGATGGAATCATCTGCGGAATCAATCTGGTAAGTGCCTCCATTTAAGTACATGCCGCCACCTGCCTTAATTCCTTTTGTGCTGGTGCCGCTCTCGTCGGTTGTGGTATCCTGTGGCATATTTTCTCCATCCGGCTTTTCCCCCATCTGTGGCATGCTTTCTCCGTCCGGTCTCTCGCCGTTTTGTGGCATTCCGCCACCCGGTCCACCCGGCACATCTGACTCATGCGTTTTCAGACTGTTTGCAGCGCCGCCCCCGGCTGTGATGTCAAGTGTTCCATCCTCGATCTGCACGATATTGGAAGCGTCCATGCCATCGCCATCACTTGTGATCGTAAAATCACCATCTGCAATATAAATATAGCCCTTTTCTTCATCATCTGCATTTTCCGCATGAATGCCATCTTTTTCTGCGGTTAAAATAAAGGTTCCATCTGCGATACGCACACTGTCTTTTCCCGATAATGCGTGCCCTGCTGCTGTGATATCGTATGTACCGCCTATGATTTTCAGATCATCTTTGGATACAATTCCATGTCCTTCTGCTGATATGATCGTCAGACTTCCAGTGCCGTTTAACGTAAGGTCTGATTTTGCAAAAATCACGGCATCAATGTTGTTGTCGTCAATCGCAACATACTCATCCGTATTGCGAAGTGTATTCTGCGATCCTTCTGCAAGCGTTACAAATACTTTCTCTGCGCTTTTTACATACACTGCTGCACTTGAAGCACAGGTAATGTCCACATTATCAAATACGATCTGCACTTTCGCATTATCTGCATCCACCACAATCTGTCCTTCCGACAGTGTTCCGGAAAAAATATAAGTCCCTTCTGCCGTGATCGTCACCATCTGTCCATCGATCACAACGCCATCCGTTTCCCCCGCGATACCATCATCGGAAAGTGTGACATAAACTGCCCCACTCTCCTCATAGGTTCCTGCCAGATCCCGCTCAGTAAACATATCTGCACTTGAAAAAGTTCCTGCTTCACTCTGTGCTGATGTTTCTTCTGCATTTGTTTCTGTTTCCGAGGAAACAACATTGCCAGTACTGCTCTTTATTCCTGTACAGCCTGTCACTGCCGTCATGGATAATGCCGTAGCACAAAACAATGCCAGCAGTTTTTTTCTTCTATAACTCATTGACATTTGCCTCCTGTCTCATCATACTGATTTCCAGATTTCCGTTTCTGCATCTCAATTCATCGAGAAATGTTTTCTCTTCCGCATTGTCTTTTAACGTCACATGATAGGTAAGTTTGTAAAGACTTCCCATATTGGAGGTTTTCACAGCGACTACTTCACAGGATGATAAATATTTTTCAAAAAGATCATCAAATACTGCTCCGTAATTTAAATCCTCCGGGATTGTGATACGAAGTGTTTTCTCTCTTACTTCTGCTTTTTTTACACCGAATCCGGTCACATTTAACACAAACATCACGGCTCCCATAATGAGCGAAAACAGTACTGCAAACCCAAGATAACCCATCCCTGCGATCAGTCCTGCCGCCATTGCAAGAAAAATGGTTCCGATCTCTTTTGCAGTTCCCGGCACAGAACGGAAACGTACAAGCGAAAATGCTCCTGCCACAGCCACTCCGGCACCTACATTTCCGTTTACCATCATGATAACAATGCAAACGATTGCCGGAAGCATTGCGAGTGTCACTGCAAAGCTTGTCGTATAGCGGTTTTTATAAGTGTAAACCCATGTGATGAATGCCCCGATCAGCAGTGACACCACAATACAGAGCAAAAAATCCGGCACGGAAATCACCGCCGCACCTGCTGTATCAAAAATTCCTGTAAATAAATTGTTTAACATATTAATTTCTCCATTTCTTTTTTAACATTTTATTGCCTGCTGCACAACCTCATCTCCGGTAAACACAAAGAAATTTTCCGGTGGACAGCTTCTTCTCTGCTCTCTCGCATAAATCGTGCGGTAGGCGGTCGCATATTTGGAAAATGACGTTTTGTAAATCTGATTTTCTGTCAGAAAATGAACCATCCAGAGCGGTATTGCGCCCGCCGTTTTCACTTCCATAAGCACTTTATTTTTATCTAAAATTGCTTCTCCGTAAATTCCTTTACAGAGAGAAAGATCGTAATTTCTCCAGAGAATGTTCTGATCAAACGTGATCCGGAACTCGTGATCGTCCTTCGCATAAAAAGCTTCTCTCTCATAGGAAAGCATCACTGCCGGAGCCAGCTTTTTATAATTTTTCAGACAGTAATCGATTTCTCTGGTAATCTGAGTGTCTTTTACTTTTTCATGAAAAAGCAGGTAACGTTCTGCCTCGTCCTCCGTCATTGCAATTCTTCTTTTGTATACAACAGACTCATACTTCTTCTTCAGTTCCACAAAAACGGTCGTGTCCTTGTCTGCCATGCCATAACTTCTCAATCTCAGTTTTTCTTTATAAACCGGGTGTTCCATTGATCTTTGGATCAGCAGATAGTCCGATGTATCAAAGTAGAGACTGCATATTGTACTCATTCCATGCTCGTCTGCAGTCATGTATTGTTTCATTTGATTTTTTAACAGTTCCGCCTGCGTGATATCCAACATATATTTGATCTCACACCTTTTAAATATCATCTGATCTGCCATAAGTGTCTCCTTTCCTTTGCGCATATCTTATCAGGCGAACCTTAAATGAACTTAAAAAAAAGAAACCATCCTTTAAAAAATGGTTTCTTTGTCATGCTTCCTTATGTTTTTCTGTTATCTGGATTCGGACTGGAGTTCGGCGATGGCGGTGTGGCGTTGACCGATTTCTTTGCCGGCTTCCTCGCCCTGCTGATATGCTTTTTCTGCGACTTCTTCTGAATATTTTCTCATTATTTCACACACTGCGTTTACGCCTCCCTCTTCATGTTTCAGATAGTGCACACGGTTGGTTAATTTCGGAAATTTGGCATTATCTATCTCCTTTTTATTATATAGAACCCCTCCAGATTCTTCAAGACTGTTTGCATGGATTTTTTAGTTATGTATACAAAAAAGAGTGCCGGAAAACCGACACTCTTTTTCAAATCCATTGTTTGCAATATCTTAATCTAGAAAAATAAAACAAGTTCTATTTAATAAAGAAAAAGGTACATGAAACTACTGATTTAGACTGTAGTAACAAGCGATAATAAAATTATCTTACTACTGTTACGTTTGTTGCCTGTGGTCCTTTTGCACCTTCAACAACTTCAAATTCTACTGCAGCGCCTTCTTCTAAGGATTTGAAACCTTCCATATTAAGACCTGAGTAGTGAACGAATACATCATTTCCCTGTTCATCGGAGATGAATCCGTATCCTTTTTGGTTGTTAAACCACTTTACTGTACCTTTGTTCATTGAAAAGTACCTCCAAAAAATATTTCTATGGTACACTTACCGCACCATAGTCACAGAATAACATAACAATTTCAAAAAGTAAAGTGTTATTATACTACATTGTGAGCTTTACCTTGATGATCCTTGCAACAGATTCATTGATACGATCCTCTGTGATCGTTCCACCAGCCACTGCATCCATCACACCCTGATATGCACTCTGGAAATCATCCGGCATTAAGATCATATCCACACCTGCCTGAATTGCCGTCACTGCCGCATCAGCAGAACTGTATGTTCCGGTGACCGCCCCCATATTCATTGCGTCTGTGATCACTACACCATGGAAGCCAAGCTGGTTGCGAAGCACATCTGTCACCATGACAGAGGAAAGCGAAGCCGGCGTATCATCCCCTGTAACAGCTGGTGCTGAAATATGTCCTACCATCACAAAAGATGCTCCGTTATTCACTGCCTGCTGGAATGGAACAAGCTCATTTGCCAGCAGGTCATCCAAAGATTTATCTGTAGAAACTGCCCCGTCATGGGAATCCCCTGCTGTAGCTCCCTGTCCCGGAAAATGTTTTACCACGCTTAATATCTGGTGTTCGTTCAGTCCCTGCATCTCAGCACAGACCATATCCGCCACAAGCTGGCTGTCTGAACCAAATGACCGGTCTTTGATCACGGTGTTATCCGGATTCGTCAACACATCCGCAACCGGAGCAAAATCCATATTAAAACCAAGTGTGTTCAGATACGTTCCGATCGTACTTCCTGCATTGTATGCATTCTGGGAATCCCCAGTCGCTCCTACATCACTCATATTTCCAACATCTGTCACTCCAAAAGCACTGTTGGATGCGATCCTTGCTACCGTTCCACCTTCCTCATCCACACCGAGGAACACTGGAATTCCTACTATTTCCTGACTGTAGCTCTTCATATTGGTAAGCATCTGTGTCGTCTGATCGGTTCCGGTCAGGTTCTTTGCCATATAAATCAGACCACCTACCGGATACTGCGTGTAGGCTGTCTTTGTGGAATCTCCTGCCATCGTTGCTCCGTCCACTCCGGTCAGTGCGTCCGGTGTGATCATGAACATCTGCGCTACTTTCTGCTCTAAGGTCATGCCGGCAGCAATCTGCATTGCCTGATCCATCAACGGATCGCTGACTTCGGTTACCGGAGTTGTTTCCGGTTCTTCTGTCGCCTCTGTTGTCACGCTCTCAGTATTCTTTTCCGGTTTATCTGCTCCCGGTTTTACAAATTTATGGACTGCAAACACAATTCCTCCGATCAAAACTGCAAGTACTATAAAAAATACTGCCACAACTATGACCGCACTCTGTGTATCTTTTTTTCGTTTCTCTCGTCTTTCTTCCTGATTCATCTGTGTATTTCCTCTCTGGGGAATTTTGATCTACATGCTTCTACCCCGCAGTGCACGCCGTAATAATCAACGGTTTTTGGTTTATATCGTGGAGGCAATGATCTGCATTCTGCCCTGCAATTCCACGTTTCCGAAGCCATTTGGAAGTATGAAATGATCTCCTTTTTTCACCGGCTGACCGTTGACGATTCCATTGCCTTCCGTAACTGTCATATTCATAAAAGGCGCATTCTGCTCAAAAGTCATTTTACCTGAAACTTCTATTTTATAGATATGAAAGTATTTGCAGACATACAGTTCATTTAACGTATTGACCGGAAGATCTGCCACCGATTTCACACTGTCTGCCACCGATTTTGCAGGCACAGTGATCACGTCAATACTCTTGTCGATATGTAACTCTCTCGGCTTTCCATTGGAGAGACGGCCATAATCATAAACGCGGTAGGTAATATCACTGTTCTGCTGTGTTTCCAGAATTAGTGTTCCGCCTTTGATCGCATGAACTGTTCCCGGATCGATCTGAAGAAAATCGCCTTTTTTGATCGGGATCTCACGGATAAATTCACTCCACTTTCCCTCATGGATCATCCGGCTTAATTCCTCTTTTGTCCCTGCATTGTGTCCGATAACGATCGTTGCATTTTCCTTGCAGTCGAGAATGTACCAGCACTCTGTTTTTCCAAGTGAACCATTTTCATGGACTTTTGCATAATCATCGTCTGGATGTACCTGAATGCTCAGGTCATCTTTCGCATCGATAATTTTGATCAGGAGTGGGAAACGGTCACTGTCCACATTTCCGAAAACTTCCGGATGTTTTTTCCACAATTCGGACAGCTTCATTCCACTGAATCCACAGTCTCTTAAAGTTCCGTCTCCATTTGGATGTGCAGAAATTCCCCAGCACTCCCCTAAATCATCACCCTCGACCGGATAATGAAAATCCTCTCTCAATCTCGTACCGCCCCAGATGTTGTGTGTACATACCGGATCTAAAAATAAAATTTCTTTCGTGGTCTGATTCATTGATAAATTGCCTCCATTTGTCTTAATCACATCCTGATACCAAAATGCAGAATCTTTTACAATTCTCCGCTGTGTCATAAAATCCACATAAATCATGCCAAAACGTTCCTTGTATCCCTCTGACCATTCAAAATTATCCAGAAATGTCCACAGGAAATACCCCCGGATATCGGCTCCCTCATCATATGCCCTCTGCATGGCTCCGATGTAGGAATCCAGAAATGTGATGCGGTCATTGTCATGTACTCTGCCGTCAAAGCTTACATTGTCATGACAGGACATACCATTTTCTGTAATATATAATGGAAGCTGATACCGCTCTGTCAAAAATTTGATTCCATAATAAAATGCTTTTGGTGTTACCGGCCAGTTGCACGCCGTCTTCGGAAATCCCGGTTCCCGATCCACAAACTCCGGTTCGCCGTCTGCGCCCTGACGCACATAATAGCCATTATATATGTTCTGTCCCATAAAATCCAGTGGCTGATGGATCAGCTGCATATCTGCCTCTGTGATCTCCGGCAGATACTCTTTGAATTTTTCCAGTCCCTCTTTCGGATAATGACCTAAAAAGACCGGGTCTGAAAACCACGAGATATTCCAGGTCCAGTTATCCATCGGATTGTAAAAACCAAAATAAACTTTTCTGGCAGCTTCGATATCTTCAGCACTGCCCGTGTATGGATAAGCCACTCCTCCAGTCGGTGCAAAGCCGATCCGGATTTTTTGTTTTGCGTATTTTCTTAAATTGATCACTGCCTGTCCGTGCGCTTTCAACAGATTATGCGCGATCTGAAAGGTCTCCGGAATCGACAATTTCAATCCCGGTGCATGGACACCGCTTAAATGCCCAAGTCCTACCACACACTGTGGCTCATTGATCGTGATAAAATACTCGCAGAGATCCGAAAAATTCTCTACCACCACTTTTGCATATTCCCCGAACCAGTCTACCACTTCCTCATTCAGCCAGCCGCCCTTTTCCTGCAACGCCTGTGGAAACTCCCAGTGAAACAGGGTAATATATGGTGTAATGCCATTTTCCTTCATTGTAAGAATCATGTCGCGGTACATCGCAATCGCTTTTTCATTGACACGCCCGGTGCCCTCCGGCAGAATCCGCGCCCAGTTTAAGGAAAAACGATATGCTTTAATCCCCAGATTTTTCATTAATGCATAGTCATCTTTATAATGGTGCATGTGATCACAGCTTGTGTACGCATTCTGATTTTGAAAAATGCGTCCCTGCTCCGTAAAAGTGTCCCAGACCGTCTTTCCTCTTCCGTCATCCGGGTCAGTTCCCTCTACCTGATATGCGCTGCTTGCCACGCCCCAGACAAATTTGTCATCAAACATGTGATTCTCCTTCTCTGTCTCTGATTCTTGTTTTTTATTTTGGTATAAATATTAAATCTAAATTATATATTTACTTTTTCTCAGAGGCGATCACAACTTCTGCAAATATTCATTTATCTATTCTTCCACAAGATCCTTTTTTAATGCTTCCAGTTTTTCCTCTGCATCCTGCAAAGAGGTGCCTTTGACTCCATAGTAGAATTTGATCTTAGGCTCTGTTCCGGACGGGCGCACACAGCACCATGCATTGTCAGAAAGTTCATAATATAAAACATTGGAAGCCGGAAGTCCTGTTTTTGTCACTTCCCCGGTCTTTAAATCTTTTCTTGTATCCTCTTTGTAATCGCGGACTGCAAGCACTTCAAATCCACCGAGTGTTTTCTTTGGATTGTTCCGCATATCACTCATCATCTGCTGGATCCGGGCGGCTCCGTCGATTCCTTTTAAGGTCATCGTGGAAAGTCCCTCTCTGTAGTAACCGTATTTCTCATACAGGTCGATCATGGCATCCCACAATGTTTTTCCATGTTTTTTGCACCAGGAAGCCACCTCGCACAACATCATGACTGCTACGCAGGCATCTTTATCTCTTGCATATGTTCCGGCTAAGCATCCATAACTCTCCTCCAGACCGAATACATAATTGTGGGAGTGGTTCTGTTCAAACCATTTGATCTGCTCTCCGATATACTTAAATCCGGTCAGTACCTCGATCAGTGCCACGCCATAGGAAGCTGCCATCGCTTTTGCCATGTCCGTTGTAACGATAGTCTCTACAAGTGCAGGATTCTCCGGCATCGTTCCGGTTGCCGTTTTCTCTCTTAAAATATATTCTGCTATGAGCATTCCGGACATATTTCCGGTGAAAGTCACATACTCTCCGGTCTTTGTGTCTTTGCAGTATACGCCAAGACGGTCTGCGTCCGGATCTGTCGCAAGCACGATGTCTGCATCCACTTCTTTTGCAAGTTTTAAGGCAAGTTCAAATGCCTTTGGAGATTCCGGGTTTGGATATGCTACGGTCGGGAAATTTCCGTCCGGAAGTTCCTGCTCTTTTACAACATAGACATTTTCAAATCCAAGTTCTTTTAACACACGGCGCACCGGAAGATTTCCGGTTCCATGTAATGGTGTGTATACAATCTTGATGTCCTTTGCCATCTCTTTGATAATCTCCGGATGGATGGACTGTTTTTTCAGTTCTTCCATATAACGGTCGTCGATTTCTTTTCCGATTGTCACAAAAAGTCCGGCTTTCACGGCATCCTCTTTTGTCATGGTCTTAACCTGTGTAAAAGAAGTTACTTTTGCAACTTCTGCAAGGATATTTTTATCATGAGGCGGTGTGATCTGTGCACCATCCTCCCAGTAAACTTTGTATCCATTATATTCTCTTGGGTTATGGCTTGCTGTGATCACAATTCCTGAAACACAGCCAAGTTCACGGACTGCAAATGAAAGCTCCGGTGTCGGGCGAAGGCTGTCAAACACATAAGCCCTGATTCCGTTTGCATTCAGGCAGAGTGCTGCCTCCTCGGCAAATTCCGGTGACATGATTCTGGAATCGTGTGCGATGGCAACTCCTTTTTCCTGTCCGTTCTGGGAAATGATATAGTTTGCAAGTCCCTGTGTCGCCTGTCTTACAGTGTAGATGTTCATACGGTTCGTTCCTGCTCCGATCACACCTCGAAGTCCTCCGGTTCCAAACTCAAGCTGACGGTAGAAGCGATCCTCGATCTCTGCTTCGTTGTCTTTGATTGCTTCTAATTCTGCTCTTGTTTCCTCTGAAAAATATGGGTTTGTACACCATTCTCTGTAGGTTTCCATGTAACTCATCGCAATTCTCCTATCTTCTTCCTGCTATTTTTGAAAGATTTTACCGCTCTCTCAAAAGGTTATTGAAATAATAACCTTATTTTTAGTAAATGTAAACTTGTTTTAGCTTATTTGTCTTAAAATCACTTCACACCATTCATCATCATAACGGCAGAGAGACCATTCAGATTTGAATAGACAAAACACAGCACGATCATTCCAATGATCGATACCGCCATACCGATTCCGGATAAAATCATACCCGCCAGTGCCATTCCGTTTTTCTCCGGCTGCACCTTTCTTGAAAGTCTGCCACCGATCAGCCCAGCGATCCCAATACCAAGACCATATCCCATAAAGCCTGTCAGAATGGATATCATTCCAAGTGCGAGCGACAGAGCAGCATTCCGGTCTGCCTCCTCTAATGTTTCAAACACCACGATATGATTTGCCTCCTGCTCCATCTCCAGAAGTTTTTTCGGGCGAAGCAGCACAATACACGGAATCAGCAAAACAGGAACGGCAATCAAATTAGCGGCAGACATCTGGTTGATCTGTTCCACAGTTGTTCCAGTTCCAAAAATTCCGCTGCCCATCAGACTTGCGAAATCGACCAGTGCATGAAAAGTCATTACAAGCCAGATATTTCCTGACCGGGCATAAACAGCGCCAAAGATCACACCCAGAAAGGCAGCGTTGATCGCCTGGATCATCGCACTTGTCACCGTCACTCCCTGTGAAATATTTGTCAAATGTACCGCCCCGAACAATACACCACTGAGAATGACCGCCCAGAGAATCCCTCTTTTCGTTTTGGAAAAACGTTCCAGAAACAGATTCAGGATCACACCGCGGAAAATAAGTTCCTCCGTCCATCCGATCAGAAACATGGTTGCAGCAAAAAACAGGATTTCCAATGCAGATACGACTTTTGCATCCGGTGTCATCATCTGTACATAAAGCTGTGCCGCCAGTTCCAGACAACAGTATCCTGTCAGGAATCCGCCGATATAAAGGCCATGGATAAATCCCTTTCCTTTTTCTCCCAGCACTCCAAGATAACCAAACAGGCACAAAAGCAGAAATGCAACCACTCCTGCCATAAACTCTGCGATCATACTGCTTCCATAACCCGGAAGCGAAACTGTATCTGCAAGAAAAAACGCTGCCACATCCATACTTCCAAGAAAAATCGCTACAACCAGTACCGCAACGAGTATCGTAACCACCTTCGGCATTCTCATAAGTTTCTTTTTCATGTTCTTCTCCCCTTTAATTGATTTTTCCATCCGCACCGATCGTAACGCCATCTGAAATCTGTGTCATATACTGATACAGCGCAGATGCACTGTTTGTATCCATCAGTTTTGTTGTGCCCCCCGCCGCATAAACCGGAAGTAATCCATAAGATACGGTTCCATCGGACGAAACCTGTACTTTCACTGCAGCCGTCTTATCAATGTTCTGTCCAAACACAAAGTTTCCAAGGCTGTAAAAGACCGGTTTCCCACTGATATAGGAAATTCCCTGTAAACAGTGTGTATGTGCTCCAAGGATCAGATCTGCCCCTGCATTAAAACAATCTGTGGCAATCTTTGTCTGATAGTCCTGCGGATACGCATCGTATTCCACGCCCCAGTGGATATAGACCGACAGAAAATCACATCCGCTCCGGGCTTCTTTGATCAACTGTACCAATTTTGTATCATCATAAGCGGTCAGCATTCCCGGTGTCCGTTCTTCCACTTTCCAGTTTGATTCCGGCACCACGCGGGATGCCGCAAGAAATCCGAATTTTTTTCCATTTTTCTCGATAATCTGCAATTCATATGCGCGTTCTTTAGTCTCTCCGGCTCCTGCATACAAAATACCGGCTCCGTCCAGTGTCGTAAACGTATCAGACAACGCATCTCTTCCATAATCTAAGGTGTGATTGTTGGCGAGTGATACAATATCCACGCCCATCTCATTTAAAGCTTTCACATATTTCGGATCACAGCAAAACGTAAACTGTTTGTCCTCCATCGGCTCTCCACGGTTACTGAATGGGAACTCATTATTCACCATGAAAATATCTGCATCCTGCAGCTCCTGCAGCAACTGCGGCTCGATCACTTTTTCAATTCCGCCCGCATCATAGTTGCTTTTAAAGGCGTTTGCAAACAGTACATCCCCTGCAAAAATCAGTGTTGTGCTGCCGTCTCCCGTGGTATCATCTGCCTGCCCCGGTTCACTTTCTGTTTCCTCTGTTGCTCTGGTTTCTGTCTCATTCGTTTCTTCCTGCCCTGTACCATTGTTCAGATTCTTCTGCCCTTCTGTGGTGTCTGTATGATCTTCCGGTGTCTGGATCTGTTCTTCCGTGCTCACCACATCTGTCTGCGCCATTGCATCTTCTGTTGGCTTCTCCTGCTGCCTTCCTCGTGAAAAAATAATCAGTGTCACCATCGCAAGCATTGTCACAAGTGACAGTGCATATAAAACAATCCGTGTTCTTTTTCCCATTCCCCTGCTCCTGTTCTTCTTATTAAAATATACGAATTCTTGTATGTTTTTTCTTTCGTGTTCATCATATCATATTGTGATTAAAAAGACAAAGTATGGAAATAAGCAGGACATACCAAAAGAAAGAAAGACTCAGACCGGATTTTGCAGACGTACAATACACCGATCTGAGCCTTTTCAATTTTTATCCATATGTATAAGGGCGTTCATGAAACATCCTTATTATTTTTCCGTCAAAACAGAAATATCTCCCACTCCTGCAGTCAGTTCCACTTCTGCTCCGCCGTTGCTGCCGGTCTCATACTCCGCATCAAAAGCCCCTTTCGATTGCCCGTTCAACCGAATTTCTCCAAGTCCGGCAGACAGATCAAATGCATAGCTTTTCTCTGTTCCGGTAAGAGAGACATTGACATCGCCGGTTCCTGCCTCCACTTCCAGTTTGTTTGAAACGCTTCCGCTGAACACGGCATCTCCAACTCCTGCTTCGATAGACACTTTCGGGAACTGTCCATTCAGAATCGACACATCTCCTGTTCCAACTTCAAACACAGCCTTCTCACTGGCTGAGATCTGATTCACAGAGAGTTCTCCCACTCCTACAGACACATTTACTTTTCTTGCCGTAAACGCTTCGCTTTCCATGGAAATATCCCCGGCTCCCACTACAATGTCCAATGTCAGATTTTCGCACTGCCTTGGCAGAACTACCGTAAAGGTCGGTCCTTTCTCAAAATGGTGGTGTCCGCTGTGATAGGATACCTTCAGAGCGGAATCCTTCTGTTTTGTAGAAAGATAATCCTGATACCCATTTTCCATTTTAATACTGATCTCATCCGCAGAATCCGACACTTCAAAAATAAGTTCATTTACCACATCCAGTTCCAGTTTCAGGGAAGCAGCTTCTGATGCCGGATAAGGTATAATGCAGCTTTCCGTTCCTGCCGGTTCACTCTTCAAATCCGTAAGATTCAGGATCCAGGAACCAAAACTCTCCACCGCCCTATTATCATCCATGAGTTCGTCATCCTCATCATCCCAATCGTCATTATCCCAATCTTCGTCGTCCCAATCATCATCGTCATCATAATCATCATCCCAAAAATGATCCAAGATGCCATGTCCCTGATCATAAGCATAATAAACTCCATTGCCAATATGCCAGTTACCAAAATCAAATTCTCCGGCAAGTGCTTTCTGGTGGATTGTCGTCCACCCAGCTCCCATTATTGCCGCAATACCGCAGCAAATAATTCCAAGTGCCACCAGAATTGCAGCGATCATTAAAGTAATTTTTGTAAATTTCTTCATTATGCTTCACGCTCCTTTTTCTTCTCAAATGGCTTTTTGCAAAGTTTTACAATCACTTTCACTGCCCATGGAACAAACCAGCCAAAGCACCATACCGTAAGCCAGACCGCAAGTGCTCCAAGTGCAAGCACCAAAAGTCCACCGCCAAGCATTCCAAATCCCACAGCTACCCCCTTTGTGAAAATGCAGCCGATACCAACACCTGCAAGGATGAATCCAGTGATCACTAACGCCGCCATCACTGCAACAATGCTGACTGCCACTGCAAACACACACGCTAAAATTGCTACAAGAATCGCCACCAAAACCGCTGCAACCGTGATCCAGATCGGGCTTGTCAAAACTGCGAGAATCACCCATAAAACTGTTTTTTCTGTTTTATTCTTCTGATTTTCCTTTTTCAGATTCTCCATATCGGTCTGACCGGACGCATTCTGACTGCCATAAGTTCCTCCGGCATAAGCAGTATTTTTCTGATTATAACTGCCAGAACCATAGGTACTGCTTCCATATAAACTGTTCATATATGGATCATCCGTTCCTGTCTCTGTCTTCTGACCATTTCCAGATGTTTCTTCTGTATGTGCCTCAACTTTTTCACCGCGCACATCCGCCTCGTGTGTTTCCACATCAGCCGCTTCACTCACCCCAAGATCTTTCTTGATCACTTCCGCCACCTTCTCCGGCGACTCCAGTTCCTCTAAGATCGATGCCTCATTTCCAATTCCGGCATCCTCAAAATAACTTCTGTAAAAGGCAAGTGCATCCGCTCTCTCTTCCTCTGAAATATCCGAAAGCAGCTGCTCCAGACGTTTTAAAAATTCTTCTTTATTCATTCTTCTGACTCCTCTCCTGAAAATAGTTCTGATATTTTCGAAGAATACGATTCCCACTCGCTGCGGTATTCTGCCAGCTTTTCTTCGCCGGTCTCCGTAATCTGGTAATATCTCCGGTTTCTTCCTCCGCACTCCCTGTCATACACGATCAGGTATCCATCCTTTTGCAGTCTTCGCAAAACCGGATACAGTGTGGATTCTGAAACCTCAATCGCTTTCCGCACATCCTGCGTGATCTTATATCCGTAGGTTCCTTCTTCCTCCTTTGACACGACAGCAAGAACAATCGCATCCAAAAGGGCTGCGCCTGTATTAAATACCATGTACTCACTCCTTGTTATTTTATTTGTAATATTATTTCTTGTTTAATACTATACATCATATAGTATTGTTTTGTCAATATTATTATATATTTAAAATTGGCATGGTAAATTTGTTTTAAACTGGATTTTTAATTCATGACAGTTTTTGTATATAGTAATCCCAACAACAATCCTGGGAATTGAGACAAATACAAACCATAAAAAGGAGAATTTTATTTATGAAAACATCAACTACCTCTACAGCACAGACTGCTGATTCAAAATCTTTATCAAATATCCGTTTTATCACGATCACGGCTCTTTTTATTGCCCTGACCTACGTATTCACTGCATTTATTAATATAAGACTTCCAATCACTGCAAACGGCGGATTGATCCATCTCGGAAACGTACCTCTTTTTATCTGCGCCATTATTTTTGGTAAGAAAAGTGGTGCGATCGCCGGCGGAGTCGGCATGGGACTCTTCGATCTGCTCTCCGGCTGGACTGCATGGGCTCCATTCACACTGATCATTGTCGGTCTGATGGGATATGCCGTAGGTGCCATCACAGAAAAACATCACGGCTTTGGCTGGAACACACTTGCGATCGCAGTTGCATGCGTGATCAAAGTCGCTGGTTACTACATTGCAGAGGGTATCATTTACGGAAACTGGATCGCACCGGTTACTTCCATTCCTGGAAACCTTGTCCAGATCGGTGTTGCTGCTGTCATCGTTCTTTTGATCGTCGGACAGCTTCAGAAAATCGTAAATAAAATGTTATAAGCTGTGTAACATCAATCTCATTTACAAAACAATCTATGATAAAGAAGGAAGTAATTATGTATAAAGTCATGACTCCTGGGCCAACCCAGGTAAAAGAAAATGTGCGTATGGCAAGAAGCCTCGTATGTACCAATCCTGATCTGGATGAAGATTTCGTAGAATTTTATAAAGATACCTGCGAACTGATCAGCTCCCTGCTCGGCACGAAAAACGAAACTCTCATTTTGGATGGAGAGGGAATTTTAGGTCTGGAAGCTGCCTGCGCCTCCCTCACTGAGCCGGGAGATAAGGTGCTCATCATTGAGAACGGCGTGTACGGCGAAGGCTTTGCGGACTTTGTATCCATGTACGGTGGTGTGCCGGAATTTTATCATGCCGACCGCCTGAATGCCATCGACCCGGATGCTCTTTCTTCTTATTTAAAGGAGCATCATGATTATAAATATGCGACCGTTGTTCACTGTGACACCCCAAGCGGCATGCTCAATCCGGTAGAGAAAATCTGTCCGCTTTTAAAAGAATACGGCATTCTGACCGTTGTAGATTCCGTTTCCGGAATGTTTGGAAATCACATGGATGTCGATAAGTTCCAGATCGATCTTCTGTGCGGCGGTTCCCAGAAAGCTGTTTCCGCACCTCCGGGACTTACTTTTGTCACAATAAGCGATGCTGTAAAAAATGCCATGCACGCACGCAAGACGCCGATCCGTTCCTTCTATGCAAGCCTTCTGGCTTTTGAGGAATATTATGAGAAAAAATGGTTTCCTTATACCATGCCGATCAGCGATATTTACGGCTTACGCGCTGCTTTTGACAATATCGCTTCCGATCCAGAGTTAGAAGAACGCACACACCGTATCGCCGAAGCAGCCAGACGCGCTTTGACAGAAGCCGGTTTAAAGCTTCACTTGGAAAGCGGTTTCTCCGATACCGTCACTGTGTTTGACATTCCGGCAGAGACCACTTGCGATGCAATTCTTTCCCGCATGAAAAAAGAGCACAATATCATGCTTGCCGGATCTTTTGATGATCTTTCCGGCAAAGTGATCCGCATTGGTCACATGGGAAATAACGCAAACTTTGAAGATATGGCCGCAACCATGTACGCTCTTTCCGAAACGCTTACTTTCCTCGGTGTGAACTTAAAAGGAGATCTTACGGGATTATTCTTAAAATATTATCATTAGTTCCGGAAACAGGAACTAAAAATCGCCCTGATATGATATGTACCCCTTTCACTGGATGTCCAGTAAAAGGGGTACATATCAGTTACTCTGTCAATGCATGCTTTATAATTCCGATCCCGATCGGATATGGTCCTGTGTGCACTCCAATGGTTGCACCGATCTGGTAAATACCGATCTCATCAATTCCAAGACGTTCTTTGATCAGATCCTTTAACATCTCCCGAAATTCCAGAGCTTCATTATGATCATATCCATAACCGATGCAGAAACTGTACTCTCCCGGTTTCGCATTGACTTCGTCTAAATATTCCCTTGTCATATCCACGACTTTTTTCATGGATTTGAGACGATTCCTTGTAATGCCGGAATTAAAGATCTCACCTTCTTTTAACGTGATCAGAGGTTTGATTTTTAATGCGCTGGCTGCAATCCCGGCTAATCTGCCAATCCTTCCGCCATGTTTTAAATAGTCAATACTTCCGATCGTGAAAAAAATTCTTCCTGTCTCACGGATTGGCAGTAACGCATCTACAATCTGCTGATACTCTAAGCCCATATCGCGCAGTCTGCATGCCTCTAATACATATAATCCCTGCAGCACAGTATTGACTGTAGAATCAATGACCGTGATCTGTGCATCCGGGTATTCCTCTAATATCATATCTTTTGCCGTTGTCGCAGACTGCAGGGAGCCACTGAATTTTCTGGTGATACAGATACAGATGACCGGCATCTTCTCCTTCGCATGTTTTTCAAACACCTCATAATAATCATGCACGGATGGCATGGATGTCTTTGGGAAAACGGTCGGGTGATCCACCATTTCCTGATAGAATTCCCTGACACCGACTTCTACCATTTCCTTCTGATACGTTTCACTGTCAAAGGACACGTAAAATGGAACAACCTCAATATCTTTTTCCTTTGTGAGTTCCTGTGAGAGATCCAGGGAACCATCACTGATGATCTGTACTTTTTTCTGCATCATAAATACCTCGTTTATTTACTACTGTCATCTGCAAAATAGCTTTATGACTTCTTATTCTTAAATATACGTTTTCCAACGTAGTTTTTAATACTACATTTCAAAACATTTTTATTATATCACAGGGTATTTAAGTTGTACATTACTTTTGCTATAATTTTCGAAAAATTTTATTATCTACAGCTTGTACTGATGGATTCAATTGCTACTGCTCCGCCGCGCACTACCTCAATGGTCTTAAATTTTGATTTCAGCAATGCGATCAGCTCGTTATTTCTGCGGGCAGTCAGTTTACATTCCAACAGGACACTGTCATTTCCGATATCGACCACCTGCACATTAAACACCTGTGCAATCTGGAATACTTCTTCTTTTTCCGCGGCATTCACGCGGAGAACCTTTGCAAACAGAATCTCTTTCATATGAATCGGCACATCTGTCAGATCAATGACTTTGATTACTTCCACCATACGGTTTAGCTGCTTTTTGATCTGTTCAAACGTGATGTCATCGCTGGTAACGCAGATGGTCATACGGGAAACCGTCTCGTCCTCTGTCGTTCCAACTGTCAGACTCTGCAAATTGTATGATTTCCCGGAAAAAAGACCGGAAACCTTTGCCAGAACACCAACCTGATTTTCTACATATAGTGCAATCCATCTGTCTTTCATGATATTTTCCTCTCTCACCATATCTGTATCCGCCTATTTCAAAATCATCTCGCTCATCGGATTTCCACCCTTTACCATCGGAAGCACAATCTCATCCGAAGAGATCAGAAATTCAATGACTGTCGGTGCATCTTTGTAAGTTCTCGCTTTATCCAAAGCTGCCTGAATGTCTTCTTCCCGCTCTACACGGATGCCATGCGCACCATAGCTTTCTGCAAGTGCAACAAAATCCGGTGTATATGGAGGGCATGCTTCATTTGGTCCCTTGCAGTTTGCCGGACAGCTTCTTCTCTTTCTTAAGCATACTGCGGAATAGCGTTTGCCATAAAAAAGCTGCTGCATCTGGCGGACCATGCCAAGATACTGGTTATTGAGCAGGCAGATGATAACCGGTGTCCCCTGCACGATCGCTGTTGCCATCTCCTGAATGTTCATCTGAAAACCGCCATCACCGGTGACACAGACTACCTCCGTATCCCTGTTTCCAATCTTTGCACCGATCGCCGCAGGAAAACCGAATCCCATTGTTCCAAGCCCGCCGGAAGTGATCATCTGACGTTTTTCGTCAATATCCAGATACTGCGTTGCCCACATCTGGTTCTGTCCTACATCCGTGACAAAAACCGCCTCGTCAAACGTATGGTTGATGTGTTCCATGATCATCTGTGGTGTCATGCCGCGGTCTCTGCGCATCTCAAGTGGATTCTTTTCATCCCATGCCTTAATTCTCTCCTGCCATGCAGCCGTATCCTTTGTTTCTGCCCATTCCAGCAATTTTTCCAGGGCAAGTTTTGCATCCGATACGATTGGAACGTCTACCACAACATTTCTGGAAATGGAAGCAGTGTCCACGTCAATATGTACAATTTTTGCTTTTGGTGCAAATTCATTCAGATCTCCGGTAATACGGTCGTTAAATCTTGTTCCGATGGAAAATAAAACATCACACTCGCTGACTGCTTTATTGCTTGCATATTTTCCATGCATCCCCGTATTTCCGATATAAAGCGGATGCGTTGTGGCAATCGCACCCTTTCCCATAATGGTCGTCACAACCGGAACGTTCATTTTCTCTGCAAATTCTTTCAACAACTCATTTGCTTTTGCAATATTGACACCGCCACCAGCCAGGATCAATGGTTTCTTTGCTGACTTTAACAGTTTGTATGCTTTTTTCAACTGCCCGATATGCACGCTCTCATTCGGTTTGTATCCACGGATCTGCACACTGTCCGGATATTCCGCCGGTCCGCTCGCCGTCTGGATATCCTTTGGAAGATCAATTAAGACCGGTCCAGGTTTTCCTGTGCTTGCAATGTGAAAGGCCATCTTAATGATCTTTCCTAAATCCTTGCGGTCTCTGACCGTCACACCATACTTTGTGATACTTCTTGTCATTCCGACAATGTCAACTTCCTGAAAAGCATCGTTTCCGATCAGGCTTAACGGCACCTGTCCGGTAAAACAGACAAGCGGAATATTGTCATAATGTGCATCTGCAAGTCCTGTCATGATGTTCGTTGCACCGGGACCGCTGGTCACCAGGCAGACACCCACTTTTCCTGTCGATTTTGCATATCCCTCTGCCTCATGTAAAAGTCCCTGCTCATGTCTTGGTAAGACAATTTCAATCTCATCCTGTTTATATAATTCATCAAAAAGGTCCGTCACCGTTCCACCCGGATAACCGAAAATCGTATCGACACCCTCTTCCTGTAATGCCTTGACAAATAATTTTCTACCTGTAATATCCATCTTTCTGTCTTACCCTTTCCATTTATACTTCAAAATAATCTGTGATTTCATAAAATGATACTTTCTGCTGAATATGTATCTTTTTTCCTCTGACTAACCGATATACCCTAATGTTTTGAGCAAAAAAATCCATCCGGTCAACGTAAACGCCGCCATCAATGTCGTTGTTACAATAACGCTCGCCGTCAGCACTTCATCATTGTTCATGCTCTTTGCCATAATATAACAGCTCGGCGTGGTCGGGGATGCCAGCATGATCAGAATTGCGATCATCTTTTCCCCGGAAAATCCCATCCAGGCAGCAACCGGCAGAAAAACAAGTGGCTGAAGCACCAGTTTGATCGTAGAAGCCGCCATGGTCGGTGCGATCTTCGCCAGCGCTTTTCTTCCCTCAAATCCGGCTCCGATCGTGATCAGTGCCAGTGGGGTTGCCATCTGCGCCACGTTGCTGACCGTCTTATTTACCAGCGTCGGGAACTGAATCCCAAGCAGTCCCACGATCAGTCCTGCCAGAATGCTTAAAATGATTGGATTCTTGCAGATATTCATTCCCGCCTGTCTGATCTTTGCTTTCTTGTCGATTCCTGTGCTGTCATTTGCTTCAAATGTCAGCACGATCACGGAAAAAATATTATAAAGCGGCACTGCGCTGACGATCATCAGCGGTCCCATTGCAGAGGAACCGTAGATATTCTGGATAAAAGCCAGCCCCATAACCGCCGCACTTCCACGGAAAGACGACTGTACAAATGCCCCGCGGATTGTTTTGTCCCGCACCAGAAGCTTTGCTGTACCCCATACCACCCAGAAACAGATGGTACTCACGATTGCACAGAAAAGTACATATTTAATATCAAATACTGCTTTAATATCAACGCCCGCAATGTCCTTAAACAGCATAAACGGAAGTGTGACCTTGAAATTGAACTTATTTGCCACTGTGACAAAGTTATCATTCAGCATTCCGATCTGCTTTAAAATGTATCCGATCACCATGACCAGAAAAATCGGCATTGTCACGTTGATACTGTATATAAAATTTTCCATTTTTTCTTTTTCCTATCCGGAAACTCCTCGTTCAAGTAAAGGTAAAACCCAGCAGTCTCGCTGTCTGGGTTTTAGCAATTATAAATCAATTTTCATCTTTTTGGTATGATATATTTTAACAACTTTATTGATATTATTTAATTTTCTCGTATTTGTAAAAATAATATTCCAGATCAAAATAAGTCTGTTCCTCACTGTCCTGCGTGATTTTCCACTCCGGCATCTCATCGAGATTCGGGAAATAGGCATCTGCCTCAAATGCATAGTCGATCTTTGTGATATGCGCCACATCACAGTCATCGAGAAGCTGTTTATAAATGGTCTCTCCACCGATCACATAAATATCCTCACTTGGATATTTCTTTAACTCTTCCCGCAATTCTTCCATCGAATGAACGATAATGGCATCTCCCGCCTTAAAATTTTTATCATGCGTCAGCACGATGTTCACTCTTTTTTTGAGAGGCTGTCCGTTTGGAAAACTCTCCAACGTTTTTCTTCCCATGACGACCACTTTCCCGGTTGTCGTCTCACGGAAAAACTTCATGTCTGCCGGAATACTCACCAGCAGTTTATTCTTACATCCGATTGCCCAGTTTTTATCTACAGCTGCGATTAAATTCATAAATCCTCCTTGTTTTTCGAAGCAAAATGTCTGCTGTGCAGGTTTTGCTTTCTACACTGCGATTGGAATATTTTTGATCTGTGGTCCCGTCACATAATCCTCAATGGTAATATCCTTTGTTGTAAACTGATAAAAATCTTTGATTTCCGGGTTTAATGTGAATTTTGGTGCCGGGTGCTGCTCTCTCCCAATCAGTTCCTTAATAATCGGAATATGACGGTCATAAATGTGCGCATCCGCAATCACATGTACCAGCTCGCCGACCTGCATATCACACACCTGCGCCAGCATATGCATTAATACCGCATACTGACACACATTCCAGTTATTTGCCGCTAACACATCCTGGGAACGCTGATTCAAAATAGCATTCAATGTCAGCTTTTCATCTCCCTCTTTGTGTGTCACATTAAATGTCATACTGTAGGCACACGGATATAAATTCATTTCATGAAGATCCTGGTGCACATAAATATTTGTCATAATGCGGCGGCTGAACGGATTATTTTTCAGATCATAAATCACGCGGTCAACCTGATCCATCATACCTTCTTTATACTGATGTTTTACCCCTAACTGGTATCCATATGCTTTTCCGATGGAACCATCTTCGTCTGCCCATTCATCCCATATGGTACTGTTTAAATCATGGATGTTATTTGATTTTCTCTGCCAGATCCAAAGCATCTCTTCCGTACATGTTTTGATGGCAGTTTTTCTTAATGTAATTGCCGGAAACTCTTTTGAAAGATCGTAACGGTTGACCACACCGAATTTTTTGATCGTGTAGGCACTCGTTCCATCCTCCCAGTGCGGACGGACTTTCTCACCCTCTGTGCTTGTCCCGTTCTCTAAAATATCTTTACACATATTTACAAAAATTTTGTCCGCAAGACTCATCTTTTTCTATCCCCATCTTTCTATCTTTTTGCACATTTGAAAATCTCATTCTTTCGTACCTTTGCAGTAAAATGCCCATGTACGATCCGAACAGTACTATTCTATCCAATTTTCGTATAAAGTGCAAGAAATAACATCCCGACTGTTATTCGAATATTTTATGACTGCGATATATTTTTGTCATAAAGTTCATTTCTGTTTCTACCAAATTTCATTGATTTTTCCAGTAAAATGCAGTATAGTGAAGAAAGTTTAAGAAGTTAGGAGATTGATTATGAGTCAGGCAAAAGTAGACCGTTATAAAGAAGAAAAAAAGAATCGTAAGAAAATTATGGCAAAGGAAAAGAGAATGCGTATCGCCGGTTATGTCGCTGGCTGCCTTGTCGCTGTCGGTATCATCGGCTGGGCCGGTTACTCCGGATACAGTGCTTATGAAGCAGGCAAACCTATGGAAACCATTTATGCAAACCTTGATTCCGTTACAGACTATATGAGTTCTTTAAATGCGGAATAAAAATTACTGGAACGAGGTACGAGTGAACAGTAACGATTAAAATAAATCAATAAAACAGATTAAAAATCGACCATTGACTTTACCAGATCAAAGTGCTATTTTGTTATTCAAACAGAGAACAAAATGCAACGAACAGAACAAGGTTATCTGAGCAACCTGTATCACAGAGAGCTGCCGGTTGGTGTAAGGCAGTATACAGCTTCAGGAACTATCCTCTGCGAGCAGTGCACTGAATTTTCATAGTAAGTGTCACCGGTATTCTACCGTTATTTAGAAGCTTATTGTTGTAGGCATCTGCCCACAAAGATAAGACAGAGAGGTCGTATTTTACGGCAAACAAAGTGGTAACGCGGAAGCTTAAGCCTTCGTCTTTGAGATATGAATATATCCGGAGATGAAGGCTTTTTTTCATGCCAGCAGACTGTGCGCAGGATGTGAATCCCATTGTTTCCACTTTGCACAATGTATTTTGTTCCCAGAAAAAAATACATTTTCAGAAAGGAGCCGCCTTAAGGCGGAAAAAAGTTATGAATGGTTTAGTTATTGTTTTGATCGGTATCGTTGCACTTGGCGCTGGCTACCTCTTCTACGGACGCTGGCTTGCAAAGAAATGGGGAATCGACCCAAATGCAAAAACCCCTGCTTACACACATGAGGATGGCGAAGATTATGTTCCCTCCTCCAAATTTACCGTATTCTCACATCAGTTTTCTTCCATCGCAGGTGCAGGTCCTGTCACAGGTCCGATCCTTGCATCTGTTTTTGGATGGGTTCCGGTATTACTCTGGCTCATCATCGGCGGACTTTTCTTCGGTGCTGTACAGGACTTCGGTGCTTTATATGCATCCGTAAAAAATGAAGGTAAATCCATGGGTATGATCATTGAGAAGTACATCGGTAAAACAGGCCGGAAACTTTTCATGTTATTCTGCTGGTTATTTACTTTATTAGTAATCGCAGCATTTACAGATATGGTTGCCGGAACATTTGTCGGAACCGGAGTTGAAGGCATGACAGATGCAACCTCTTACGCCAATTCTGCCGCCGCTTCGATTTCCATGTTATTTATCGTTGTCGCTGTTATCTTCGGTGTGATCCAGAAACACCTTGGAAGCAGGATGAACGAAGTGATAAAAGCAATCGTTGCAATTGCCCTTTTAGTCGTTATGTTCATCATCGGTATGAAGTTCCCGATCTGCACGACCAAAACTGCATGGATCTACATCGTAATGGCTTATCTGTTCTTAGCATCTGTTATGCCAATGTGGCTTTTAATGCAGCCTAGAGATTACATGACAACCTTCATGTTACTCGGTATGATCATCGGTGCGGTTGTCGGTGTCATTGTTGCACATCCTTCCATGCAGTTAAATGCATTCAGCGGATTCAATGTAGGTGGAAGCAGTTTATTCCCTACTTTATTCGTAACGATCGCCTGCGGTGCTGTTTCCGGTTTCCACAGTCTGGTATCTTCCGGAACATCCTCCAAGACGATCAGCAGCGAAAAAGACATGCCTATGGTCGGCTATGGTGCCATGGTCGTGGAATCCTTACTCGGTATCGTCTCCTTAGTTGTTGTCGGCGCAGTCGCCGTAAACGGAACAAAACCTGATGGAACTCCATTCTCCATCTTCTCCTCCGGTGTCGCAGGATTCCTTGAAAAACTTGGTGTCCCTGTTACCGTTGCAACTGTATTTATGACCATGTGTGTATCTGCACTTGCACTGACATCCCTTGACTCCGTTGCAAGGATCGGACGTATGTCTTTTCAGGAATTGTTCTACGGAGATTCCACCGATCCTGCAACTATGACACCGATTCAGCGTGTACTGACAAATAAATATTTTGCAACTGTGATCACACTGTTTTTCGGATATTTGCTGACACTCGGCGGATACAGCAACGTTTGGCCGCTGTTTGGCTCTGCAAACCAGCTGCTTGCAGCACTTGTATTGATCGCCTTAGCGGTTTTCTTAAAAACAACCGGTCGTACCGGATGGACACTTTACATTCCAATGTTTGTTATGCTGGCAGTTACGTTCACTGCTCTGATTCAGAAAACAATTGCCCTTGTCAGCAACTTCATGAGCGGTAATGCAACACTTCTTGTAGACGGACTTCAATTTGTTGTTGCCGTACTTCTTATGGTACTTGGTGTTATGGTTGCATTCAGTTGTCTGAAAAAGCTCTTCGGCAGGAACGCTGCGGCTTAACCGGAGTTTAATTGACGTAGTGTCGCAGATTCTGTGGTGCTTTCTTAGGGTGTGAAGGGCAGATATAAGCGTCCTCTCACAAGTCGTGATTTTATAGGTTTATGAAAAGAAAAACGGTACAGACGAAATATGATGTTCCTGTTCGCCGGGCATTCCGCTGGGCTTCTGAGCAAAAATTTTGTGAAGCAGAGCTTCACGAAATTTTTAGAATCCCAGCTCCATGGCTCACGAAGGAAATCATATTTGTCTGCACCATTTTTCTTTCATTTACGTTACGAATGACTTGTGAAAGGACGCTTATATTTGCCCAATTTACGCTGTGAATCGCACCACAGAATCTGCAATTTACGTTATGGAACTCTGGGTTTATAATGATTTTTTTGCAGAACGTATGTTCTATAATAGAGCGGATAGATTTAATTTCAGGTTTACTTTGTAAGAACCTTCTTGCAATATTTATGTGCACCACAATGCGGACATACTAATTTTCGCTTTGTAATTGTATGCGGTCCCATAATATATGACTTCATATCTGGAACAAATCTATTATGACATTCGGGACATTCAAAGGCTCCTGCTTCTCTGTCAAGGACACAGGCAATTGCAACCCCTCCAACTATCACAACAAGCCCTATTCCTATAAGAAGAACTCTAATCCAGTTCTCCATCTCCAGCATTCCAGACAATATAAATAATGGAACTGCCGCTATAATTGTAAGTCCTGCAATCATTGCTGACAGGACAATTTTCTTTTTACTTTCCTGAGTTTCCCTGACTAAATTCACCATATTTTCCTCCGCTTTCTTCAGATACTCTTCTTCAGATACTCTTTCACCAGATAGTAGTTCATTAACTGTTATCTCCAGTTCATTACATAATGGCAACAGCAATGATACTTCTGGAAAACCATTTCCTCTCTCCCATTTTGAAATTGTTTTATCACTGATTGCTAATTTTTCTGAAAGCTGTTTTTGCGTATATCCTTTTCGTTTTCTTTCATCAGCAATAAATTTACCAATCTTGATTTGATCCATCCGTTTTCCTCCTTTCTGGTCTGATTATCCTATGATTTGATCATCAATCACACCCACGCGGCGTAGAATATGGTGAATTTATGCGGTTTCTACGCTCCGTAGAGTGAAATTGGAAAATCAGGGCAAAAAAATCTGATAACACATTATAGCACAAAGTGAATTAGAATGAAGTGGAATTGCAGATGTGGTTATGGTATTATTTTACTATTGACAAATTAATTTTTAGGGAGGTTTATTATGGACAGACCAATAACAACGTTATTTATGCTTATGTCTTTAGATGGAAAGATAAGTCCCGGTGCATCAGATGCTTTAGATGTAGATAAGGATTTTCCAAAAATAGACGGGTTAAAAGAGGGACTGCCTCAGTATTATGAAATCGAGCAGACAACCGACCTTTGGTCTTTTAATACAGGACGCGTGCAGGAAAAGATGGGCGTAAACCAAAAGCCCTATCCCGATAAGACTCCCGTCTCATTTGTCTTATTGGATAACAACCATTTGACCGAACATGGCGTAACATATTTCTGCAAGAAATCACAGGTGTTTGTGCTGATTACATCCAATAAAGATCATCCTGCTTATAACATTCAGGAAAATAATCTCCATATCATTTTTCAGGAAAAACTGTCGCTGAAAGATGCTCTTCATGAATTAAAATCATCGTATGGATGCAACAAATTAACAATCCAAAGCGGTGGGACGGTAAACGGATTATTCCTTCGTGCGAAGTTGTTTGATTATATCGATGTCGTTGTGGCTCCGGTGCTGATCGGCGGTAAAGAAACCGCTTCCTTAATAGATGGCAGTTCCATTCTTTCAGAAAATGAATTATCTGAGCTGGGTGTCCTGAAACTCATTGATTGCACAGTTTTAAATGACTCATATATCAGAGTTCGATATCAAGTGATCAACTGATAATGCCAGTTTACCTGAACACCGGTTACTACGAGTTTCATAACGTAAATTACAGATGTGGTTATGGTAGAATTTTGGTATTAACGAATTTAGCAAAGCGGAGTTGACCAAAGGAGTTGAAATGACATGAAAAAGAAAATGATTATGTTACTATCTGCAATGGTAATCTGTTTGATTGGCATTATTGTGTGGTACAATGTTTCTCTTAACTTGACGGATTTAGCTCCTGATGAAGTCATGGAAATTGTTGTTTTTAATGGCAATAGTGGAGAAACAACACATATTACTGATGAACAGCAGATTCAGCATATTATACAAAATTTGAATGATGTCACAGTGAAAAAGTGGAAACCGTCTGTTGGATATACGGGATATAGTTTCAAAATAACCATTTATTTATCTGACGGAAACGAGGCAGATGGATGGAATAATTTTATTATTAATTCAGAGGATACAATTAGAAAAGATCCGTTTTTTTATTCTGTTGTAACAGGAAAGATTGATTACAATTATATTAAAAGTATTGTAAAATAATCAACTTCCAGTTTAACTTATGAACTGCCGCTCGTAACAAGGATTGACGGATTACAAGGTATTAAGCACCTTGAATCGCAGATTTTGTGGTGCGATTCACAGCGCTGATTGGGCATGTATAAGAGTTCTTTTACAAGTCATTCACAGCGTAAATGAAAAGAAAAATTGTACAGACAAATATTATTTTCTTTGTGAGCTATGGAGATGGGATTCTAACAATCATGGAAGCTTTTGCTGAACATGATTGTTGCTTAGAACTCCATCGGAATGTCTAGCGAACAGAAACATAATATTTCGTCTGTACGATTTTTCTTTTTAATCAACATATAAGAATGACTTATAAGAGGACGCTTATATCTGCCCTTCACAACCTAAGAAAGCACCACAAAATCTGCGACACTACGCCACCTAAATCTGTTTTACTCTTCCACCGTCCCATCAATTTCTGCTTTTTCAAGCGCATTCTCCACCGCATTTAAAAGCATAACCGTTGTATACTGATTGTCTGCCTGATAGGATATATTTTCCACCGACTGTGTTTTGATGATCTGGTCTGACACTTCTTCTAACGCAGGCTCCACCAACGGATACATTGTCGTCACTGTCTCATTCAGATTCACAAGAGAGATCGAATTGATCCGGTTCTCATCCACAATGACCTGCACATCCAAAGTGCTGTCATGAAAGAGTATGGAAGATGTGTAGACTCCTGCCACATATTTCATTGTCTCCACAGATTTATCTTTTTCTTTTTTTGGTAAAAACATAAAAAGCAGCAACATAATCAGCAGAATTCCTAATCCCACAAAAATTGCTGTATAAATGAGTTCTTTCATATGAAGGACTACGATTTTTGTCTTTGCACTCATTGATGTATCTCCTGCCACTGATTATTACATTGTATGCCGCATTTCAAAGATCATGCAATTTTCCTGATAAAATTTCATATAAAAGTTATGCAAAAGTTTTTTCTGTTTTTTTGTAAAAAAGTTGTTGACAAAGTTCTTATCTCATAGTATTATATCAAATGTGTCTGGCACACGGCAGAACACAAAACAATATGCGCGAGTGGCTCAGTTGGTGGAGCACGACCTTGCCAAGGTCGGGGCCGCG
>ERZ772880.290-NODE-290-length-46478-cov-12.218986_pt1 | contig 46478 bp, 33 predicted proteins | sample MGYA00580577_ERZ772880 | MGnify/ENA primary metagenome ERZ772880 (study PRJEB29015, sample SAMEA2737705) | human gut metagenome | biome: human gut; feature: human-associated habitat; material: faeces | place: China | collected 2012 ... | reverse complement strand
TTGTGGCAAATCAGAGCAGAACCCTGCAAGTTGTTACTACCTGTTAGTAGTAAAACGAAATTTCTTACTACTAAGGATTTTTACTACTTACCTGGTAACTCACTAATCAATGGTTGTATTGTCTTATAAATGTGTGAAACCACTGTTCCATCTGAATACAATTTTAACAATCCATTATTCACTTGCTGTTTAGTTTCTGATTTTAAAATAATCTGAATGATTTCCTCTTTGCAATCCACATATATTTTCTTCTTAAAGTGCTGACCAAAGAAAGAACGAACCTGCGATTCTCTTTTTGCAACTTTATTCTTTGATTGCACAAATTTCTCAAGAATAGACTTAACATCCTCATATACTTCGGAATAGTTATTAAAGGAGTTCTTAATGTCATTGTGAATTCCATTTAGCATTCTTTCATCATTACAATGAGCAATAACAAACTTGCAGATTCTATTTGCCGAACTTCTATCATATCCTATAGCCACAAGTCCATGCTGCATAAACAGGTTTAATTCACTTCTATCATCACCTTCAAATTCATATGCCATACCTGCACTAATTTTACTATTCACAGTCTGCACATTACTTTTTGTTTGAGATACTGTCTGTGTTTTTTGCCTCTGAGTAGAAGAAGTTCCCGGCAACTTTTCTTTTCGTGAAATATTAGGATAGCCTTCCTCTTTCCAAAACTTAACTATGTTATCGTAATCCTTATCCTTACTGATAATCACATAACTACATTCCTTACCATACACTCCCAACAAATGGCCTAGGTAAGAAACCAGATGCATATCCAATGACTGCTTTCGCACTGGAACTAAATGAGATTTGATATCTCCATTTAACCAAAAAATGTCCTGTCTTATATTTGTTGCATTCTGTGTTGAGAAAATATGCACATGTTCTTCCTTTGTCATACTTTCAATATTCGCAATGCCATCATTATGAACATTTTCAAAATCAATCAAATAAAAAGTTTTCATTTATCTATTCACATCCTTTTCAATGCAAAATCTTCCAAAATATATTATACAATCTTATTTACGTTTTTTCTATAGCAATATAACGCCCCAGCCTAAACCAGAGCGTTACCTATCTTTCATTTTAAATTACCTTAAACATCTTCTGTGACATCGGTTTCTCTTTCTTCTGCTCAATCTCAGCCTGTGCTTTCCTAAACTCTTCCATTCGTTTCAATTCTTCCTCAGCATCATCGAATCCGATATGTGTGTACACATTCATGGTAACGCTAATATCCGAATGCCCCATAAGGTACTGTAGTGTCTTTGGATTCATTCCCGATTTTGCCATATTCGAGCAGTAAGTATGCCTGCATACATGATGCGTGATATTTGGCATCTGCACTCGGTAGATATCATTGTATCTGCCGACCATATGGTTGAATCGGTGCTGCCAGTGCATTGCCACAAGTGGCATTCCATTATCATCGTAAAATAGAAATCCACTATATCCGTCTATAGCTTTCTCCACTTTGGGAGCATTCCTGTCCTCGATGATTGCCTGAAACATCTGCGCCACATCCTCTTCCATACCTATTGTGTTGGTCTCAAAAATGTATCTGATCTGCTCATTAGTCAGACTACTTCCTTCCATATGGTTGGAATTATAGGTTAACTCAATCTGAGTTTTATGATAAATACCTCCAGAACACTTAGACGCTTTTTCTTCCTGCAAATACCCTAACACTGTTTTAGACTGTTCTTTTTTCTTATTCACACGTTCAGATTTTTGTGCATCTTCAGGTATGTTCCAAGTTTTTCCATATGTTCATAGAATAATGTATTAAAATAACATTTATTATTTAGCTATTGCAACCACAGTGAATACTGCTTTTTTCTGTTTTGCTGTTAATGGTTGCAACATTCCCTCATCAAGCATTGTTTCAATAATAAACGGGACAAATTCTCCCCATGTAAATGAATTGCTATTATAAAATCTAACTAGTTTTTCTATATGTGCCGGATATTTTGCCTTGTTAATCTTGTAGAGTCTTTCATCTACTCTTTTTCTTTCTTCAATAACTAATTCAGGAATATCTATATGACTACTAACTAAATCTGTTATTGCTGATTCTAAATTACCGTCCTCTACATTTATTAACGCCACCTGATTTTCTCCATCAGCAACATATCCTTTTTCCAATAAGTTAGAATAACTCTCAATGCTTATTTTCTCTTTGTCACAACCACTTGATATGTACGAATACAAATCTTCCCAATCTTCTGGTTTATTTGATCTCCAACTAAGTTCTCTATCACTATACATGCAATTATATTGCTTACTTTGAAGTACTAATTTGTCACCTCTACATACCTGATTCCACATCCAGCCACAACCAACATATTTGTATTCTGGTATTTTTGTGCAATCATCTGCCACTGTTGCATATGAAATAAAATACCCACCATCTGGTCTTTTAACTGCAAATTCATCCCAGTTTTCCCCTTCATCACCTAAACAGCTTAATGCCATCATCACTAAATTATATTTTAAGTAATTCTTATCATTATCAGGACAATTCATTCCCCAATTGTCATCTGCTTTATCAAATTTTTCAAATAAATACTTAAATAAATTGTCACATAAATACTTAGCTGCTTCCTTTTTAATTACAATATTATCAGAAAAATCCTCTCGCTCATCTGTTATATACATATTTGTTAAATACTTTGGATTCTTAGAATTATCAATTTGATTAATGTATCCCCACTCAACAAGCTTTTTTAATTCTCCTTCAACATATGCAACAGGAATCTCTAATTCCTTAGCAACATCAGTTAAAGTTTTTGCTTTGTAGTAACAGCTCCAAGCAATATTTTGTTTTAATCTTGAGTCAAACATATCTCGAGTATCGCCTGCTGCTCCCGGCATTCCGCAATGTCCCATCTCTGCAAAATAAATAGGATTTACACTTAAGTTGTCATTTTTTACCATATCTATTCTCTCCCTTAGTCCACTTCTAATATCTGACAAATGCCATTTAACAGTTCCAACAGATATATCCAGTTCACTTGCAATATCATTAACTGACATTTCTTTATAGTACTTCATGTATGTAATAGCTCGTTGTCTTTTGGACATTAACCCAATCTGTTGTCTAAGCTTCTTATAAGTTTCTTCCTCTTCAATACTATCAAAGCCTCTTTCTGTAACTGCATAGTCAATTTTATAAATGTCTACATACTGATTTTTTATTTTTTTATCTATGTATCTTGAATACACATTGCTGGCTATTCTATATACGTAACCATCAACATTAGCAATTTTATCAACCTTAAGAAATGACTTGTACAACTCAAATACAATTTTTGACGCCAATTCTTCTGCATCTGTGATATTTCTTACTTTTGACATTGCAAATCCAAATATTTTCTGTTGGTATTCTACTATTAATTTATCTGCATCTATCTTATTCACTACTTACCTCCTGCGATAAACAAATGTGCACTTTTTGTTTTCATTTATATAGTGTACTAAATATTGAGATGGGTTTGGTATAAAATTTTAGGAGTGTCACTTGACACTCCTACCGTTCTATGTATGACTGTAATAATAGTAAAATTGAAAATAACTCTTATATTCTTTCATTAGTAGAGTTATTTTTTATAATACTCTTTATTTTCCTGCATACATTTTCTTTATTTCTTCCATATCTTTTGTAGCACAATTCTTAAACCCATAAACACAACTTATAATTACAACTATCAATATTACTATAGGAATAAGTAGACATGGAATAAGCGAATAATCTTCTCCATATACAATTTCCAAACTTATAATTCCAATGATAAATAGCGCAAATATGCATATAATTGTTGAAAATATGCTCACTGCTATGGACAGTCTTTGTTTTACTTGAATAATCACACCACTATCATGTTCTTCAATTTTTCCAACATTTACTGGTTTAAAAGAATTTTGTTTATAGTAGCTGTTTGTACTTGGGTTCACTGTTATTTTGAATCCTTTATCATTAACATAACCAAGATACTTGTATTTTTTCAGCCATCCTGATTTAGGCAAATTGTCTTTTGTATATTCTATACACTCTTCCTTTGTCATTTTTGTTTTTATACTGTATTTCATATCTTCCTCCTTCAAAATTATTTAGTATTCATTGTAACATCGTTAGCAGGCAAAATGTTTAATCTCATTTATAACAGGCATACTTTTCTCTCCCACTTATAACTTATCGTATTTATCACTTTTTCCTTTTGACTTGCTTACCGGGGATTTCTTTTCCAATCTTTTCAATTAACGTAACATCAGCCGGCAGCCACTTAACGTCATTCAACTGTTTCTTTGTCAACCATCTTGCCGCCTCATGTTCCTTTAATACAAGATTTCCACTTACAATTTCACACCAAAAGCAATCCATAGACAAATGAAACTGTGGATAATCATATTCAATAGTATCAATCAGTTCTCCAACGGATATTTCTGTATCAAGTTCTTCCATTATTTCACGTTTTAGTGCCTGCTCCGGTGTTTCTCCTTCTTCTATTTTTCCACCGGGAAATTCCCAGCCACCTTTAAAATCACCATATCCACGCTGAGTTGCAAATATAATTGGTTCTTTGTTTTCGTTTGTAGATTTTATTACCGCTGCAACAACTCTGACTGTCTTCATCTACTGTATCTCCTTAATCTCTTTTAAACGCAGGAGCCATTTTTTTACAGCTCCACTTTTTATCATTTTCATAATAGTTCCATCGCAGAATCTCTCACCGCGCACCATTCCCATAAATAATGCCATAACACCTTGTGCATCCATATTTGACACATCAACATTCATACATTGATTGTTGTTCCCATTCTATGTTTCTTTCTTTTAGAAGCTCTTTATATTTTTTCAATTCAAATTCAGGGTTTTCATTATCAAATTCATAAACTGCATTTATTAGCTCATTAACCATTTCTGTAAACATTAAATATGGTATGTGCTTTGGATCATCTTTTGTTCCTTTGTGTTCTTTATCTATTATCCATTCTCCAATGCTATCTTTTTCCAATGGTTCTAATAAACTTATGAGTTTGTCAATTTTTTTATCAATCATACTGCCACCTACTTTCAATCTATTTTAATTTCTGAATACTTTGTATGAAAATTTTTAACTTTTACGTCCACTTTTCATAAAAAAATTACGGCTACTTTGTAAAATATTCATATATATCTTCCCTTACGCTGTTCTTTAGCTTAAACAAAAAGTTCATTATTGGAAGTTTCCTGCCCTTATTATTCTTTATTGTTGTCTGTCTCCAATCAACCGGATTCACTTCACCCATATAATAAAAATCAGTTCCTTCGCCGTCGCTTTTCTTTATAAACAAAACAATTTTAAGACCTGATTGCTCGCTGTTAATTATTTCCTGACTTTCACGACTATCAATTGCAACACCATTTCTTGTCATCCAGCTAAATGTTTGCTGATTAACAAACTGATCTTCGTATTTTGTACTTTCTGAAATGTCATCTTTTTTTTCGTATGTAACAAAGATAGGACATGTATTATGCTTTATTCTGTAGCCATACATTGTTGAGCTTTCATCCCTGTCCCAGTTCATAAGACGACATACATCTTTCCTTGAATACTTTCCATAAAGAACAAGATTATTTTCATCATGGTTTGAATACATATCTTTGTAACGCATCATTCCATACTTAACAAGATTTTCCAGCTCTTCCCTAAATCTTACATTTCTAAGTTTTTTCACAAATGCTAACGAACGTTTTAACATTCCTGATTTTAACTCTAACGATGATACTAATTCCATATCTGAAAACTTTGTTGCATCACTACCTGTTACAAAATCAAGATTTATCATTCTTATTGCTGAATCATAATCTGCCTTTTTAAATTTTTCACCAATCTTATTTAACTGCTGTGCGAATGTATTTTCTTCTATATTCGTTCCTTCCAACATCATTTTTAGCATTAAAAGTTCATGGGGTCTTTTTCCATCAATTATTAATGCTGAAACAAAAGCTAATATTTGCTCTTCCTTATCTGTAAAAATAATATTGTAGTCTTTGTCTACAATTCTTAAAAAACTGTCATATGTTTTTGCATATTTTATAAACAGCATAGGATCAATCTCACCAAGCTTATAAAAATCCAAAATAGTAGGAATACGTCCAAGCTTATATTTTACCTGATTGTACTTATCAGTAAGCATACGCTTTGTTGTTGTCATTTTATCAATGGATTCAAAAATTTTCTTTTTTGTAATCTCATCAAAATGAATGGTGGAACTACCGGGAATAACCCTTACCCCTTCTCTTACATATTTTCGAACATTATCCTTGTTGTATGTTCTGTCACCTGACAAGGCTATTGGAATCAAAAAGTTGTTGCTATAGTTTCCGATAAAATCAAGAACTACCACGTATTCCTTGCCATCTGCCTTTCTAAGTCCACGACCAAGCTGTTGCACAAAAATAATAGCAGACTGCGTTGGTCGAAGCATAATAACCTGATTAACCTTCGGAATGTCTACACCTTCATTGAAAATATCTACTGTAAAAATATAATCAAGTGGCTGATTTGAAACCGGTCTTCCATTTTCATCAACATCACATTCCATCTCCAATCTTTCCACAGCTTCTTCTCTTTCACTTTGACTATTTGAACCTGATAATGCAATTGTATTATATCCACGCTTATTGAAAGCATCTGATAAAGCCTTTGCCTCATCATTTCTGCTACAGAATACCAACCCTTTCACTCTATCTCCATTATGTCCAAAGTATTCAGCCTTTTCAATTACATGATTAACTCTTTCCTCTGTGGCAAGATATCTGAATTCTGTTTTTTCATCTATTTCTCTTCCATCAACGGTCAAGTCTGATATTCCAAAATAATGAAATGGACAAAGTAAGTCATCCTTTAACGCATCCTGAAGTCTTATTTCACTTGCTATATTGTGGTCAAACAATTTGTAAATATCAAATCCGTCTGTACGTTCAGGAGATGCTGTCATTCCCAAAAGAAGCTTAGGCTTAAAGTGATTTATTATTTTGTGATAGCTTTCCGCTCCTGCCTTGTGAGTTTAGTCAATGACAATACAATCAAATCTATTTTCATCAAACTGTGAAAGGACATTCTCCCTGCTTAATGTCTGAACTGTTGAAAAAAGATAATCAGCATTTATATCTTTATGATTTCCCGAAAGAATACCTGTAGTAATGTTACTACTAAAAACATTCTCATATGATTTCTTAGCCTGCTTTAAGATTTGTTCACGATGTACTAAAAACAAAACTTTCTTAAATCCTAATTCACGCATGGCAAAAGCAGACGCATAAGTTTTTCCTGTGCCTGTAGCTGAAATCAGTAGTGCTCTTTTCTCACCTTTTTCCATAATTTTTCTTAGGTTAAGAATAAACTCTTCCTGCATAGAATTAGGTTTTAATGTATACTTTTCAAATGAAGGGATTTTGTCTTTTTTAGCCTCCTGACGCTGATGCTTAATTATCTCATATCGTGTTTTGTATATTTCATAAAAATGTTCAAAATCTAATGCATATTCAGAATTCCAAAGTTCATTGAATTCATTTACAATATCTTGCGCTATTTCTCCCTGTTCTGTTGATATTATTTTAGTATTCCACTCTATATTACTTGTAAGTGCAGTATTAGTCATATTAGAACTTCCAAGTATAATTCTATAAACTTCTTCCTTCTTAAAAATGTATCCTTTAGTATGAAAACCATTATTTGCACTTTCAACATCATACATTTTTAATTTTATGTTTTTTAAGTCGTTTAATTTTGCTAACGCCTTAGGCTCGCTAAAGTCCAAATAATTAGTTGTTAAAATTTCTCCGGGGATACCTTTATTTTCAAGTTCTTTTAATGTCTGTAAAAGTGGTGTTATTCCGCCCATTGTTATAAAAGCCACACTAATTTGAAATTTGTCACACCTTAATAATTCTTCCTCAATGGAAGAAATAACCTTCTTTCCCTCTTTAGGATTATTAGATACAAACCCTGGTTTATATTTAAGATTTGAAGCAAGGGAACCATTTATATATGCCGTTTCCATTCCCTGTTTTATATCCTTTAGTATTTCTCCGTTCATATATTTTCTCCTTAAACTATCACTAAAGATATTATACCATCATTTTTCTTTAGCATTAACACATAATTACACAATATATCTTTTTTTATAGAATTGATATCATTTTAAGGTGTTTGGGACTTTTACCTATTAGAAACTTGCGCAGCCAGGCATACCTTAATCTAATATAAATAACACAGTCTAATAGATTTTTGTATGTAAAAAACTGGATGCCACTTTCTTGAAAAGTAACATCCAGCCCCTTCTATTTTCTTTTATTGAAGAGTCAACTCGTACGCAATATCATTTTACTCCACTACAATTCTTGCAACAGTATAAGTAACAAAATCAGTCAACACATCTGTTTGTCTAATATTTTTGTCATTATCTGCTACAAAAAATTTAATTTTGTTATCATTTTGGTCAATTAAAGATACATTTACAACCAATCGATAGTTTGCGTAATAGAATGTACCATCTTCAGAATCAACTTTTACCTTCCATTTAACCGGAAGACGGAATATACCTTCCTGCATATTATTAAAGCCTGAATTATTTTTCTGAATCCAACTCCAGTTTTCATAAATTGAACTATAATTATATTCTTCAGTTGATGAATTTAACTCACCTACTTCCAATCCTGCAATATATGATGAAGGTTGGTTAAGTTCCGTATACTCTTTAGTATCCTTCTTTTGCTTTAATTCAAAAGAAAATTGTATTTCTTTAGCATTTTTTATAATTGATTCCCATCCATCCATCTGTCTGAAATCAATAGCTACTGTACCTTCAATTGTCTGAGGTCCACTGTAAGGCAAATTATTTAAATTAATGCCCAACTGCTGTTTGTCATCTCCCGAAAAAGACATATCAACATACCCGGTATCATCTCTATAATATTTGCCGGTTCCATCGCAGTTGGCTCTCCAACTACTCTCATTAAATATAGTCTTTGACTTAGAAAGACGTGAGACAAATTGAAAATTCATAAACGTTTCAGGTTTACCTGACACCAATTTAGATGACGGTACAAGTTTGCTTATACTAGTATCTGACAATGTCATTGTGATTTCTGCCTCAATACAAATTTTAGAACCTGTTTCACTGACAATTGCTTTACGTATCTCAGATAAATCAATTGCTGCATCTTCTGAATTCTCAGTCCCCATTACCAGCTTTAATCTGTCCTGCGTTGTTTGAACATTATAAGAACATGAAATAGCAGATGAATTACTTTGTATCAGTTTGTTATTAGCATTATCGTATGAATAATACGTCTTTTCACCAGCAGAATTTTGTGAATAAACCCTAAAACTAACATTTACACTAGTTGCATCATCCAAAAAACTTTCCATTACACCGCCACTATATGGCGTGATTAAAAACTCCTGGTATAACTTATCATCATCTCCATATGCCTGATTTGAATTAAAGCTAATCTTGTCAAGCAAATTTATTGTTACTTTCCTATCTGTATCTGTAAATGCTGCATCTGATGAAATTTTTAATTTCTTAACACCATCACTTGATTCATCTACTAATTCCTGAGTATATGCAGAAAGAATACTAAATGTACTCTCTGTACTCAATCCATTATCAGTCTTATGATTATCATATCTATGTACCTGCAAAACTGAACACTGTGCTGCCTCAGTATTTACTGTCGTTTTTACTGCCCCATTAATTCCTTCAATCTTCGCTTCATCAGCTATTTTCTTTGGTACATTGATTATAAGGTAAAAGTTCTCGTCTACTGCTTTTCCCTGATTTTTCAGAGTAATTGAATAGGTATCTTTACTTTCGTCTTCCTCTCCTGATTTTAGACGATATTTTTCACCATCAGTGGTAATAACTGTTGCATTTTCTCCTTCTTGAGCTTTAACAAATTTGCCATTGCTATCAATAGTAGCATCAGCACCATATAGAACACTAATGGCTTTTTCCTTATATGATTTATTATTCTCATCAGTAAAGTTGCTTAATGCAATGCTGAAGTTTCCATCTTTTTTTATGTCTTCTGCAGCTATGTCATAGGAATACATCTTATCCTCATTCATCGTATCAATTAATGTAAGCTTTGTTCCTGGCGGAAGATATTCAGTCTGTTTCAGAAATTCAAACTGTACTGTTTTTCCAAATCCTTTAGTTAAATCTGCACCGGCCTCCATATAACTCTGCCAGTCAAACACAACTCTTTCACCTTGTGATTGATCATATGCCCACGTCAAATATCCTGTCATATAACTATCATAATCAACAAGAACATGTGATTGCAAGTTATCATAAGCAGAAGAAGTAAAAATACTCTCCTCACTTAACGTTGCAGAAAAATCAATCTGCACAATTCTTCGAACAACCATAGGTACATACACTGCATAAGAATGATTTCCTGATTTAAATGTTACTGTCAATAAAGTAAACTGGTCCTTACCATTATCATAATCATTTCCCATATAATAAGAAATTGACTTTGAGCCTTTTGAAATTCGTAATGAATACTTTTTTGCATCATTGTTAATTATAAACTTTCCATTCTCAAATTTATAATTTTGGCTGACTACATCTACAGATTCGTTTTCTACTGCACTGCTGTATCCACCATTGGTAATAAGATTTAAATAATCAGTAATGTCTTTTGTAATGCTGTCAGAAGTACCATTAACCAAAAGAACACGAAAATCACTATCAAACGTTTTATTATCCATTTGCCTTTTATATGTAGAAATCTTATTTTCTATGTTGAAATTGGTAGCATTTGTGGTAGTGTATAATACTCTGTTACTATTAGTTGCTACACTGCCATTTTTAATTTCATTTAAAATCAATTCCACATTTGACTGTAATGGACTAGTATCTGTTTTATTATCTGTAGTTTTATATGGAATTAACTTTATTGAAAGTGAAAATTCTTTACATCCTCTTTTTTTAGGAATTACATAAAAAGTAATCTTCCCTGATGCTCCGGGCTTAAGTCCGTTAGCGTTGGATTGCTGATTATTCATATTATTATCACTGTCTATCTGCATAGATATAATTCCGTTTTCTACAATAAAATAATTTTCCCCATTATAACTTTCAGTTTTGGTTCCTTTCATAACATTTAATTTATTATGCAAGATATCATCTTCTGCTCCATCATCACTTTCCTTCGTAGCAAGGTAGAATGGTACTCCTACGGCTGTCAATTCAGTGCTTTTTGCCTGTGCATTCTTATTACTAACCAGCCATGCAACTGTGGCAACTAATAAAGCAATGATAATACATACTATTAAAATCTCATTTTTTATAAGTTTATGTCGTATTTCTTTATTTTTTTCAAGATGTTCAATTCTGTTTTCATTATTTTTATGTTCTGTTTTATCAATATGTTTTTTATTTTTCATCTCTAATCCTTAATATATAAAAGCATTTTTATAGAGTGATTTTATCACTAAATACTTAGCATTTCAATGGAAGTATAAAGAGATTTTCTAATTAATATCTGTTGCATAGGAATTTCTTATTAATCAAAAAAAGAATCGCCCATTCATAAGCGATTCTGATACAGCTCGTACGGGAATTGAACCCGTGATTCCGCCTTGAGAGGGCGGCGTCTTAACCACTTGACCAACGAGCCATTTTTATGACACTGTGCTTTTTGCACAAGACACTTTACTATTATAACAATCCTAGCAAATTTTGCAAGTGCTTTTTAATATAAAATTCACGTATAAAATTCACGTATAATATTCACGCATAATATTCACGCATAATATTTCAGCTACCACGCTCCCCCCATCAACAAAGGACTGCCCAGCGGGCAGTCCTTCATCCTTCATCCTTACTTCTATATTCTCTGTTCCACTCTTCACCCTAGAAGTCAAATATTGACAACTGGCTGTCTTCCGGCATTCCTTCCAGCAGTCCCAAGCTTGACATTGTTTCTATTACTGTCTTACTTAGCTTGCTTTTTTCTCGCAATTCATTTTTTGAAACAAATGGGCCTGATTGGTTTGCTACTGCTTCTACCAAACCATCGGCAGCCTTTTCGCCTAAGCCTTCTATTGTGTCAAGGCTTGGCATTAGCTTGTTGTCTATTATCTGAAATTCATGTGCTTTAGCCTTGTATATGTCTATAGGCATAAACTCAAATCCTCTGGCGTACATTTCCTGTACAACTTTCATATCGCCAAGAGCATCTTCATCTTTCTTAGCTATTTCGTGATTTGCTTTCTTTCTTTTCAAGTCAGCCATATAATATTCAAGCTTTTCCTTGCCTCGACACATTGTTTCGTAGTTAAATGCTTTTGCTCTAATGGCAAAGTATGCAGCATAGTAAGCAAGTGGTATGTAAACTTTATACCAGGCAACTCTAAGTGCCATCATAATATATGCTGCCGCATGAGCTTTAGGGAACATATATTTAATCTTTTTACATGAACCAATGTACCAGTCAGGAACATTATGCTGGTGCATTACTTCCTCTTCGTTTATTTCCTTGCCACTCTTTTTGTCCTTGTATATCTGAAGGCCTTTACCTTTTCGTACATGCTCCATTATCTGGAAACTTACCTGTGGTTCAATGCCTTTATGCATCAGATATACCATAATGTCGTCACGGGTACAGATAGCAGTTGAAATTGTACATCTGCCCTCTTCAATTAATGTTTGGGCATTTCCAAGCCATACATCTGTTCCGTGAGACAAACCTGATATGTTAACAAGATCAGAAATCTTAGTAGGCTTTGTATCCACCAGCATCTGAATAACGAAGTCTGTACCAAGTTCAGGAAGTCCCAACGAACCTGTTGGGCATCCGTCTATATCATCTGATGTTATTCCCAGTGCTTCCGGACTTGTAAACAAAGACATTACCTTTGGATCATTAATTGGAACATCTCTGTTAACGTTAGTATTTGTCAACTTTTCAAGACGTCTGATCATTGTAGGATCATCGTGTCCCAGAATATCAAGTTTCAATAAGTTAGCATCAATAGCATGATATTCGAAATGAGTTGTAATAATATCAGTTGTCATATCATTTGCCGGTTTTTGGATAGGGGTAAATTCATATATTTCCTTATCTCTTGGAACAATAACAATACCACCCGGATGCTGTCCCGTACTTCTACGGATTCCCTGGCACCCTCTTGAAATTCGGTCAATTTCTGCTGTTCGCTTTATTTGTCCGTGTTCTTCGTAATAATTCTTTACATAACCGTAAGCTGTTTTTTCTGCAAGTCCGGCTATGGTTCCTGCTCTAAATGTGTGTCCCTTACCAAACATAACTTCCGTATACGCATGGGCATTGGACTGATATTCTCCTGAGAAGTTCAAGTCAATATCCGGCTCCTTTGTTCCACCGAAACCTAAGAATGTTTCGAAAGGAATTTCAAAACCATCTCTGCACATATCCTTTCCGCAATAAGGACATTTTCTTGGTGGCAAGTCAAGTCCTACGCCACCGTCTTCCCTTAACTGTCTTATTGTATCCTGAATCTCCTTCACTGCTTCTTTGTCTGCCTCATCAGGTACTGTAACTTCGTCTTCAAAGAATGAACTTTTACACTCTGTACAATAATAGTGGGGTGCCAAAGGATTAACCTCTGTTATACCTGACATTGTTGCTGCAAAAGAAGAACCAACGGAACCTCTAGAACCTACCAAATATCCGTCTTCATTAGACTTCCAAACAAGACGCTGCGCCATTATGTACATAACCGCATATCCGTTACCGATAATTGAGTTAAGCTCTACTTCCAGTCTGTCCTCAACTATTTTAGGCAATTTCTCGCCGTACATATCATGTGCCTTTTCAAAACAAATATTACGCAAGTTTTCTTCTGAATTATCCAATACAGGTGGACATTTATCAGGATGAATAGGTGAAATGTTCTCTATCATATCGTTGATTCGGGCAGGGTTTTTAATAACAATTTCTTCTGCCAAATCACTGTCAAGATAATCGAACTCCTTAAGCATTTCATCTGTTGTTCTTAGGTACAAAGGTGCCTGATTGTCTGCATCTTTAAAGCCATTACCGCACTGGATAATTCGTCTGTAAATTTCATCTTCCGGATCAAGGAAATGAACGTCGCATGTTGCAACTGTCATTTTGTTAAACTTCTTTCCTAAGTCAATAATCTTCTTATTAACTTCCTGAAGTTCTTCTACTGAATCAACAAGAAACTTCTTTCTGTCATCTATTTCAGGATCACCTGTTTTTAACATAAACTCATTATTTCCAATTGGCTGCACTTCAAAATAATCATAAAATTCAGCAAGACGTGCTATTTCCTGCTGGCTTTTTCCATGAAGAATTGCCTGATACAACTCACCTGCTTCACAGGCACTACCGATAATAAGTCCCTCACTTAATTCAAGATAATCACTTTTTAGGATTCTTGGTCTTTTGTTTGCAAAAGTTTCTATATGTGATTTTGAAATCAACTTGTAAAGATTAACTCTTCCAACCTGATTCTTTACAAGTATAATTGCATGATGAGCAGGAAGCTTATCAATTAAATTCTTTGACTGCTTTCCCTGTTTGTTTAATTCATCAAGATTATCGATTCCCTTGTCCACAAGCATTTTACATAATTTCAGAAAAATAAGTGCCGTACATTCTGCATCATCTACCGCTCTATGGTGATGATCCAGAACAATACCTAATGCCTTTGCCACATTGTCAAGCTTATATCGTCCAAGTCCGATAATAAGGTATCTTGACATTGCAACTGTATCAATTACTGTAAAATCACATTCCAAGTCCTGTCTTTTACAATTGGCTTCTATGAAACTCATATCAAAGTCTGAGTTATGGGCAACCATAACCGCATCTTTACAGAATTCCATAAACTTAGGCAATACCTCTTCTATCTTTGGTGCATCAATAACCATTTCATCATTAATGCTTGTTAACTTTTCAATTCTAAAAGGAATAGGAATTTCAGGGTTAACAAAAGTGCTAAATCTGTCAATAATCTTTCCGTTTTCAACTTTAACGGCACCAATTTCTATAATCTTGTCGCTTTTTGCACTAAAACCTGTAGTTTCCAAGTCGAAAACAACATACCTGTCATTTAAATGCTGACCTTTAGGATTAACAATCATATCCTTTAAGTCATCTACAAGATAAGCTTCAACACCATATATAACCTTAAAGTCACATTCCCTGCCTGCCTTTTCACATTCAGCTTCAATAGCTTCATATTCATGCCATGCATCAGGGAAAGCCTGTACTACACCGTGATCAGTTATAGCAATAGCTTTGTGTCCCCACTCATAAGCACGACGTACAATTTTTTTACATTCACTTACACCATCCATATCACTCATCTTAGTATGGCAATGAAGTTCAATACGCTTGTCTACTGCTGTATCTTTACGCTTCTCTGTGGCAAATGGAGAAATAGACTTCATTCCGTCAACACGGCTGATTTCCACCTGCTTATCCCATGTATCATAAAGGGCAACACCTTTAATTCGCACAAAAGAACCTTTCTTTACTTTCTGTTTAAAGTCCTTAAGCACATTGCCGTCTGCCAAAAACATCTTAACGGCAATACTGTCTGTAAAATCAGTAATTTCAAGAGTGACAATAAACTTTCCTGTCTTTGTTTCTCTCTCATCCATTGTCATAATCTGACCTTTTACCGTGCATTCTCCGGTGCCTTCAAAAACATCACAAAGATTAGTATCTGACTCAAACTTAAAGTCCCTTCCATATACTACCTCAGGATTGTCTGAACGGCTTGCCTTTCTGATTACAACAGGCTTTGGTGCCTCCTCTTTCTTTTCTTCCTTCTTAGCCTTTGGTCCGTTATCTCTGTTAAGTAACACCTCAACCTCGTTCTGAAGTCGTCTGGCATTCTGCTTTGCAAACCTGTTAGTTTCAAATCTTTTCTTATCAATAACTACCTCAATAGGCATTTCAAATCTGTTAGCAAATATTCTTTCAACTGTGTCCTTTAAAATCTTCATTCTGGATTCTGAAATAATATTAGCCTCCAAGTCAATAATCATCTTATTGCCATCCCAACGAATGGGAGCCTTTTTAAACATAGTTGAAACTATGGGACTTCTTACTCCAAGTTCCATAACTATGCTCTCCTTGTAGGCATCAAGAAGATTTTCTACTGTATACTGTTGTGATAAATGATATTTTTCTACTATTTCAATTCCAATTCGCTTTCCCATTCTGAGATTTTTTATAATTTCATCTCTCACGGTGAAAATAGCAGACTTTTCAATAAGTCTGCTGCTTTCAATATAAACTCTTAACTTGTCATGAGACATGTTAGAGGAAACTCGTGTTACATAAACTTCCTCAAACATAGCCTGCAAATTATCATTTAATTTAAGTGCTGGAAAAACGTCAAAAAACTTTTTTCTCTCCAAATTATTCACTCCAATTTTTCAATTCATCTTCCAGTGTCTGTAAAAGCATATCCTCAGGAACTTTCTTAACAATCTCACCTTTCTTAATTAAAAGTCCTTCGCCTACTCCACCGGCAACTCCAATATCAGCTTCTCTTGCCTCTCCGGGACCGTTAACTACACAGCCCATTACGGCAACCTTTATATCCAGATTATCGTATTTTGATACCATCTTTTCAACCTTTTCGGCAAGACCTATTAAGTCTATTCTGGTTCTGCCACATGTAGGACATGAAACTACTGAAATACCGCCTTTTCTAAGTCCTAATGTTTTCAAAATAAGCTTAGCACTTCTTATTTCCTCAACAGGATCACCTGTAAGTGAAACTCTGATAGTATCACCTATTCCCTGATTTAAAATAAGTCCAAGTCCTATTGCTGACTTAATGTTTCCGGATGTTACAGTACCTGATTCCGTTATTCCTACATGAAGTGGATAGTTAGTTCTTTCCGCAATAAGTTCATGTGCCTTAACACACATTAAAACATCTGATGACTTAATGCTGATAACAAGATTGTCATAGCCTAAATCTTCAATAATTTTAACCTTATCTAATGCACTTTCAACTATTCCCTCTGCTGTAACTTTTCCATATTTTTCAAGAATGTGTTTTTCAAGAGAACCACTATTTACACCAACTCTTATTGGAATGTTTCTCTCCTTTGCCACATCAACTACTGCCTTAACCTTTTCAACTGAGCCGATATTTCCCGGATTAATTCTAATCTTGTCGGCTCCGTTCTCCATTGCTGCAATTGCCAGTCTGTAATCAAAATGAATATCCGCAACAAGTGGAATATTAATCTGTTTCTTAATCTCCTTAAGAGCCTTGGCTGCTTCCATTGTTGGAACTGCACATCTTATAATGTCACAACCTGCTGCCTCTAACTCCTTAATCTGGTTAACCGTTGCTTCTACATCTTCTGTTTTTGTGTTTGTCATTGACTGAATAAGAATAGGATTTCCTCCGCCTATTACTCTATCGCCAATCTTAATTACTTTCGTATTATCTCTATACATATTACCTGCCACCTTGCAATCTTATAAAATAATCTTTCTAATATCATTAAATATTAAGAATACCATAAGCACCATTAACAAAATAAATCCTATAAAGTGTATCATTCCTTCTTTTTCCTTAGGTATAGGTCTTCTAATAATAAGCTCTACAATATAAAGGAATAATCGTCCACCGTCCAATGCCGGTATAGGTAAAAGGTTCATTACACCAAGGTTTGCACTAAGCATAATTGCCAGATTAATCATTGTGAACAAAGTAACCATAAAGCCTTCTGACTTAGTCTGGTTGTAAGTATCTCCAATAACATTAACAATACCTACAGGACCTGATACTTCATTAGCTGAAACCTTTCCTGTTACAAGCATCTTTAAGCTTTTAAGAACTGTATTAATTTCATATCTCACTTCCACAAGACTATATTTTAAAACTCCGCCTACAGACTGCTTATCTCTTGCAAGATTATAAACAAATCCGCTGCTGTAAAGCTTAGTCATCTGTGGAACTACGACTACTTTCTTTTCTTTATTATTACGTTTAACAGTAATATTGATTTCTTCTTTTCCAAAAGGATGTGCATCAATATATTCCTTTAAATCCTTTCCTGTTGAAATCTTTGTACCGTTAATTTCCACAACTTCATCTCCTGCAACAACTCCTGCCTGATCCATTGCTGAACCTTTAGGAACACTACTAATAGTAGCCTTTGGATCTGTTTCATAATATGAAATGCCAACTATATAACGTTCTTCACTGTCAGGTGCATAACTAATAGTCTGCTTCTTTCCATCTCTTACAAAAGTAACTGAAATATCACTTCCGTCAAGTGGGCTAACATAATCTTCCAAATAAATTTCACGTCCTACTGAAACTGTAGCTCCGTTATATTTAGTAATTCTGTCTCCCTGTCTAAGTCCTGCCTCGTATGCATTACTGCCTTCTGTTACTTTAGAAACGTAAGAAATATCAACGCCGTTGTAACCGATAACAATTAAGGCCAATAAAAATGCAAGAATAAAGTTAAAGAAAGGTCCTGCAACGACAATTGCCATTCTTGCCCATAAAGGTTTAGAGTTAAAAGAACCTTCTTCTGCATTATCTTCATCTTCACCAAGCATTGCACATGAACCGCCTAAAGGAAGTGCCTTAATTGAATATCTTGTGCCACTTTTTGCAACTCTGCTAAGAAGTCTTGGTCCCATACCAACGGAAAACTCGTTAACTACAACTCCACACTTCTTTGCAACTATAAAATGTCCAAATTCGTGTATTAAAACTAATACACTGAAAATTATAAGGGCTATTATAATACTGATTAATGTCTGCATCCTACCACCTACTTTCGATTAATTCATATGTCCACTGTTCAATGTCTAAAATCTGCTCTACTGTAGGGTTTGGTATAGCCTTATGCATACTCATACAATATTCAATAATATCTGTTATGTCTAAGAATCCAATCTTTCTGTTAAGGAACTTAGCTACTGCCTTCTCGTTTGCAGCATTAAATACTGTAGGCATTGAACCTCCAACTGTTGCTGCCTGATAAGCCAATGCTAATCCTCTAAAGTTCTCAGGATCAGGATTTTCAAATGTAATCTGTGCTATTTTGCCAAAATCAACTCTTTCTCCTGCCAAAAATCTTCTTTCAGGATAATAAAGTGCATACTGGATAGGTAATCTCATATCAGGTGTTCCAAGCTGAGCCATAATAGCACCATCCTTAAACTGTACCATGGAATGAATAAGGCTTTGAGGCTGAACAACAACCTGCACATCATCAAGACCAACTCCAAAAAGCCATTTAGCTTCAATTACTTCCAATCCCTTGTTAACCATTGTAGCAGAGTCGATGGTTATTTTTTGTCCCATGGACCAATTTGGATGCTTTAATGCATCTTCAACCTGAACATTTTTCATCTGCTCTCTTGTTCTGCCCCTAAACGGTCCGCCTGAAGCTGTAAGAAGAATCTTGTCTATCTCTCTTGAATTTTCGCCGTTTAGGCACTGGAAAATAGCGCTGTGTTCGCTGTCTACCGGAAGAATTTTTACGCCATATTCCTTAGCCATTGACATAACAATATGTCCTGCTGTAACTAATGTTTCCTTATTAGCTAATGCAATATCCTTACCTGCCTTAATTGCTTCAAGTGTAGGCCTTATACCTATCATTCCCACAAAAGCCGTAACAACTATTTCAGCTTTTTCATAAACAGCTGCTTCAATAAGTCCGTCCATTCCTGCTACTAATTTTACTGATGTATCCTTAACTGCATCTTTAAGTTTTAATGCTGCATCTTCATTGAAAACACATACAAGTTCAGGATGAAACTCTCTAATCTGTTCTTCTAATTTTTTAATATTTGAGCCTGCCGCAATGGCAACAACGTTCAAATCATCATTTGCTCTTACAATATCTAATGTTTGTGTTCCTATGGATCCTGTTGATCCAAGAATGGAAATATTTTTCATATCGTCTCCTTAAAAAATCTGTAATAAAATCCAAATAACAGGTGCCACATAAATAACACTGTCAAATCGATCCATAATTCCGCCATGTCCGGGAATTAGTTTGCCATAATCCTTGATATCATGATTTCTCTTAATAGCTGATGCAGCAAGGTCGCCTACCATTGAAATTAAAGCTCCCACTGCACAAATAATTGCAAATCCCGCAACCGGATTAATGCTCATTGTAATATTACTTGAAAAAATTGTTGCATAAATTGCTCCAAGTGCTGCTGCTCCAACAACACCCCCAACTGCACCTTCAATTGACTTCTTTGGGCTTAAAACAGGAGCCATCTTATGCTTTCCAAAAGCTACACCTGCAAGGTATGCACACGTATCACTTCCCCATGAGCAAAGGAAAATAAGCCATACTGTATATGCTCCGTTATTTCCCTCACGTACACTATAAAGATATGATAACATTACGCCTGCATATAACATACTCATAATAGCGTTTGAAATCTGTTCTGTTTTATACTTAGGGAACATAAATACATACTGAGCAAGTAAGCACATTAAAAATACTACCATAAGAATCATCATATATTCTTTCTTATCAAAATAAAGTACTGCATAATATGCCAAAACTGCTATATAACCTGTAATTCCAAGTGAATTCTTTTCAATTCCAAGAACCTTGTATAATTCATATACGCCTACTACTGAAATCAAAAGATTTGCCACAAAAAGAATGTTTCCTCCCGGTATAATTGTAGCCAACATTAAAGCTACTAGAACTATTCCACTTAATAATCTTGTAAAGAAAGATTTATTTGCAAATTTACTTAAAACCATTTTGTTTTTCTCCTACTATTATGTATTTTATTCTTCTGTTTTTACTCCGCCGAAACGTCTGTCTCTTTCATTATATTTTACAATAGCCTTCTTTAATTCTTCTTTGTTAAAATCCGGCCATAAAACATCTGTAAAATAAAACTCTGTGTAAGCCAACTGCCATAAAAGATAATTAGACAATCTTATCTCACCACTTGTTCTAATAAGAAGGTCAGGATCAGGAATGCCTGCTGTATCTAAATATGAATTAACAGTATCCTCTGTAATGTCATCAGGATTTAACTCTCCGTCTGCAACAGCCTTTGCCATCTTCTTAGTTGCTCTTGTTATTTCATCACGACTTCCGTAATTAAGAGCTATAATAAAAGTAATTCCTGTATTGTTCTTTGAACATTCCTCTAACTCATCAATTCTGTCAAGAATATCCTGATCAAGTCTCTCTCTTTTACCAATTACTTTAACAATCATATTGTTCTTGTTTGCTCTCTCAATACAGTCTGAAAGATAATTTCTAAGAAGCTTCATAAGAGCCTTTACTTCATCATCAGGTCTGTTCCAATTCTCAGTTGAAAAAGCATACATTGTAATATATTCAATTCCCATATCGTGGGCATCTTTAATAATCTTCTCCACATTCTTTGCACCTGCTGCATGTCCTGCGTTTCTTGGAAGAAATCTTTTCTTTGCCCATCTGCCGTTACCATCCAAAATAATGGCAACATGCTTTGGTATATTAAGTCCTGTTATATCAATCTTTTTTGCCATATAATTAATCTCCTTTAACCGAAAATAGAGGAAACACAGGTCTCCTCTTATTCTCTAAAATCTGATATTTTATTATACTGTCATTATTTCGTTTGATTTTTCTTCGATTTCCACATCAATCTTCTTAATGTATTCATCTGTCTTCTTCTGAACATCATCCTGATATCCTTTTACTTCATCTTCTGAAATGCCGTCTTCTTTGCCTTTCTTCTTAATGGCATCAATTGCATCTCTTCTGATGTTACGGATAGCAACCTTGGCATTTTCACCCTTCTTCTTAACATCCTTAACAAGTTCTTTTCTTCTGTCCTCCGTAAGTTCAGGGAATACAAGACGAATGACCTTACCATCGTTTGTAGGGTTAATTCCTACATCTGACATATTAATTGCATGTTCAATATCTTTAAGTATTGAAGCGTCCCAAGGCTGAATACAAATCATTCTTGCTTCAGGAACTGAAACGTTACCTACCTGCTGAAGAGGTGTTGGTGTTCCATAGTAATCAATTTTGATTTTGTCAAGAATATGTGGGTTAGCACGTCCTGCTCTGATTGTTGCATATTCTTCACCTAAATTAGCCAAAGATTTTTCCATCTTATCTTCGTATATCATTAATAATTCTTCCATTATAATTCTCCTCTAATCTTTTATAATTAATAAAATTTTATACTTAATAATTTTTTGATTAATAATCTTTTTATATTTCTAATTATATAATCCTTAAAATTTTTGATTCTATAGTTATTATCCAAAATTACTTTTCAGTTAATAATTATTAACTATTCTACAGTAATCTTTGTGCCAATCTTTTCACCTGATACAGCCTTGTTAATGCTGTCTTCTTCGTTTAATCCGAATAATAACATTGGCATCTTGTTCTCCATTGCAAGAACACTTGCAGCCAAGTCAATAACCCCTAATCTGTCATCAACAATCTTGCTGATTGAAAGTTCATCGTACTTCTTAGCATCAGGGTTAACAGCAGGATCACTGTCATAAACACCATCAATTGCTTTTGCACCAAGAATGCAGTCAGCTTCGATTTCAATGGCTCTAAGAACCATAGTCATATCTGTTGAGAAATAAGGATGTCCTGTACCACCTGCAAAGAAAACAACCTTTCCTGCATTAAGGTCTGCTACTGCCTCATCCTTTGAAAATAACTTAGTCCATGTTCCACATGCAAAAGGTGTATACACATTAGTATCCATTCCTTCTGTTCTGAAAATTTCTGATACATACATGCAGTTCATAATTGTTGCCATCATACCGATTCCGTCAGCCTTTGTTCTGTCAATCTTATTGCTTGTACGTCCTCTCCAGAAGTTTCCTCCACCGATAACGATAGCTACCTGAACTCCCTTATCTACTATAGTTTTAACCTGTTTTGCAACAGCTACACAAGTATCTTCATCAAAACCAGTTTTTTTATCACCTGCTAAGGCTTCCCCACTTAACTTTAATAAAACTCTGTTCATCTTTATCTCCTCTAATATATGCGCAACATAATTTCATATATTAAACAATATATAAGCGCAAAAATCTAAACATAGAATAACATATATTATCAAAAAAATAAAGGAGAATAATCTCCTTTATCTTCTAAATTTGCATTTATATTTGCTTTTATTCTTCCTCAAAATATCCCAAGTTATCACTCATATCTCTTCCATTAACAAATAATTTCATATTGTAGTCTTCATCATCTTTGACTATGTTTGCCTTTGGAACATACAGCGTAACAAAATATTCTGTCATATAACTGTTAACCATGCTTTCAATATCCGTCCCCATAATTGAATCCGCTGTCTGATCTTTGTTTAAAAATCTTCTTACGTGGTTATTTTCCTGATACATATTTGATATGTAAACAAATTTGTTATTTTTTGCACTGCTTGTAACTTGAATTTTTCCATCTTTAACTTCTGCACTTATCTGGCAATCCTTAAACACATCTTTAATATATTTATTTTTGCTCTTTGAATCTAATTCCATCCTTTCAATTACAATTCTTGGCTTTTTGCTTTTACTTATATCAATGTTTCCTACTCCAACTGCACTCATATCATAAGAAGTTGAAATTGTCTGCGGGTACTTGTCACCTTCTTTTATTTGTAGCGGATATGTTTTCTTTTCAGTAGCTGTTTTAGATGTTACGTTACTGTAAGAATACATAGTAACCCCTGCTATTGCCATTGTAAAACCGCAAACTGCCATTATTCTTATTAATATTGCTCTTTGATTTCCGCCAAAAGTCAATGGCTTGCTATCACGGATTTTCTTTTCAATAATAAATCCTATGAAGAATGCTATTACAAGAGTCACTACGATTTTTAAGAAAAATAATCCCATATTATATTCTCTTTTATAAAATCCAGCTATAGCTGAAACTAAATCTATAGCTTTTTCATATAGGAATAATTTGTTATTTTCCTTGGCATAAGCTGCAATGTTCTGCAAAATATTCCTATAGCTTAAATCTCCTACAATTAGTGCAATTGTAATAACGCCAAATACTGCCATGCTTTTTCTATAAATAACTGCAAATAATTTGATAATTGCTGTAATAAGTAAAAAACATCCCAATAAATATACAAGCTCAGCAAAAACAGTTTTCATTGAAAAAACATTTATTAGTTTTATGTTTTTATTAAATAATGAAACTAGTGATACCACACCAAACAAAATCAACTGGTTCATTACCTGAAACAATGACGCAATTCCAAAGGTTGTTACATCGGCCAAATATGCTGATACATATCTTGTAACACTGTTCTGTGGAAATACCATATAATTGTTTTTGTATTCACCAATATTAAAGGATGTGATAACCAATACCAAAATTACTATCCAAAACAATGCACCGCTATTGCGGTTAAGATTCAGATAAAATACATCTTTGTCTGTTGAAAAATTTATAACCATTGACAATATATCTACTAATGCAAATACAATGGCAACACAAAATACTATTATTGCATATTTTTTATTTGTGTGCATTCTTAGCAAATACATTTTTTTAATATTATTTAGTTCTTCTTTTCCCATAATGCCTCCATCTGATTTGCGTTTTTCAAATCTGTCTTATACATATAAATTTCTTCCCCTGAAAGCTTGCTTGTGGCAAGTTCCAATTCATCGGCTTTCTCTGCTTCCTCTTTGTTAAGTCTGCCTTCGATAACTGCCATGGCTCCCAATGTCTGATTTTTCTTATATAAAACTTTCTTTTCTTCACAATATTTTTCAATATTTGCAAGTTCGCCGTCTACCCTGTAAACGCTGTCTTTCAGTTCTTCAATATCTCCTGCAAAAAGTACATCGTTGTTTCCTATCATTATCATATGTGACAAAATCTTTTCCATTTCACCTAACATATGACTTGAAATTAATATTGTTCTTGGATGTTCTATGTAGTCTCTTAAAATAATTTCATATATTTTGTTTCTGCTTATTGCATCAACTCCCGAAACCGGCTCATCAAGTATTGTTATGTCTGCTCTTGTTGCCATTCCACAACAAAAATTAAAAATTGTTTCCTGACCTTTTGACAGATTTTTAATTTTTGCTTTTTTATTTAAACCAAATAATTCCATTAACTTATGAGCAAACTCTTCATCAAATTTTTCATACATCAACCTATACTGTTCGATTATCTTTTTTAACTTCATTTCACTGTAACTCATTACCCCTGCCACATAAACAATACGCTTAGCTGTCCCTATATCAGTTGCCGGATTCTTTCCGTCTATTTCAATTATTCCTTCATCCGGTTCAAACTTGCCGGCTATTAAATTCATTAATGTTGTTTTTCCCTGTCCGTTTCTACCAATTATTCCCGTAATGTGATTTGGCTCAATATCTACAGAAAAATCTTCAAAAACATATCTTTTCTTTCCCTTGTATGAGAAAGTTACATTCTGCATGCTTATGCTTTTAATCTCTTCCATGTTTTCATTATGCATTACTGCACTTCCCTCCTGACTAAAATTGTTGTTACAACTACTTGTTGTGAATTACTTCTTTTTTGTTTGTTTTTTCTGGCTTTTGTACTTAGCTTTGTATTTAATTATGTGTCTGTTTTTATTTTTAGCTTAGTATTTAATTTTTTTGATTGTTTAACTTTATGTTTAGCTTTTTTGTCTTATTTACTTCTTATCGTATTGTTCTGCTATTAGTTTAAGTAACTCCTCTTTTGTAATTGATAATTTCTTACTTAGTTTAATTAATTGTTCTGCTATCTGTTCCACTTCACTATGCCTCTTCCTTTCTGAAATCATACTTATGGCATCGCCTGCAACTGTCATTGCCTGGCCTCTGTGCTTTATAAGAATCCCTCTGCGAACCAAAAGATTAATTCCTTTCGCCGCAGTAGCCGGATTGACTTTAAGCTCCTTCGCCAAAACTAATTGTGAGTAACATGTATCGTTCTCCTTCAATTTTCCTGATAGTATGTCATCTTCAATGGAATCAGCAATTTGCACATAGATTGGAATCATACTGTTTTCATCAATTTTCAATGATGTACCTCCTTGTATAATATCTTTAATCAACTATACTACATTACCGATATAATGTAGTATAGTCCAGTGGTAGTTAGAAGTCAAGTGGATTTATGTCAAAATCATGACTTCCTTAATATTTTCATAAGCGTGTTATGACTTTTAACATAGATTCATATAATTTATTCTTTATTTTCATAACCATATGAGGGTTTTAGATTATTTGTTATGATTTTCTAATGCGGTAGACTTGATTTTTTTGCTCTGTGGACAGGCTTAATTGGGAGAATTACGTGTCATATAACATTTTCTTTCGCTGACACGTAATTATTCATAAAATATCAATGAACTTTTGGAGAATTACGTGTCATATAACATTTTCGTTCACCGACACGTAATTCCATGCAAAAATACAAGCTTAATTTCAATAAATTACTTGTCACACAGCATTTTCGCTCTACGACACGTAATCGGCTGCGAATCAAGACAAATATTTCAATATTTTACGTGTACTACAGCGTTTTCGCTCTACGACACGTAATCGGCTGCGAATCAAGACAAAACAAACAATCTTTTCCCGCAATTGCAAAACAAACCACTTCCGCACCCACAAAAAAACTAGTCAAATCAACTATGGTTAATCTGACTAGTTTTACTCTCTTTATTTTTCTTTCACAACTTTTAGTCAAGCTCTCCGCTTGTTACCCTTTGGATGTGCATTGCAAGATATCCTATCTCCGACTCATCAAAGGACAACTTAAGCAAATGGCCTATATTGTCACATATGGTGATTGCCATCTGAAATTCCTGGGGAAATTTGTTTTCCATATAGTCGTTCAGATTAAGCTTGATTTTTTCACCTTTAAGGGCTCTTGCTATCATATATTTAATGTGATTCATTAGACGGTTGTATGAAATAGATAAAACATTTATTTTTCTTCCTGTTTCAGCTTCTACCATTGAAATACATTCACGCACGCCCTGAGCTATTATCATTGACTGGGACACGTTTTCTGTATCAATGGCTGAATGAATGTGAAGTGCAATATAGCCTACCTCATGTTCATCTATTTCAACACCCATCTTTTCGAGAAGCAGCGGTTTTATTTCCTCTGCTACTTTGTATTCTGAATGAAAAAGAACTCTTATATCCGGTGTTAACGGATTGCTTATTTGCTCATTGTTCTTTATTCTTTTGACTGCAAACTCAATATGGTCTGCCAATGGAAAAAGTATTCTTCTGTCAATATTTCCAAATTCTTCTTCCGCCTTATTTAAAACTGCATCTGCAATCTCTAAACAAACTGGAGAAACTTCATTAACAATGTCTTCTGCCTCTCCTCTTTCCGTGCATTCTTTCATTGAATATACAGTGTCTTCTGCTCTTGGTTCAACATACTCAGTAACTTTCTTACCGAACCCGATGCCTTTTCCCAAAATCAAAAATTCCTGACATTTTTCTGCATCAATTGCCACAACCGCATTGTGGTTTAACGCTTTTTTTACTCTATACATATCCTAATTACTCTGTGACATTATTCGTAAATATCAATAGCAAAAAGTGATTCCCCTGCCTGTATATCGCCTTCCTTAAGTAATCTGATTTTTTGATTGTCGCTAAGCTCTGTACACATTACAGGTGATGCCAATGATGGTGCATTGGCAGATAAATAATCCAAATCAAGTTTCATAATAGGATCACCCTTTTTAACTTTCTGTCCTGCTTCTACCATTACATCAAAGCCTTCGCCGTTAAGTTTTACTGTGTCAATACCAACATGGATAATCATACTAATACCATCTTCTGTTGTAAATCCTACTGCGTGCTTAGTATCAAAAACAAATACAATTTCACCATCAGCAGGTGCCTTAACAACTGAATCTGTTGGAGTTACAACTGCACCGTCTCCCATCATTCTGCTTGCAAAAGCTTCATCCGGCGCTGTACCTAAATCTGCGGCTATACCTGTAATAGGGCTTGAGATAATAATTGATTTTACTATTTTTGTCTCTTGCTCCTTCTGATTATTTCCATCCTCAGTCTTGTTTTCAACTTCGTCTGACTGACTATTGCTACCATTATACTCTATATTTGGAGCTGTTTCCAGATAATCTTCTAAGTTAGACTTAATTACTGTTACTTTTGGTCCATAAATTACCTGAACGCCGTTACCCTTGTGTACTACACCTGACGCACCTGTTGCCTTAAGCATTCCGTCATTAACCAATTCAGCTTTAAAAACTGTACATCTAAGTCTTGTTGCACAGCAGTCAACATCAGAAATATTTTTCTTTCCGCCTAAACCATTAGTAATCATTTCTGATAATTCGTCAACATCACTATTTTCTCCGTTTTCTGACTTGCCGTTTTTCTTAGCTTCAACATCGCTTCTTCTATAAAGTTTGACTTCCTCACTGTCATCCCTACCAGGTGTCTTCAAATCTAATTTTTTAATTAAGAAGCTAAATAAGAAATAATATACGATAAAGTAAACAATACCTACAATAACAATCCAAATCCAGTTAGTCTTTCCATTTCCCTGCATTATTCCAAACAGGAACATATCAATAAGACCGCCTGAGAATGTCATACCTACACCTACTTTAAATACATGCATTAACATATATGCAAGTCCTGCAAATACGCAGTGAATACCATAAAGTAATGGTGCAACAAAAAGGAATGTAAATTCCAATGGTTCTGTAATACCTGTAATCATTGATGTTAAAGCTGCTGACAAAAGAAGACCTGCTACTGCTTTCTTCTTTTCAGGCTTTGCTGTTCTATACATTGCAAGTGCTGCTCCAGGAAGTCCGAAAATCATAAGTGGGAACTTACCTGACATAAATCTTGTTGCTGAAACTGCAAATTTTGTAACTGATGGATCTGCAAGCTGTGCAAAGAAAATATTCTGTGCACCTTCAATTAACTGACCTCCAACTTCCATTGTTCCGCCAACGCCTGTCTGCCAGAATGGAAGATAAAATACGTGATGAAGACCAAATGGAATAAGAAGTCTTTCCATAAATCCGTATACCCATGTTCCTGCGTAACCTGAATTAAGTACTAAATCTCCAACAGAGTAAATTCCGCTCTGGATAACCGGCCAGATAAAGAACATTAAAATACCAACTAATGTGAAAACTAATGAACAAATAATTGGAACAAATCTTGTTCCGCCAAAGAATGATAATACCTGTGGCAATTCGATTTTGTAAAATTTGTTATGAAGTGCTGCAACACCAAGACCAACAATAATACCACCAAACACACCCATCTGTAATGAAGTAATACCTACAACATCTGTTGTGGCACCTTCAAGCATTTTTTCTGCGCCACCGTTAATTGTAATCATAGCACCAATTGATGCGTGCATAATGAAGAAAGCTATAGCTGCTGCAAGTGCTGCAACTTCCTTTTCTTTTTTTGCCATACCTATTGCAACACCCATTGCAAAAATAATCGGCAGGTTAGTAAAAACTATATTTCCCGCATCACTCATTACCTGAAATATTGCATTAAATACTGTTCCAGGTCCCATAATACCTAATAATCCGTATGCTTTAAGCATTGTTTCATTTGTAAAAGAGCTACCAAGTCCAAGTAACAAACCTGCTACAGGAAGGATAGCTATTGGAAGCATAAATGATCTTCCTACACGTTGTAAAACACCAAAAATTTTGTCTTTCATTTTTTCTCCTTTCAAACACTAATAATATTTTGGTTCATTTGGGCATGTATCATACATTTACGACTATTTTTGTTATAAGTTGCAGCTCTTTTAAACACAAAAAAAGTAGGTATAACAGATACACGACCCCCCTTTGAGATGTGTGTATAGTTAATGCCTACTTAAAGTTACATACTATTTAAAGTTATTTAATTTACTCCTTTAGAGTAACATCTTATGGTTTGGATGTCAACCCTGATTTTGATTTTTTCTACCAGATTAGTAGATTTTTATATATAATACCACTGTGGTAGGAATTGCTAGGATAAACTCAGATATTATCTTTATTGTTCCTCAATTTTCTTTGCCAAATCTTCCAAATACTCCCAACGGTCCATTTTTTCCATAAGAAGTGTTTCCGTTTCTTCCTTACTTTCCATAAGTTCCCTAAGCTTAACTGAATTAGTTGCATTCTTGACTATTTCACCGTCAAGCTTTTCAATCTTCTCTTCTAATTTTGCAATATCATCCTCAATTGTCTCGTATTCTCTTTGTTCATTGTAAGAAAACTTAAGCTTTTTGTTTCTTATTTTGTATTCCTCTTTTTGGTTTTTGTCTGAATCTGACTTTCCTGCACTGCTACTTTTTGTTTTTAACAAAGCATTTTCTTCAAGCAGTCCCTTTTCCTTCTTTCGATTTATGTAATCTGTGTAACCACCTTCGTACTGGTCGATTACCCCATTTTCCTCAAAGGAAAAAATTCTTCTGACAACTCTGTCTAGAAAATATCTGTCGTGGGATACGGTAATTACAATTCCATCAAAACTATCCAAATAATCTTCAAGAATTGTCATTGTTTCAATGTCCAAATCGTTAGTTGGCTCATCAAGTATAAGCACATTTGGGGCTTCCATAAGCACACGCAAAAGATTTAAGCGACGTTTTTCCCCACCTGACAATTTTTCAATCTTACTATACTGCTGTGACGGTTCAAAAAGAAATCTTTCAAGCATAACCGAGGCTGACACAAGCCCTTCCTCTGTTCTTACAAACTCGGCAGTATTTTTTATATAATCAATAACCCTATCATCAGGATTCATATAAGCAATTCCTGCCTCTTTGTTATTTTCAAGCTCCTGTGTATAATAACCTATTTTGATAGTCTGTCCAATGTTTACACTACCGCTGTCAGGCTCAATTCTTCCATCAATAATCTTCATTAAGGTAGTTTTTCCACAACCATTTTTGCCCACAAAACCTACTCGGTCGCCCTTTAAAAAATTATAAGAAAAATCATTTATCAAAACTTTGCAGTCATATGCCTTTGAAATATTTTCAAGTTCAATAGTCGTCTTGCCCATTCTTGACTTAATGCTACTTAACTCAATTTTTTCGTCCTGAACAATCCCTTTTTGATTCTTTAGATTTTCATATCTTTGAATGTGTGCTTTCTGCTTAGTAGACCTTGCTCTTGCCCCACGCTGCATCCATTCAATTTCTTTTCGAAGAATGCTCTGACGCTTTCTCTCGCTTGCCTTGGCACTTGCCTCTCGCTCAGCTTTTCTCTCCAAAAATCCTGAGTATTTTTCGTTGTAACTATAGATTTTTCCTTTATCAAGCTCGATAATCCTGTTAGTTACGCTGTCTAGGAAATATCTGTCATGAGTAACCATAACAAGCGCCCCCCTAAAACCGCGCAACTGATTTTCAAGCCATTCTGCCATTTCGCTATCCAAATGGTTAGTAGGCTCGTCCAAAATCAAAATATCACAAGGTGTAATCAATACAGAAACCAACGCCAGTCTCTTTCTCTGTCCACCTGAAAGTTCTGAAGTTTTCTGCTCAAAATCAGTAATTCCAAGTCTTGTCATCATAGCTTTAGCCTTAACCAATTCATCTTCATTGGCATGATGGTGAATCATGTTCTGAACACTTTCAAGCACCGTGTCTTCTTCATTAAAAATAGGATTCTGTGGCAAATAATGAATCATCATATTGGCTGCCTTAATTACCTGTCCTTCATCCGGGATTTCAAGACCTGCCATAATCTTAAGCAAAGTGGACTTCCCTGTTCCATTAATTCCTATAATTCCTACCTTCTCCCCTTCGTGAAGGTAAAAACTTGCCTCGTCAAATAATTTTCTTTCTGTATATGAATGTGTTATGTTTTCTAATGATAGAATGTTCATTGTGTTCCTCTTTCTTTGGATTGATTTTCTAAACTTGTCATTACTGTTATACTTTTTAGTCTTGTTTTTAATATTACTTTTTAATCTTGCTTTTTATTATTGCTTTCTAATCTTGCTTTTTATTATTTCTTTTGGTATTGTTCTTTCTTCTTTTTCCTGTCATTTCCTCTGCAACCATTTTAAATACTGTTGTTACCGGAATTACTTTTGTCCCAAATTCAAAATCTTCTGAATGATACTGCTTCATAATTATCTTAAGTGCCGCAAACTTATCCTCATCTTCAACAAACTGAATCTGACCGCGTCCCATTACACTTTCGTATGCCATAGTGCAACTCATCTTTTCATCATTTAAAATAAATTCATGTCCACAGTCCATTTCGAAAGCTACCTTGTTATTTTTTCTAAGTAATTCAAGCTTCTTTCCCTCGCTTGCGCAGTGAAAATAAAGAACAACCTTACCATCTTCTATATTAAGCCCAAAATTCATTGGCACAATGTATGGATAATCTCCATCATTAATCGCCAATCGGCAAACGTCACATTTATTTATTACTTCAATTATTTCATCAAAATCTTTTATTTCTCTATCGCTTCTTCTCATAGTGTCCTCCTGGGTAATATCTATTTGTTATTTTATATATGTTGATTTTTTCTTGTATTAATATTTTATGTAAATTAATTTCTTTCTTATTTCACACTTTTTTATTATACAGAAGTAGGCTGTGAAAATCTACGATAATTCTTCAAAGTTGTCATATACATAGTCATGGATTGCAGTGTTATATAACATTGTTATGAAACTATCTGCTAATAATTTTTTCAATATTTTCCTGTGCTCCATATATGGATCTATTGCCATTTACAACGTAAGCAAGACTGCATACTACCACAAATACAAGCATATTGTTTCCACCAAAAACCTCTATTCCAAGCATAATCGGTGCCATTAATGTATTAGTGGCACTGCCAAAAACTGCCGCATAACCAAGTGCTGCACATAACATGGGAGAAATTCCAAGAAAGCTGCCAAGTATTATTCCAAGAGAAGCTCCAATTGAAAACAACGGTGTAACCTCTCCACCCTGAAATCCTATTGATAAAGTTAAAATCGTTAGCAACAATTTAAGGAACCAATCCACCTGAAAAATTTCTCCATTTCCAAATGCGTTTGAAATCAGGTTTGTACCAAGTCCGCTGTATCTGCCCTGCCAAAGTAATAATAAAATTATTGCCAATGGTATTGAAACCAAGCCTATTCTTAAGTATGGATTTACAATTTTTTCAGCCATTATTTTTTTCAGTAATTGAAGCAAATAAGAAAAAATTCTTCCTACAATTCCAAATGCTAACCCTAAAATTATGATTATAATTACTGTTTTTGCATCTGACATATTAATTGTTTCATTTAATTCTACTGCAAACTTTTCCAGTCCCAAAGAATGTGATGTAAAGGATGCCACAAAAGCTGCCGTTATTGCCGGGAGCAATGCCTGATAATCCATGTAACCTGCCACAATTACTTCCATTGCAAAGAAAGTTGCCGCCAACGGTGTCTGAAATAATCCACCAAAACCTGCTGCCATACCGGTTATTAACATAATCCTGCTATTATCAGGAGTTTTTAACTTTCTTCCCATATAATGCGACAATGTTGCACCTATCTGAACCGCCACACCTTCTCTTCCTGCACTTCCGCCAAACAAATGTGTAATCCATGTTCCTATCATTACAAGCGGCACCAAAGCCATAGGGATTGAATCCCTTTTATTCTGTCCTGCCTCAAAAACCAAAGTCATTCCCTTTAGACTAACCTTGCTAAAATATGAATACATCCAAACAATAAACAAACCTGCTATTGGCAAAAAAGGTATCAGATATTTGTAATTAGCTGTCCTAAAGTCTGAAATTGCAAGTAATCCTCTGCCAAAAATTGTGTCCACTATTCCAACTATAATACCAATAATCACTGCCATTGCTATGTACTTAATAACAAGCGTCAATTTAATGTTGACATTGATTTTTTCTATTTCCATTGTTATTCTCCTTACTTTTATTTTTATCATATCGGCAGAGAGAAAATGACTGCAAACAATAGGAAGATTTTTGAAATTTTGCGAGCATAGTGTACAGCGATAAACTTACTGTTTGAGCCGAAGGCGAGTTTAAGTTTTCGTTGTACGATAGACGGCGGAGCAAAATAAGAAAATCAACGTGTTTGAAGGCATTTTCTCTCTAACGATATATATAACGCGTAAAAAGCTGACTTCCCCTGTGTATTGCACAGAAGTCATCAGCTTGTTATAAGCGGTTTCGATTAAATCGTGGGAGAACCTCATTCCCTTTTTTCTATTGCAAACATACATATTTATATGTTCTTATATCTACGTCAAACCTTAACACATTTATATGAATGTGTCAATTATCTTGTATTCCACAAAAAAGGCACCGGTAACTGCTTTAAAAGTCAGTTCCGATGCCTTTTTGTTCGTATATGTTTACTTAGTTTTTTTTGCTCATATTATGTGCGTATCCCAAGGTCATTTTTCCACCTTTGTGCAAGCACATATGGAATAAGACCTTTTTACACTATAATATTATTTTACGTTAAATGCTTTTATTCCAGGATAAACTGCACTATCGCCTAATTCTTCTTCAATTCTAAGAAGCTGGTTGTACTTAGCCACACGTTCACTTCTGCTTGGTGCACCTGTCTTAATCTGGCAAGTGTTAAGTGCTACTGCAAGGTCAGCAATTGTTGTGTCTGCTGTTTCACCTGAACGATGTGATGAAATAGCTGTGTAGCCTGCCTTGTGAGCCATCTTTATCGCTTCTAATGTTTCTGAAACAGAACCAATCTGGTTTAATTTGATAAGGATTGCATTACCTGCACCCATTTCAATACCTTTTGCAAGTCTTTCTGTATTAGTAACAAATAGGTCATCGCCTACTAGCTGAACCTTGTCACCAAGTCTGTCTGTAAGTTTCTTCCATCCTTCCCAATCTTCTTCATCAAGACCGTCTTCAATAGAAATGATAGGATATTTTTCGCATAATTTTGCCCAATGTTCAATAAGTTCTTCAGCTGTATACTCTGTTCCTGCCTTTGGAAGCTTGTAGTATCCTTTACCTTTTTCGCTCTTCCATTCTGAAGATGCTGCATCCATTGCAATCTTAAAGTCTTTGCCAGGTTCATATCCAGCTTTCTTTACAGCTTCAAGAATTGTTTCAATAGCTTCTTCATCAGACTTAAGTGCAGGTGCAAAACCACCTTCATCACCAACTGATGTGGCTAATCCTCTTTCTTTTAAAATTCCTGCCAAAGCGTGGAATACTTCTGCACACCATCTTAAGCATTCTTTAAATGAAGGTGCTCCTACAGGCATAATCATAAATTCCTGTACATCTAATCCTGATGATAAAGCATGGCAACCACCATTTACAATATTCATCATTGGAACAGGTAATCTGTTTCCTGAAATTCCACCTAAAAATCTATAAAGAGGAATGTCTAATGATGTTGCTGCTGCTCTTGCTGATGCAATTGATACTGCAAGAATAGCATTTGCTCCAAGTTTTGTCTTTCCCTTAGTTCCATCTGCATCAATCATAGCCTTATCTACTGCATAAATATCTGATGCATCCATTCCAATAAGAGTATCATTTATAATTGTATTAATATTTTCTACAGCTTTCTGAACGCCCTTACCTAAGTATCTGTTCTTATCGCCATCTCTAAGTTCTAATGCTTCAAACTCTCCTGTTGATGCTCCACTAGGTGCAGTTCCTCTTCCAATAGTTCCATCTGCCAAATATACTTCAGCTTCTACGGTTGGATTTCCTCTTGAATCTAAAATTTCTCTTCCAATAACCTTTTCAATTTCCAAATAATTCATTATAGTATGCTCCTCTCTGCTTTTGGACTACTATACCGAAAGGTAGCTAATCTTTCGGTACTTAGATATTTCTAAAGAGTCCAAATGATTTATTCGTTGAAGTTAGTTAGCTATAGCTAACCATAATTATATTAAACTAATTAACATGAAAATGCAAGATGTTTTTTGAATTATTCTTGTTCTGCCGTCGCCAATTACGGAATCTGAGAGCGAAATTTCTGTGGCTTCCGTAATTGATCTTGTTCAATACGTGTGTGACAGCATTTTTGTTCTACGACACGTAATTTTGCGCTGGAAATAAACAATTCTTCTTCAAATTACTTGTCAGATTGAACTTTTATTGTATGACACGTAATTGAACTTTAAATTTAATGAATTTTTCTTAGAATTACGCGTCACATTAGACTTTCATTATATGACACGTAATTCACGCTCAAATAGATTGGCAACCCCTCAAAAAATTCGATTCCACAAAAAAGAGAGACACCACTCCTTGGCATCTCTCCTAGTATCCGGCTAACCTTCTATACTTGGGTTATAAATATTCTGTTTTACATATACATTTTAAAACATGCTTAAATATGCTTCTTAGAAATATAATCAAATCACATATACCTCTTAAAGATGTGATTGAATATATATGAATTTAAATAGGCAAGCACTGCGAATCCCACAAACAGCATTACATAAACAACGCTTCCTGCGGATCTACCTAATAGCACAAGCAATATAATAGGCAACAATGTTATAAATACTATTAACAGTGTCCATGGGAAATGTCCTATTCCCATAAGGAAAGCGTTTTTCAGTGTGTTTTTGATGGTATTTTCAAATGTACTTTGAAGTGCCATTGCATATAAAAACACAAACAAAATAGCAAGCGCTGCTGCAAGCATTAAACCTTTTAGCGCTGTTGTTACTATTGTTTTTTCAAAACTATTAATTATGTACAAATCAATTGTTGGTATTAATGCCAACAATAATAATATAATCCACATAATTGTTGACTGTTTAAAATTCTCTTTAAACAGTCTGAAATAGTTTCTGAAAATATATCCTTCTCTGTTTTCTGCCATCTTCTTGGTCACCCCGTAAAGTGCTGTAGTTGAAGCACCTATAGTAATTATAGGCAATGAGCATAAAACAAATAACAAATTTAAAACTACCAAATCCGCTATTCTTGATACCACTTCATAAAATTTACTGTCTATTCCAAACACTGTTTTTTCCTCTCTAAACTGCTCTTATACTTAATTTAATATCTCCAAGTCTATTATTTTCTTCTGATAACAAGACAAAAGTACAATTATTAATCATTTTATACAAGACGTAAATACAATCTTTAATCATTTTTATATTTCTTTTACAGAATCTCTCTCCAAAAGTTCAGCTTGGAAAATCAACTGCTTCTTTTCATCTTTTCCATTTATGATATCCATTAATAGTTCTATTGATGATTTTACCATCTGTTCACATGGCTGCTTCATTGTGGAAAGTGATGGCTGAAAATATTTTGACATTTCAATTCCATCGAACCCTAACACTGAATAATCATCTGGTATTTTCTTACCTGCCTCTGAAATAGCCTTATATGCACCAAAAGCTGTTAAATCAGAAATAGCATAAAGTGCAGTAAACTCTTCTTTTGACTGCAATAATTCTTTTGTTACTTCATAACCGTTTGCCACTGAATATTCAGGAATATCATCTTTCATATATCTTACAAGGTTTTCATTCACTTTAATGCCATTATCTGCCAAAGCTTCCATGTAACCCTTTAATCGAAGACCACCTACTGCCTGATCACTACTTTTACCTGAAATCATAGCTATCTTCTTATGACCTTTTTTGCAAAGATAATCTACTGCTCTGTAGCTTTCCTTTTTATCATCAATAGAAACTGATGAACACTTTCTTTTTGGTGCTGTCATATTAACAGCTACAGTACACAGTACATATGGTACTCCTATTTCTTCAAGCCTTGTGTCAAGATAATCCATCTGTCCACCAAGAAAAATTAAGCCCTTTAATCGTTTCTCCTTTGCAAGCTGTACTGCTACACTTACATCATCCTGGTCCTCACCTACTGCATGAAGTAAAAATGTATATTCATGTTTTTTAAGTTCTTCTTCAAATATTTTTAACATTCCCTGAAAGAACTGGTTATCAATACCTTTTATTAACAGTGCTATCGTATTAGATTCTGTCATTTTCAAATTTCTTGCACTATTGTTAGGAACATAATTATATTCTTTTATAACCTTAAGAATTCTTTTTCTGGTATTCTGATTAATTCCTGGATCATCATTAATTGCTCGAGAAACAGTGCTAATTCCAACTCCGCATATTTTCGCTATGTCTTTAATAGTTAAATTTGCCACGCCTTTCCCCTTTCGTTATATATAATTATATATTTTTTAATTCCACAATCTGGTATTCTATCATATACATGTTATTTATGCAAAAAGCTGCGAAAATTAATTTTCGCAGCTTTTTATTATTTTATCCTCTACCATAAATAACTGTTAATTCTTTTATTGTATTGGATAATTTCTTTGTAATTTGTGTGGATTTTGCACGCCAGCACCAGTTACCTCCCAACGTTGATGGTGTATTCATTCTTGCCTTGTTATCAAGATGTAAATAATCCTGCATAGGAATAATACATGTATTGGCAGTAGATGCCTGAGCCATGCGAATAACTTCATCAACTAATTCTGACTTGTCCTCTACTTTTCTTCCTATGTATTTTTGAATCATCTCTATTTCTTCCGGTTCAATACTGTCTAACCATCCCTTTAACGTTTCGTTATCATGAGTTCCTGTATACACTACACAGTTTTTGTCATAATTGTATGGTAAATAATCTCTCGGTCCGGATGAATCCCTGCTGTCAAAAGCAAATTCCAAAACCTTCATATTCGGAAATCCCGAATCATTAACCAGCTGTCTTACTGAATCAGTTATGTATCCCAAATCCTCAGCTATAATATTAACATTACCTAAGCAATATTTTATAGCATTAAATAAATCTATTCCAGGTCCTTTCTCCCAATGTCCGTTCGTTGCATCCTTATCACCTGCAGGTATTGAATAATATTCATCAAACCCTCTAAAATGATCTATTCGTACAACATCATATAACTGAACACTTCTTTCTATTCGCTTTATCCACCAATCATAATTAGTCTGCTTATGATATTCCCACTTGTATAAGGGATTTCCCCAAAGCTGTCCTGTTGCAGAAAATCCATCCGGTGGACAACCTGCAACAGCTGTAGGCTTTCCCACATTATCCATTTGGAATAACTCAGGATGTGACCAAACATCTGCACTATCATAAGCCACATATATTGGAATATCTCCAATAATTTTTATACCATTGTCGTTGGCATATTTTTTTAATTTATACCACTGCCTATAAAATTCATATTGGACAAATTCATAAAATTCAATTTCTTCGCTTAGCTCTTTTTTGTAATATTCCATAGAATATTCCCATCTAAGCTTTATATCTTCAGCCCAATTATCAAAGCTTCTGCCTTCAAATCTTTCCTTTATAGCCATGAACATTGCATAATCATTTAACCAATAGCAGTTCTCATCTTTAAACTTTTTGAACTCCTCTTTTTCACCAATGTTACTTTTCTTGTACGCTTTCTTTAAAAGTTTAAATCTGCCGTTATACAATTTTTCATAGTCAACTGTGTCAGCCCTGTTGCCAAACTTTACCTTTTTACATTCCTCTTCTGTTAACAATCCCTGATCTATTAGATCTTCTAAACTGATAAAGTAAGGATTTCCTGCGTATGTAGAAAATGACTGATATGGTGAATCTCCATAACTTGTTGGTCCTATAGGTAGTATCTGCCAATATTTTTGATTGGAATTTTTCAAAAAATCCACAAACTTATATGCTTCCTTTGAAAAACTTCCAATGCCATATTTTCCCGGCAAACTTGAAATTGGTAATAAAATTCCACTAGCCCTCATAGCTTCTCCTCATATGTCACTTAACCTTTTACTGCTCCTGCAGCTACACCCTTAATAATATGCTTCTGACATGTTAAGTAGAAGAATATTACAGGTATAATACTTAAAATGATAAGTGCCATTATTGCACCTAAATCTACTGAACCGTAGCTTCCCTGTAAGTACTGAATATGAATTGGAATAGTTCTGTACTGATCAAGATCAAGAACCAAATATGGAAGTAAGTAATCGTTCCATATCCACATAATTTCAAGAATACCTACAGATATTAATGTTGGTTTTAACATTGGAATAATAACAATAAAGAATGTTCTGATTGGTCCACATCCATCAATTGCTGCTGCTTCTTCAATCTCAAGTGGTAAACCTTTAATAAATCCTGTGAACATAAATACTGCCATACCTGCACCAAATCCTAAATATATAACCGGAATAGTCCAAGGTGTATTAAGTCCCAATGAATCTGCTGTATTTGACAATGTAAACATTACCATCTGGAATGGTACTACCATTGAAAATACAAACAAGTAATATACTATCTTACAAACCATGCTGTCAACTCTTGCTATGTACCATGCTGCCATTGATGTACAAATCAAAATCAACGCTGTTGATAAAACTGTAATTACAAAACTATATAATACCGATTTAAAAAACGGATAATTTCCAAATGTAAAACCTTTGATATAGTTTGCCCAACCTACTAACGCCTCACCAGTAGGCCATGCAAATGTGTCTGTTTTTACAAAGGTGTTAGCTTTGAAAGAGTTCATTAACACAATAAATATAGGACTAACATAAACTAAAGTTACAATTGTCATTATTGTAGTCAACATTTTTCCATGTTTTAATGGAATTTCACTTGTATCTTTCATTTTTTTCTTTTTCGGTGTAGCTTTCACTGTAGAATCTTTAATTGTTGAATTCACTTTCTTCTCATTGTTCATTACTGCTGCACCTCCTTAGATCTTGTTGCCTTAAGCTGGATAATTGATATACCTGCAACTAAGATAAAGAATATAACGGCTTTCGCCTGGGCAACTCCCTTACCTGTAAGAGACTGTCCGTAAAATGTGTTGTAAATGTTAAGTGCCAACATTTCTGTTGTCTTTATAACTGAACCATCCTTTAACTGTTCAAACGGCTGTCCGTTTGTTAAAGCTAAGTTCTGATCAAAAAGTTTAAATCCATTTGTTATTGTTAAGAATAAACAAATTGTAATTGATGGCATAATATTTGGAATTGTAACTCTTGTCAATGTCTGCCATTTTGTTGCTCCATCAATTTTTGCTGCTTCAATTAATTCTCCCGGAACTGCCTGCAAACCTGCAATATATATAATCATCATATATCCTACCTGTTGCCAGCACATAAGAATAATTAATCCCCAGAAGCCATATCTTGTTTCCATAAGAATTGAAGTATTAATTTTTCCTAAAACGCCATTGAAAATCATACTCCAAATATAACCAAGAACAATACCACCTATAAGGTTAGGCATAAAAAATGCTGTTCTGAATAAGTTTGCTCCCTTAATCCCCAATGTTAATAAATATGCTATTAAGAAAGCTAACACATTTATTATAAATAGGGATACTATTGCATACAAAGCTGTATACCAAAATGCATGTATAAATGACGCATCATTAAATGCATCCATATAATTTCTAAAACCTACAAAAGAAGCATCACCTATTGTAACAAATTTACAAAATGATAAATAAATACCTCTCAAGAAAGGATATATAAATCCAATGCAAAATGCTAAAAATGTAGGTGCTAAAAATAGAAGAAAGCATCTTTGAATAGGTTTGCGAAGAAGTTTAGAATTTACAGATGTTCCACCATTATGTTTTTTCTTTTTTCCTTTCACTTCAATCTCCTCCTAATTCTTATTCAAAATAGAATTTTCAAAATTTTTGTATTTTTTAATAAAGGGGCAGACACTGCCTGCCCCACAATGTGTTAATAATTTAATTATGATTTTATATTTATCAATCTAAAACCTTATTACTTGTTAGCTGCTTTGTACTGAGTAGCCCAGCCCTGAACGAATGCTGTCTTAACATCATCCCATGATCCACCTGCATCATATTTGTTCATTGCTGCTACAAGACTTGCTCTCCATTCATCTACGTTTGGTGTGTAGTTAAATGCCCAGTCTACATTGTAATTTCCTGCTTCAAGTAAATCGTTAGCATTCTTTAAGAATACGTTACCGCTGTCTGCTGCCTTCTTATAAGGGATTGCACCAAACTGTTCTGCCATAACTTTTGTTCCTTCTTTTGATGTTACTAACCATTTCATAAATTCAAGTGTTGCCTTCTGATCTGCTTTTGAAGCCTTAGCATTAACTGCCCAACAGTTTTCTGTTCCTGAACAAAGACCTGCTTTTTCTTCACCTTCAACTCCACAGTAAATTGGAATCATCTGCATATCATCGTCTGAAATTGACTTTTTCAAAGCATCATATTCCCATGTACCATTCTGGTAGAATACTGCTTCGCCCTTCTTGAATTCAGCTTCAGCATCGTAACCACCTGTTGCCAAAGTTTTCTTGTCGTATTTGCTGTTGTTGATATATAAATCCCAAACATTTTTGAAGTTATCTAAGTATGTTCCCTTAATTTCTGCAGGAGCTTCTTTCCATCCGTCATCTCTTCCTTCATAGAATAAAGACATATTAGCTAAATGTCCTGTGAATCTCCAAGATGAAGCGTCATCCATACCTGATGATGTAAATGCATCAAATCCAAGCTTGTCTGCTCTCTTGTGGATATCTTCTGCAACTGACTTTAATGAAGCGAAATCCTTAATGTCTGTAATTTCATATCCTGCTTTCTTAAGTAATTTCTTATTTACAATAATTCCGTAACTTTCATAACAATAACCCATTGACGCAACCTTGCCGTTTTCATCTTTTAAGTTAAATGCATCTGTACTTAATTCTTTGTAAACATCTGTATCTTTAAGATCGATGCAATAATCATCCCAAGTCTTAACTGCTGCCTGGTTACCAACAACAAATAATGTAGGAGCTGCTGATTTACCCATCTCAGATGTTAATGTTGAATTGTAGTTTCCTGAAGCTGCTGTAACTACTTTTACTTTTACTCCATTTTCTTTTTCGTATGTCTTTGCAATTCCCTGTAAAGCTTCATCTGCTTCCGGTTTAAAGTTTAACCAGTAAACTGAACCCTTTGAATCTGAGCTTGCTTTGTCGCTCTTTGAACTGCTACCGCAACCTGCTAATAACCCTGCTACCATTGTTGCACACAATGCTACACTTAATAATTTCTTACGCATATTCATTTCTCCTTTTTATTTTAAAATATGTATTTAGGTTATCCGTCATTTTCAAATAAATGTTGGTACTTACAATTTATTTGGAAACGTTTCCTATGTCCTGATAGTAGCACTTTTCGGAAACGTTTACAATACTATTTTCACCTTTTTTTCATAATTCGGCCTTTTAGCTAATTTCCAGTTCTTTCTTTTGTGCATATTGTATAGTATTAGTAACGTTTTTATATATTTTTTATGCATTTGGAATATATTTGTTATTTTTCTTTCTAGTGAATATGCTATTATATGAGGATGTTTTTTTTGTTTTATTGGTATTTTTTTTTGAGTTTTTTTCTTGATTTTTATAGTTTTCAGATACGATTTTAAAAGTATTTAATTCCATATATTTTAGATTTGTTTAATTCAGTTTTAATAAAGAAGAAGCCACACACTTATATGTGCGACTTCTCTTTTTAAGCTAAAAATTATTTATTATCTGAGCATAATATGCTACTGTTCCAATTTCCAAATATCTCTATTATATTCTTCAATTGTTCTATCTGATGAGAAATATCCTGCTTTTGCAATATTTACAAGCATCTTCTTAGCCCAATCATGTCTATTTTCATAATCAGCATAGGCCTGCTCTCTTGTTTTTACATATGCATCAAAATCAGGGAATGTCATAAACCAGTCTTTTCCAATAAGTTCATTTGAAAGTCTTTCAAGACGTTCCTTGTCACCTATGGACATAAGTTCGCTTCCTGTTATAAAATCAACTGCTTCTTTAATAACCGGATTATTGTTATAGTACTTTGCAGCACAATAGCTTCCGTTAGCATATCTTTCTACAACAGTTTCACTTAAATCACCAAAAATGTAAATATTGTCATCTCCAACAAGATCATGGATTTCTACATTAGCACCATCTTCAGTACCTAAAGTTACTGCTCCATTAAGCATAAATTTCATATTACCTGTGCCACTTGCTTCTTTTGATGCAAGTGAAATCTGTTCTGAAATATCGCATGCAGGAATTAACTTTTCAGCCCATGTTACATTATAGTTTTCAACCATTACAACTTTAAGATATGGACTAACCTCAGGGTCATTATTTATTAATTCCTGAAGGCAAAGTATAAGATGAATTATGTCCTGTGCAATAATGTATGCAGGAGCTGCCTTTGCTCCAAAAATTACGGTTATTGGAGTTGTTGGCTTTTTGCCTGCTTTAATTTCTAAATATTTATGAATTATATATAATGCGTTTAATTGCTGACGTTTATATTCGTGAAGTCTCTTAATTTGAATATCAAAAATAGAGTTTTCATTAATTTCTACATTCTGTCTTTCCATTAAGGCATTCTTTAATTCTGCTTTCTTTGTGTTTTTAATACTAAGAATCTTGTTTAATACTTCCTCATTGTCTTTATAATCCAAAAGTTTTTCTAATTCTGTTGCATCTTTCTTAAATCCATCCCCAATAAGTGATGTAATAAGCTCTGTAAGCTGTGGATTGCTATGAATAAGCCATCTTCTAAACGTAATTCCATTAGTCTTATTATTAAACTTTTCAGGATAGATTTTATAAAAATTATTTAATTCTACATTCTTAAGAATATCTGTATGAAGTGACGCCACGCCATTAACACTTGATGAATAATGAATGTCAATGTGAGCCATGTGTACTCTTTCTTCTCTATCGATAATGTAAACTGAACCATCATCATACTTTCTTCTTACTTTATCATCTAATACTTCAATAATAGGAATAAGCTGTGGCACCGCCTTCTTAAGATATGATATAGGCCACTTCTCTAGAGCTTCTGCTAAAATTGTATGATTAGTATATGCACATGCCCTTGTTACAGCTTCAATGGCATCATCCATTTCAAGTCCTCTTTCTACCATTAAACGGATAAGTTCAGGAATAACCATTGTTGGATGTGTATCATTAATCTGTATAACTGCATAATCAGCTAAGTCATATAACTTGCATCCTTTTTCTACTGCTTCATCAAGAATTAATTGAGCTGCACTTGATACCATAAAATACTGCTGATAAATTCTAAGAATTCTACCTGCATCATCACTGTCGTCAGGATAAAGGAATAGTGTAAGATTCTTTTCAATATCCTCTTTGTTAAAATTAATTCCGTCTTCTACAATATTTTCATCTACACTTTCAATATCAAATAAGTGAAGTTTATTAGTTGTGCTGTCATAACCTGTCACATCAATATCATACATTCTTGAAGTAACATTCATATCTCTAAACTTAACTGTATATGTTACATCAGTCTTTGTAAGCCAACTTTTTTCTGTAAGCCATGGATCTGGAATTGTAGTCTGTGCATTATTCTTAAATACCTGTCTGAATAATCCGAAATGATAGTTTAATCCTACTCCGTCACCATTACTCATTGATTTGATCCATCGTCTGGAGAGAATCCACTCCAATCTTCTCGACGAGTTTCGTAACTCCATAGTTTGCAAACTCCAGCAAGAATCCGATTTTATTGAACTCGGTCGATTCACCAAAAGCTAATCTCAGGCGTTCTTCCTCATCATAGCTTTCAGTTCTTGTAGACAAGATCGCAGCTTGGAACATAAAGTCCAGTTTGCCATTATCATTGTTCTGCAAAACATTACGCGGAACAGAAGGAGGAGTGTGATCTTCCATTTCTCCCATATCCGGGTTTTTAATCCGCTTGTCGTACATAATTCCTAGAGAAAGAGAAAGCATAAACAAGCTGTAATTCGTGCGTGTTCTAAAAATATCAGAGAGGTTCTGCACGGCAGTTGCCCAAGCTGCCCCACGCAGGTAAATATCTCTCGTCAGTTCCACAAGAATCCCTCCTCTACATGAGCCACATTCTTTTCCTCATTGCTCTGGATTGTCCATACAGAGCCGATGCTCTCTTTACTGAACACTTCCTGCAAATCATCCTTGGAAAACAGGATTACCTGCGGAGCAAATTGAGGGAGTTCATCGACAACATTCTGGCGCTGAATCATATCCAGTTTCGAGAATGGACCGTCCAAAACCAACGGATATTCTTTTCCTTTGAGACTTCCCTCACTTTGAAGCATCTTTAGAATGCCGCCAATGTATGCAAACGAAACGACCGCAAACTGTCCTTCTGACTTTGACTCATCATTGTAGCTATCCGTAATCCGAACAGAAAACTCTGGAGTGACAGATACTTTTCTCTGGCTTGTCAGCATACGGTTGATAAGATCCTGAATATTTATCTCAAGTTTTTGGCTAAAGGCCAAAGACTCCTTCTCCAGCTGACTCTGAAATCCTTCCGAAACAGTTTTCAAGATTTCAATTCTACGCTGTGCAATCTTT
>ERZ772880.266-NODE-266-length-49366-cov-3.894810_pt1 | contig 49366 bp, 49 predicted proteins | sample MGYA00580577_ERZ772880 | MGnify/ENA primary metagenome ERZ772880 (study PRJEB29015, sample SAMEA2737705) | human gut metagenome | biome: human gut; feature: human-associated habitat; material: faeces | place: China | collected 2012 ... | reverse complement strand
AACCGCTGAAATGCCGGGTATGTATGACGAAGACGAGTACGATCTGGCCGGTTTCGCGGTCGGCGTTGCCGAGAAGTCCGCAATCGTGGACGGCTCCACCATCGCTGAGGGCGATGTGCTCATTGGTCTGCCGTCCACCGGCGTGCATTCCAACGGCTTCTCTCTGGTGCGCAAGGCCCTGTTCGAGAAGGCTGGCTATACCGTCGATACCGTGCTTGACGAGCTCGACGGCGAAAAGCTCGGCGACGTGCTCCTCACCCCGACGAAGATTTATGTGAAGGCCCTCTCCCCGCTGTTCAAGGCCGGCGTGGTCAAGGGTGTCGCCCACATCACCGGCGGCGGCTTCATCGAAAACGTTCCGCGTATGATTCCGGACGGTCTGGCCGCACACATCAACCTCGGCTCCTGGCCGGTACTGCCGATTTTCGACGTGCTCGAAAAGGCCGGCGAAGTCGACCATATGGAAATGTTCAACATCTTCAACATGGGTATTGGCATGGTGTTGGCGGTCAACGCCGAAGATGCCGATAAGACCATGGAATTGCTCAAGTCCAATGACGAAGCCGGCTACGTACTCGGCAATATCGTCAAGAAGACCGATAGCGACGTCGAACTGCAGTAAATACATATACGGGGGTGAGCCATAACGGCCACCCCCTTTTATTTCCGAAGGCTTTCCTGAACATAGGATTTTCCCAAAAGGGACACAACAGGAGGAAACATGAAGGTTCTGGTCATTGGTTCCGGTGCACGCGAGCATGCCATCGCCCATGCACTTATGCGCGGCGGCAGCGTCAGCGAAGTCACGGTGGCTCCGGGCAATCCAGGCATGGAGCTCGACGGCATCCGCACCACGCAGATCAACCCGTCCAATCATGCCGCGCTGATTGATTTCGTGAAGAACAACGGCTACGACTGGGTGTTCGTCGGTCCGGAAGTGCCGCTTATCGAGGGCATCGTCGACGATTTCGCGGGAGCTGGCATCAAGGCGTTTGGTCCGAGCAAGGCCGCCGCGCAAATCGAGGGTTCCAAGGATTTCGCCAAGCAGTTGATGGAACGTCACAACATTCCGACTGCGAAGTATCAGACGTTCGACGATTTGGAGCGTTCCACCGCTTATGTGCGTGAACATGGCGCTCCGATTGTGATCAAGGCTGATGGTCTGGCCGCTGGCAAGGGCGTGACCGTTGCCATGGATGAGGAAACCGCCATCGCCGCTCTTGAAGACATTTTCGTCGATCATCGTTTCGGCAACGCCGGTGCGAAGGTTGTCATCGAGGACTTCCTGGAGGGTCAGGAGTTCTCGCTGATGAGTTTTGTGAATGGCACCGATTTCTGGCCGATGCCGATTTCTCAGGATCATAAGCGCGCTTATGATGGCGATAAGGGTCCGAACACCGGTGGCATGGGTGCGTACAGTCCCGTTCCGCAGATCGGTCAGGATGTGGTTGACACCGCTATCGAAACCATTGTGAAGCCGACCGTGCAGGCTATGTCCGATGAGGGTACGCCGTTCACGGGCATTCTGTACGCTGGCTTGATCGCCACCGCGGATGGTCTGAAGGTTATCGAGTTCAATGCTCGTTTCGGCGATCCGGAAACGGAAGTCGTGCTGCCGAAGCTCACGTCTGATCTCGGCGCCGGCATCAGCGCTCTGCTCAATGGCGAGACTCCGGAGTTCACTTGGGATAATGACAACGCCACGCTTGGTGTGGTGCTCGCCGCCGACGGCTACCCTGTCGATGTGATCAAGGGCGCTGCGATTCCTGAGATTCCAGTCGATGAGGATTCCCACGTCTATTACGCTGGCGTGGCTCGTAGCGAAGAAGGTCTGGTCGCCAATTCCGGCCGCGTGCTGTTGGTGGAAACCTCCGCAGCCGACATCAAGGCCGCTCAAGACAAGGTGTATGCGATTATCGACCAGCTCGATACCAAGGGCATGTTCTACCGTCACGACATCGGCGCCAAGGCACTGAACATCTGAATGCACCCAGCGATTGCATACCATCAGAAATGTCTGTAACCATACAATCGCAATCATATATATAAAAAGGACGGCGGTTTTGTGGTCGGACAGAGAGGAGTCCGACTGCAAAACCGCCGTTTTTTAATCACACAACACAGGCAAGCTTATATTGATTACTTCTGCTCTCCCGGCTTCGGAATGAGCAGGGATGCGCAGAACGCGAGGCCGAGCAGAATCACACCGCCAACCATGGCTGCGATGTAGCCGCTGGTCGCACCGCCGGATGCGGTGAACGCGTTCTGAGCAGCGTACAGCACTGCATAACTCAGACCGGCACCCAGGTTGAATGCACCGGAGTTCAGACCAGGCAGGTAGCCCGGATTGTCTTCCGGAGAGAGCACGATGCCCAGACCGTTCAGCATGATGTTGGCAGTACCTGCGTAGGAAACACCCAAAGCCAAAGACATGACCACAAGTGCCCAGATGCTCGGAACGTTGCACACGAAGATGCCGAACAGCACGCCCACAACAGAGACGATCAAGCCAGTACGCAGCACCGCACGGTAGCCGAACTTCGAAGCGAGCACGCCTGCGACCGGACCGAATGCGAGACCGATCAACGCATACGGAGTCAGGGTGGCGAACGATACCACGCTGGCGCTCATGCCGGCGCCGACTTCGGTATCCTGAGCGAGAGCAGGCACGATACCGTTCATGATGGCGAACACGCCGGTCATGGTAAGCAGGGTGGTCAGCAGCAGACCCCAAGTACGACGCTGCTTGAGGTAATGCGTGGTGACCATCGGAGCCTTCTGACGCTTCTCAACATTCCAGAACACCACGAACAGCACGGCTGCAATAACGATTTCGACAGCGACCAGCGCCCAATTGGCGGAGCCCAGCTTCTGAATCTCGTTGATGGCCAGATATGCGGCCAAGAATGCGGCGGCAAGGGAAACCACGCCAACCCAATCCATCTTCGGAGTCTCGGAAGCGGTGGATTCTTCCGCATACACGAACACAAGCACAATGGCAAGCACCGCAACGCCAACCATGACCCAGAACACGGAACGGAAACCGAACGTGCCAGCAAGCCAGCCGCCAAGAATAGCGTCGACACCGCCGATGCCACCATTAACGGAAGTCAGAATAGCCATGAGCTTGGCGTACTTCTTATCTTCAGTAACCTTGGCGTGCAGCATGATCAGCGTCATCGGCACAATCGGACCGGCAACACCCTGAATCACACGACCGATCATCAGCATCGGCACGTTGACCGCGAGCGCGGAAACCACGCAGCCCAAAGCGGTAAGCACAAGAATGCCAAGCAGCACTTTCTTGCGACCGATCAAATCGCCGAGTCGCGGCAGGAACAGCGAGAACACTGCGCACGAGGTGAAGAACACCGTCTGGGTCAAGCCAATCTGCGCATCGGTGGTGTTGAGTTCAACACGCATGGTCGTCAATGCAGGCGAAAGCATGGACGCGTTGAGCTGGAACGCGAAGATGGCTGCCATCAATGCTGCCATCAATGCGACGACGGACTTGCCGCCTTCGTCAAGCATTTTGCTGTTTTTGGTCTCTGTCATTAGAGCACCCCTTTACTTATCTTTCTCTTCTTTCAGCCGATGGTCTTGATTGCGTCGGTTACCAAATCCCAGAATTTGTTGAAATCAAGCTTGACTGCAACCTGGGTGTGGCATTCTTCGGCGCTCGGCTCTGGACCTCGCAGGTCGGCGACGGTCATGCCAAGTGTGAGATCTCCATGGATTTCGACATCAACCGGGCAACGACGGGTGGTCATGACGCTCGGATCAATGAGGTATGCCACCGTGCACGGATCATGGACCGGAGGATCGATGAAATCTTGATTGTCTTGATAGGTCTTGCGGAAGAAGTCCATCAGACCAGACACGAACTTGGCGAGATCAGTGCCAACGCCTTCGATACGCTGCTGCACTTCGGGCGTGCACAATGCCTGATGCGTCAGATCCAATCCGACCATGGTGATCGGCCAGGCTTCATTGAACACGATGTGAGCGGCTTCCGGATCGACCTTGATGTTGAACTCGGCCACGGCACTCCAGTTGCCCACATGGTATCCGCCGCCCATAAGCACGACTTCCTTGACACGTTCAACAATGCGCGGCTCCATGCGGGCAGCCATGGCAATGTTGGTCAGCGGTCCGGTCGGCACCAGAGTGATGGTGCCTGGCTCGTTGCTCATAATGGTGTCGATAATCCAGTTGACGGCATGTCCGGCTTCCAGCGGACGGCTGGGTTCAGGCAGTTCAACGCCGTCAAGACCGGTTTCGCCGTGAATGGAAGCTGCCACTTCCTGCTTGCGCACCAGCGGACGGTCACATCCGGCATGCACCGGCACGTCGGTGGCATGCGCCTTTTCCAGCACTGCACGGGCGTTGTAGGTCACCTTGTCAAGGCTCTGATTGCCACCTACCGTGGTGACGCCCAGCAGATCGATATTGGGATTGCCCACGGCAAGCAGGATGGCGACGGCGTCATCATGTCCCGGATCGCAATCAAGGATGATTTTCTTGGACATTATGGTTCCTCCTTATGTGCTCCAACTTTGAACCGATAATGAGGTGGTCGACGATTGACTGACTCCGGCTCATCGGTCACACAACTTGTTGCAAGGCCGGCAATGGCCTTTGATATCAGCGACTTCCGAAACCTTCGAGCAGTTGTTCGGCTGCCTGAAGATCGATGTCACGAGGTGTGTTTCCTGCAAAACGCTCGTCAACTACGGCCTGCGCATTGGAAACGAGTTCTTCAACGCTGATGCCGTAATCCTCAACAGGATGCAGACCGAGCATGCGGTCGCGGAAATCCTTGAACGCTCTGCTTGCGATAATCGCAACCTGCTCGTCCGGCGCATTTTCCGGGTAGACCGCACCTAGAATCTGACCGATCTCACGAACCTTATGCGCACGTACGGGAGCAACGAACTCCATAACCGCCGGCAACGCGTAGCCAACGGCTTCACCGTGCACGATGTGGTATTTCGCTCCGAGCACGTGTGCGATGGAATGCCCCGCAATGGTTCCCGCATTGTTCAGCATCCATCCTGCAAGCGTCGACGCGACCATCACACGTTCCCTGGCTTCACGATCCTGACCGTTTGCCACAGCACGCGGCAGATAGTTGTACAGCAGGAACATCGCTTTTTCGCAAATGGCATCCGTGACCGGACTTGCCATTCGGGAAAGGTATCCTTCCGCGGCGTGGCAGAATGCGTCAAGTCCGCAAGCGATGGTCATTTTTGCGGGCAGTGTCAGCATGAGATCCGCGTTCAGCACGGCATATTCGCTGACTGCCGGATCGGCAAGCACCGCGAGTTTACGACCGGTGGATCCTTCGGTGACCACCAGCGCGTTGGACATTTCGCTGCCGGTGCCGGCGGTGGTCGGAACTGCGATCATACCGTTGCATGGTGCGATCGGTTTGGCTGGATCGGTGTATTCGATGATGGATCCGCCGTTGACACGCACGATGTTGATGCCTCGGGCAACATCCATGGAACTGCCACCGCCGATGGCGATGATGCTGTCAGCCTTATGCGCTTCGAATGCTTCGACGCCGGATTCCACGGTTTCGCAAAGCGGGTCGGGCTTGACCTGGTCGAATACCGCCACATCGACACCGACCTGTTCAAGCTTGGTACGTGCGGCAACGACCAGCGGCATGCTTCCGACGAAGGAATCCGTGACCATCAGCGGACGAGAATAGCCCGCGGTCTGCATGATATCGACCAGAGTCTCCCCTAAATCGTCAGTGCAGACCACTTTGACGGGTTGCAGCAGTTTGACTTCCATAGCCATCGGTCACTGTCCGATCTTTGCGGCCGCAGCGTCGGCATTGATGCAGAATTGACGAACCTTGTCGATGTCTTTCTCCATGTAGCCGCCGTCGTATTTGATGCTGGTCTTCGTCAGGGAGTCCACGCCATACGGCTTGCACTGTTCGATGGCTTCGGCAACATTGTCTGGTCCAAGACCGCCAGCCATGATGACCGGTTTGCCGCATTCGGCCACAATACGGGCGTCAATGCTCCAGTCGTGGGTCAGACCGCTGGCACCAATGCCGGTGTCGGGGGCCAGACCGGAGTCCGTGAGGATGAGATCGCAGTATTGTGCGTACTTCTTGGCACGGTCGACGGCGGATTCATCGTCAACGAGCACGGCCTGCATGAGTTTGGTGTTCGGAGCGGCTTCCTTAAGTCGGGCCGCGAATGCTTCATCTGCGGCGTACCCATCGCCTGCGATATGCAGAATGTCAGGCCGCACCTCTCTGGCAAGCTCGATCATCTCGTCGGGATCGTTGGTCAGCATGATGGCCACGGAGGTGACGCCACGACGCTTGCATTCGTCGAAAATGCGGTGCACGCGTTCGATTGGCACGCGATGTGCCGGAACGCCACCATTCTGCATCGGCACCAGTCCAATGTTGTCGGCACCAGCCTCCATGGTTTTGACGGCCTCATCGTATTCGATCAGAGAATAGATCTGCTTGACTACCATTGTCGGTTCTCCTTGTGTTTGTATGGGTTGATGGACGTGTGATGTAGCAAAATTCAGGCGGTACGCACTTCGTCGAGCAACGGCTCGATCTCGCCGGACATCTTCTTACGTATGCGTTCCACGGTGATATCGGGCACTGCTTTTGTGCATTCGAGCGCGATGCTGGATGCTGCCTGCGCAATTTTGCCGACTTCTTCAAGATCTCGATCGGGGTTATCGAAGAAGCTCCAGGTGATGGCTGCCATGCCGGCATCTCCGGCCCCATTTGCCGTGGCGATTTCGGTACGGTATGGCGGCACATGCTTGAAGCTGTATTCGTCGTTTTCGTGTCTCGCGCACAGGATTCCGTTGGCACCCAATGAAATGAATACGTTCTTCACGCCCCTGTCGAGCAAGGTCTTCGCTGCGGCACCTGCCGAATACTGGTCGGCGATACCGATGCCGGTGAGTACGGATGCTTCCAAATCATTCGGCTTGAGCACGGTCATCTTGTTGAGGATCGTGTCGAAACGGTGCGCTTTGACTGTGGAAACGGTGTCTCCGAACAGTGGCGCGGTGACGTGTTCGCCAATCCATGCCATGGTTTCCGGTTCAAGATTGGCGTCAAGCAGGCAGATGGCGGCACCGTTGATGAAGTCGAGGCGAGATTCGAGGAATGCCGGATTGATTTCCTTGCAGATTTCCATGTCGTTGACGGCCACCAGCAGATCGCCCGTATCGTCGGTGATGAACATGTAGGTGGAAGAACGGCGTCCTTCCAGCTGTGCGGCATAGTCAAGATTGATGTTGTTGGCCGCGCACGAACGTTCCAGGGTCTTGCCGTTTTCATCGTCGCCGTAGACGGTGATCAGGTATGTCGGCATGCCCAGATGAGCCATGTTCTGTGCGATGTTCTGCCCGACACCACCTGCGGACATGCTGACGACGCCCGGATTCGAGTCTCGGTCCACTACGGTGCTCGTCGGTCTACCACAGATGTCCATGTTCATGCCACCGATGACCACAACGTAACGGTCAGGAACAGTATTTCCTGAAGTCATATCCGCCATGGATATTGCCTCCTACATTTTCGGGGATATATCTGCCTTGATACACCCTTGATGAAACGTTTTATCTTCAATTTAGAATACAACAAAAGTTTAAGCCAGTCAACTTTTGCTTATATTTCATCGATGTAACATATGGAAAAATCGCGTGTCTCGCGATTACGAAAGAAACAAATGTAAGACCGCCATACCTGCGTTACTGCAGCAAATCAGCTTTGCGCCGCACAGCTTCTTCAGAAAAATCAGCGCAAATCGACTGCACCTGAGACATATTCATCGCAGCCGCCGCAGACGCATATCTAGCGCATTCCCGCTGTGTTTTATGCTCACGACGCGCCCACACCAGCGCACTCAACGCCGCCGACGCACCACCATTGGTATATCGACGTTCCTCCGCCCTTCCCGGCAAAGACCAGAAAAAGCTTTCATGTTCGCAGCAGTACAGCATGTCCGAATCATCCACAAAAAGAAACACATTACGCACACCGGACCGCAGCAAATGTTCGGCGCAATCTCTGGCACTGGCCTCGTCATGCACCTCAATCCCCGACACGAATTTGGCTTCGGCGGAATTAAGCACCATAGTGTCGATGCGATCGAGCACCGGCGTGATTCGCGCCGCTTTATTAACGGAAACCACGCGCACGAAAATCGGTCGACTTGTTTTTTCGCAAACCCATGCTATGGCATCAGACGGCAAGCTCGAATCAATCGCCACCATTTCCGCATTGACGATGGTCTGCTCTCGTTGCGCTAGAAATTCCGGGGTGATTTCCGCACTGATCTGCATATCATCAAGACCCACAATCTGACGCCCCTGCGCGGAAACAACCGACAAGAAGGTGGAAGTAGGCATATGGGAAATCTGCTTGGCATGCGTGATATCAATGCCGTTGGCATACGCGTCCTGCTTGACGCGTTCGCCGTTCTCATCATCACCATAGACGGAAATCAAATAATTCGGCACGCCAAGCCGGTTCAGATTGTAGGCGATATTGTAACCAATGCCGCCCACGGATGACACAATGCGCCCCATGTTGGAACTTTCCCCAACCACATCCTGCATGGCGACACCGTAATGGTCTATATTGATGGCGCCAACAACAGCCACATAGCTGGGCGGAGTGACGATATACCCTTTGCCTTGGATGTACCCTTTTTTCATCAGGTTGGAGATGTGCGCGGCCACCCCTGAACGGGTGATGCCGCACAGTTCCGCAAGCTCGTTTTGGCTGATCAAAGGATTCTGCTTAATCCACGCCAAAATCTGCTGTTCGCGATCGGTTGCGGCCATCTCTTCCCCCTTGCCTCTAGGGAAGATCCATGAAATCGGTGTCTTTCAGGTAGTTCTTCCCTGTGGTGATATCGTACTGAATCAGCTGGTAGTCGGCAAGCAACTGCTGGGTTTCCGCGTCGAAGTCGCTTTCGGCCATGGGATTGCCGTCAGCGTCGAGATAGATGTTCTGACCTTCAGGGATCCGGTCCCATCCCTGGATATTGTTGACGACAGGTGGCTCCATGGCGGAGATTTTCTCATGCATTTGCGTGAGGAACGCCAGATACGGGGACACCTTGGCGTTCATATGCTCGGCGGCCTGCGCCACGAAGAAGTTCGGCGACGAATAGTCGGCGTTGTCGATCTCGTTGCCTTGCGAGCTGGACGCCTTGTTGGACCAGATGAAATAATCCGTCAGATGCAAGGCAAGCGAATTGTTGTCGTCTTCGGAAGCGGACGAATAAATGCCCGGCAGATGATCGCCGTAGAACACCACGGTGATCGGCTTGTCGATGGCGTCGAGCTTGTCAAGGAAGTCGGCGGTCGCCTCGTCGGTCAGAGCCGCACCCTTCTGATAGGTTTCGATGGACTCCTTCTCATCGTCCTCCAAAGGAGTGTCCGTAGTGGATTCGGCCTTGAAATCGTTGTTCTTATACCAATCGTGGTATGGCATGTGGTTCTGCATGGTGATGACCTGCAGGAACTGGTTGCCATCGGTTTTCTTGACTTCTTCGATGGTGCTCTCGTACGTCGCTTCGTCAGACACGTACGGCGAATCGTCGATCTTGTCTTGATGCGAGATGACGTCCGGACCGGTCAACGTGTAGAAATGCGAGAATCCGAACTTCTTATAGTTGGTCGCACGCGAGTACATAGACGATTCGTACGGGTGCAGTCCGATGGAATTCTTCGACGCCCCCCACAGTTGGTTGATGGTCGGCGTCCAATGCTCGCTCGGCACAAGCTGCTGATACGGGCTGGTGAGCGACGAATCGAAATTCGACATGCTCAAACCCGTCAATCCCATGTATTCGAGGTTTGCGGTACCACCGCCATATCCGGAAGAGAGCATCAAACCGGAGGTCGTATTCTCTTTGATGGAACGAATGTTGGGCATGGAATCCTTGTTGATCTTAAGCCCCGGCACGCGAGACGGGTCGGAGAAGGATTCGGACAGCACATAGATCACCGTACTGTCGGTCATGTTCTCGGTACGAGATGCGTTGATCTTCTTCGCTTCTTTTTCGTATCGTGCCGCGACTTCCTTCATGGTTTCTTCGGAATAGTCGTCAGGCTTCACCATGACTTTCGGATTCAGCTGCCTGGTGAAGGCGACCATCGGTCCGTTGCGCTGCGCATCGTAGACGGAATCCCACATGGACGGCATGTCCCCCATTGCCGAAGAGAAGGTTTTCGCCCAAGATCCGACAGTGCTCACCTGCATGGAATACAGCGTGAAGAACGTTCCCGGCACGATGATCAGCAGTAGTCGCACGATGGCATTCAGCGAGCGCGACTGCTTGTCGTCGCCACGGAAAAGCTTGCCGTGACGGCCGTCACGATGATTCAGGAATACGAAAAGCGCAATGAAAGCAACGAATATGACGACGGCGAGCAGAATGGTCCACTGTGCGCCTGCCGGCATGAAGCTCATAAGATTGCCCGCATCGGCTTTGAGGAAGTTCAGATCGCTGGGAAGAATCGCCTCATATCGGATGGATACTTTGAAATGTTCGATCACCGCGATAATGAATGTCACCGCCAGAAATATTGGCGTGGCGATCCAGAAGCGGTTGATGAGCATGAGCAGTATCACATACAGCACGCCCCACAAAATCAGGTTGAGCACCGCCACAAAGTTGAGGTTGGTGAACATTTTGGTGACGAAGCCCCAACCGGTCAGCCACATGTTGTTCGAAAGCTTGACGCGTGTAGCGGATTGACTGACGCCAATCTGTAGCGCTGCCACACCGATGGCGTCGAACACCACAAACAGTATGCCGTACAACCACCCTGGGAATTCCTTACGTTCCTTGGCGGGTGCGTTTGGATCAATCGTCGAGATCTTCAGTTCCTCAATCGTCTCTGTATTCACGGATTCGTTCGTCAAGTGTTTATCTCCACTCGTAACGTGTCAGTTCGCTTCGTTTCCCGCCTTACGGCGACGCCAAGGCACTATTCTCGCGACCATATCTGACAAAAAGCTGTAATGATCGATTTCATCCACAGTTTCTTCTGATTTTCTTACGCATATGTCGATGAAATCGCAAAAGAACGATGAGGGGGGTATAGACAGTTCGGATGGCAGTATCTAGTTGTCGTCAAGGATTCCGCCGTCCACATAACCGTTGTTGCTGAAATCGGCGAAATTGTTGAGATCGACGGAATTACCGTCGTGCCTCATTCCGGCAGTCGGGGCATAGTCCGAACACCTCAAGCGTATGCCATTCGATGGTGAATCCGTATTTCTCGCTGATGCCACGCAGCCAAGTTTCGGATGGCGATTCGATTTCCACGGTTTTGCCGCAATTCGTGCATACGAGATGATGGTGATGCCCGTCATCACCACACAGACGGAACAGCTGTTGGCCTTCCAAACGCACGGTATCAGCCTCGCCTGCCTCAGCCAAGGCATTCAATTGACGATATACAGTGGCAAGGCCGACCTTCACGCCTTCGTCTTCCAGCTTGCGATGCAAATCCTGTGCGGAAATGAATTCATCGTTTGCCTTCAACGCATCATGAATCAGTTCTTTTTGTTTGGTGTTGCGCTCCACGCGTCCGTCCGTCAATCTATGTCCGTTCTTGATGGCTTCGCGCGCCGCCCTCCCCTCAGGGAAAGGCTGACGCGCGAAACATGCCGTCATCGGTTTTATTTCAAATCATCCCAGCAGCCGGTCCGTTCAAGATCCGCCACAGTTTGCCTGGTGTCGTCGGTCAGCACGGTGATATGCCCCATCTTGCGATCATGACGCACTTCAGCCTTGCAATAGTCGTGCATATTCCATTCGGGATGCTCGGCGATCAGCGCGCGGGTCGGTGCCACATGCTGCCCGAGCACATTGACCATAACAGCCGGCTTGAGCAGTTCGGGCTGTTCGAGCGGCCACCCGGCGATGCCTCGAATATGCGCGTCGAACTGGTCGAACGAGCACGCTTCGATGGTGTAATGACCGGAGTTATGCGGGCGAGGGGCAAGCTCGTTGACGATAACCCGCTCATCCTTGGTAACGAAGAGTTCGATAGCGAGGATGCCGGCCAGTTCGAAGCCTTGCGCCAAACGCAAAGCGAGTTCGTGCGCTTCCTTCGCCACATCTTCGCTGACTTCGGCCGGAGCGATGGTCATGTGCAGAATATTGTTACGATGCTCGTTGCGCACGATCGGGAAGGTCACATAATCCTTGCCGTTACCGGCAACGAGAATGCTCGCTTCGAATGCGAAATCGACGAATCCTTCGAGAATGCTCGGCGGGAATCCGCCACCGCGATCGGCACGGGCGCGTACCTTTTCGAGATCGGCATCGGATTTCAGCACGGTCTGGCCGTGGCCGTCGTACCCGCCGGAACGAGTTTTCAGCACGGCCGGGTAATGGATTTCACCGAGCGCCGCATCAAGCTCCTCAACGCTGTTGACGGCCTTCCATGGTGCGGTCGGCGTGCCATGATCGTTGATGAACTGCTTCTCATTGACGCGATCCTGCGTGACACGCAGCAAATCGGTGCCTTGCGGGGCTGCAGACAAGGAACGCACTTCGTCGATGGCGTCGGCGTTCACGTTTTCGAACTCGTACGTGAGCACGTCGGACTTTTCAGCCAGTTCTCGGATCGCGGTGATGTCATCGTATTCGGCAGTGACTTGGAAGTCGGCCACCTGTGCGGTCGGGCAATCCGGAGTCGGGTCGAGCACGCCGATGCGGAAGCCCATGTAGCGGGCGGACAACGCCATCATGCGGCCAAGCTGACCGCCACCGATAATGCCGATGGTGGCCCCTGGCATCAGACGTTCAACACGGCCATTGGTTTCCTCAGACAAGCTGGGCATTGGATTCAGCCACCTTTTCCTTCAGAGAGTCACGATATTCCTGCAAAGCATTGGCCAAACGCTCATCGGTGGTGCTCAGAATGCTCACAGCCAAAAGACCTGCGTTTGTGGCACCGGAGTTGCCGACTGCGGTGGTGGCGACCGGGATGCCGCCTGGCATCTGCACGATGGACAGCAGCGAATCCCAACCGGACAGCGCATGGGAACGCACCGGCACGCCGATGACCGGCAGGGTGGTCTGGGCCGCGACCATGCCCGGCAGATGTGCCGCGCCGCCGGCTCCGGCGATGATGACCTTCAGACCGTTGGCACGGGCACTATGCGCGAACTCGCCCATCAATTCCGGGGTGCGGTGCGCGGAAATCACCTGCTTCATGTACGGCACTTCGAACTGGTCAAGCATCTCGCAGGCATGCTTCATGGTTTCCCAATCGCTCGCCGACCCCATAATCACTGCGACTTCAGGCTTGTTGTCTGCCATCAAGGACCTCCGAAAGAATCCAAAAGAACATGTTCTTGAACATCGTTTACTTTACGCAATCGGCTAGATGTGCAGCACGATTTTCCCGAAAACGTCGCCATTCACGATCTTGGAGAACGCAAGATGCGCGTCGTCGATCGCATATGCGGAATCGATGACCGGATGCAGATCGGCATGTTCCACGAATTTCAGCAAACGTGCGAAATCCTCACGGGAGCCCATGGTATTGCCCTGCACTCGAATATCCTGGAAGAAGATTCTCGTAAGCTCTGCACCCGGCTGGTCGCCAGTAGTCGCGCCGCAAATGGCGATAGTTCCTCCCGGACGTACGGATTTGACGGAATGACTCCATGTGGCCGCGCCGACGGATTCAATGACGGCATCCGCCTTGCGTGGCAGTCGCGCACCCGTTTCAAAAGCCGCATCGGCACCGAGCTGCAACACTCGCGCACGCTTGTCTTCGCTTCGTGACGTGACGAACACTTCCAATCCGGCCGCGTGAGCAAGCTGAATCGCCGCGGTCGACACGCCGCCTCCGGCGCCTTGAATAAGCACCGTGTCTCCCGGCTTCACATTCGCCGATGCGAACAGCAGGGAATATGCGGTAAGCCAGCTGGTACCCAATGCGGCAGCCTCATCAAGATTCAGATTCGCGGGCTTGGCGAACACGTTGGCGCTGGGCACCTGTGTGTATTCGGCCATGGTTCCCGCATACCGTTCGGACAGGATCGAGCGTCTCTCCCCCGGCATCACACCGGCGCCATCGGTACCAACGAAGGTATACAAGACCACTTCGGAACCGGCCTTAAGTCCCTTTCGTACGGGAATGTCTTCTTCCAACACGCCAGCCGCGTCCGTGCCGAGGATCATCGGCGTCTGCTCGTCGGAAAGCCCCACACCTTGCAGGCTCCACACGTCATGATGGTTCACGCTCGCCGAGTTCACACGAATGGTGGACCAGAATGGCTTGGTTTCAGGCTCAGGCATAGTGCCCACTTCAAGCACGGACAGCGGATCATCATAATTCGTTCCGTTGGCATATACGGCTTTCATGTTCGCGCTCCTTTGCGAATAACGGCTTTTCACGATTGCAAACACCTCTATTGTGCCTCAAGTTGAGAAGACTTTGCGCTCCTTTGCCCGCAAACACCCTCGTCGGGGCATACAGTGGGATAGGATTTCGCAGTTGGTTGCATTGATTGAATGGGAAGGGTGATTGCGCACGATGACCGCTGGCATTTTGAGTTCGATTCACACTCCGGCGGACGTACATGCCCTTTCAGCCCAGCAATTACGCGATCTATGCCTCGAAATCCGCGCCACACTGCTCGACTACGGCAAAAAACATGGCGGGCATATCGGCTCGAATCTTGGCGTGGTGGAGCTCACTGTGGCATTGCACCGCGTGTTCGACTCGCCCCGCGACCGTTTCATTTTCGACGTGTCGCACCAAAGCTACGTGCACAAAATGCTTACCGGCCGCGCCGAAGCATACTTGGACCAATCTCGTTTTGATGAGGTGACCGGTTTCACGAATCCGCTGGAAAGCGAGCATGATTCCTTTGTGCTCGGCCATACCGGCACTTCGATTTCTCTGGCCTGCGGTCTTGCCAAAACCCGCGATATGCAGCGCGGCGCCGCCGGCGAAAGCACTATCGGCAATGTTATCGCCATTATCGGCGATGGATCCCTGAGTTCGGCCATTGCGTTCGAGGGACTGAACAATGCGGCCGAACAGGGCGGTAATCTCATCATCATCGTCAACGACAACGAAATGTCGATCGCTGAGGATTTCGGCGGTATGTACGGGCAGCTTGCCAAGTTGCGTACGTCGAATGGCATGGCCGAACTGAATCTGTTCAAAGCATTCGGCTTGGACTACCGCTATGTGGAGCAGGGTAATGACGTTGACGCGCTGGTGGAAGTACTGAACGAGGTCAAAGACATTGACCACCCGATCGTAGTGCATATCCACACCACCAAAGGCTTGGGCTTCAATGACGAAACGGAAGCCGACAATGGTTCGGATGGCTGCAATCAGACCAATCCTCAACCTCATGCGGGCCAATGCGAGGCCAACCATTGGCAGGATCCGGAGGCCTCGCTCGGCAAACCGCTCGACGCACGCAAATATTATGGCGAAATGGCCATGGCATCGCTGGAGCGTCGTTTCGACAATGAGCCGGGATTGGTGGTCATCTCCCCCGCAACCCCCGGATCGAATGGCATCACCCGAGATTTTCGCGAACGTGCCGGCGCCCACTACGTCGATACCGGTATCACGGAAGAACATGCCGCCGCGTTCGCCGCGGGTATCGCCAGGGCTGGCGGACGCCCGGTGCTTGCGACTTCCGCCACGTTCTTCCAACGCACGTTCGACCAGCTGCAGCAAGAGTTGGCATTGAATCATGTTCCCGCCACGCTGCTGATTTTCGGCGCGGGAATTTCCGGCGCGGACAATACGCATTCGGGCACATTCGATATGACGATGTTCGCCAATGTTCCCGACGTGACCTGTTTGGCTCCCGCGAGCGGCGAACAGATGCTTGACATGTTGGCTTGGGCTACCGGCCCGTCCGAACATGGCGTGGTGGCGATTCGTATGCCCGGCGAGCAGATTCTCGCACTTGAACGTGCCGCCGATATGGCGTTCGACCCGTTGCAGCGTGCCGAAGAGCATGATCCAGCCGTCAATATTGCCGGAGCATGCCCGTTCGTCCGCTATCAGATCGTTCAGCCCGGCAGGGATGTGGCGATTCTTGGACTCGGCAACACCATGCCGTTGGCTGCCGAAATTACGTCGGCACTGGCCGAAAATGATGAAGAACATGCTGCGATTACCGCGACGCTTGTTGACGCATTGCAATATTCCACGATGGATGCCGAATTACTGGCGATGCTTGCCGATGGGCATCGTTTGGTTGTCACGTTGGAAGATGGCCAGCTAGAAGGCGGATGGGGTGAGAAAGTCACCGCATTTTATGCCAATTCCAGTAATACCAAGGCTTCTCACGTTCGTGTGCTGAATTTCGGCGCAGCCAAAGAGTTCACCGACCGAGTGCCTCTTGGCGAGCTTAACGAACGTTACGGATTGACTTCAGAGACCATCGTCTCTCGAATCCGCGGTATTCTCAGCGAATAATCGATACATAAGCGAATTGGCGGGAATGATCGGTATATCTGTGGACCATTCCCCGCCAATCTATAAATCAGCGATCTGTAATCAGCAATCACTGATCATTCTTGATGGCATCCAAAGCGGGAATCTTCACAGCCTTATTGGCCGGGCCGAAACCTGCTACCACACCAACGGCGATCGAAAACAGCATGGCCACCACAAAAAGCCACCACGGAATCACCGAAATGCGAGTCACATCGTCGCCGCCCATAATCGCTTTGCCGATATTCTCAATGCTGAATCCACCCAAAGACGCCATATTGATGCCTATCGAACCAATCGCGGAAATCAAGCAAGCGATCACACCGCCGACAAGGCCGATCGCACCAGCCTCGCACAGGAACATCATGCGAATATCGCGCACATAGCAGCCAAGAGCCTTCATAATGCCGATTTCGCGCGTACGTTCCGACACCGACATAATCATGGTGTTGGCAATACCAATCGCGGCAACGAAGAACGACACCGCGCCGATGCCGCCCAAAGCCAACTGGATGCCCCGCGACTGTTTTTCGATCTCCTTACGCGTTTGCTCAAACGAGGAAGTCTGATAACCGGCGCCCTTGATTTGCGCTTCAACGTCGGCAACGTCTTTGATGTCTTGGGTGTGCACCAGTACCTGATCGTAAACGACCTTGCTCGACGTGTTGGCCTTGGTGTCCCCCGATATTTTGGCGTTCAACGTTTTCATATCGTCGATGCTCATCACAATGCCGGAAGTGAACGCATCATAGTTGTTGGCGGAGGAATCAATGACACCCACCACCGTGTATGGCATGGTAATGGTGGGACTCTCACCACTGCCGGAATCGGATGGCGCCACGGATCCGCCGCCCACCTTGTGATAGTCGTCGGGACTTTGATAGTTGGCTCCGGTAATCAACGTGATTTTGGAGTTCAGCATATCGAAGAACGGGTCTTCGCCTTCGGATTGGACGCAACCGTTCTCATCGCAGTAATAATCGCCCGCTTCTATACGATGATTGCTCGGATCTGACGCATACTTGTCGTAGAACGAATACACGAAGGATTTGCCCGCCAACACTTCGCCGGCACGCATCGGAAGACGTCCGCTGGCCAATTTATAGCCGGATTCTTCCAATTGCGTGGCGTCGACTCCCACCACGTTGACATATTGCGACACGTACCGGGAGCCAGCTCCTTGCGTGGCATCCACACTGTATGACATCGTTTTCTGAGGAAGCACTCCGGCCACACCGGCAATGCTGCGGAAATTCTGCACGGCGTCATCGTCGAGTTTCGCCTGTTCGCCGTCGGCACCGCTCACGCTGGATGACGTTGCCGTGGAATGCGAGCCTCCGCCGTCCGCATATACGGTGATGTCGTTCAGGTTGCCCATGTTTTTGAGCATCTGCTCGTTCTGTTCGTTGATGCCTTGGCCAATGGAAATCATGAGCACGATCGAACAGCAGCCGACGATCACGCCAAGTACCGTAAGAATCGTACGTGATTTGCGACGCAGCAGATTCTGCGTGCATGAACGTGCAATATCCGAAAATCGCATGCTCACTCCTTGGCGGAGGGCACGGAATCAATCACCTGGGTCGGCGCGTCAATGGCACCAGCCGTATTAGCCGCACCATCATCAGCACCTGCATGCGAATCGGAGGGATCCCAATCCCAATCGTCATCCTCGGCAGCCTTCTTCGCCTTCTTGCGGCGACGCACAACCACCACAACCACAATGGCGATCACGGCAACGACAGCCACGGCAACGACAATCCACACCCAAGTCGGAATGCCTTGATTTTCCTGCGGGTCAACATCCATACCGGGATCGGCGGGAGCCGGAGCCTCAGACACCGTAATCTTCACCGGCGATTCCTTGGTCTGCTGCTGACCGTCGGCATCCTCGTACGTCACCTTCAGTTTGGCATCATATTCGCCGGCCGCATCCGCAGTGAAAGCGAATCCGATGGAACCAGAAGCGCCGGACGCCACATTGCCGATATACTGCGTGGCTTGCGTGGCGGTGATGCCGTCACCCTCGATGGACGCTTCGACATTGGATACATCCCCCTTGCCCTTGTTCACGTATTCCATGGAAATGGTGGATTCCTCGCCCGCATTGATGGCGTCTGGAAGCACGGGATCGCCCAGTTCGAAACGGTCGGGCTGCGAAACAGGTACGGAAATCTTGATATCCGAAGTGTTGGAATTGCGGGTGCCGCCATCGACATACTCGTATTTGAAGTTGATATCGATGCCCTGCGCGCCGTTCTTCGCACTCGACAGCACCTGCATGGGCACGGTCTGGGTCAGGGAATAGCCCGCCCACAGCGAATCGTAGTAGAACGTGTTCGTACCGCCGGAAATGGCGAAATTCTCGCCGCCATCAACGGTCACGACCATATTGCCGACCGCGACCTTGCCCATATTCTGGAAGGTGAAGCCAAGATCGAAATTCGTGCCGACCGCCACGGAACCGTCGCCATAGGTGAAGTTGGTGATGATGATGTTCGGCACCGGACCGGCCGGCTGCACGGTGGAGCCGCCGTTGTTGTCGTCAGTGCCATCACCGTCTTCGGCGAGCGCCGTCGGCACAATGCAGGTCAGCGCGATGGCGATGGACGCCATCAATGCGATGAGCATGTTGATGAATTTTGCGGAATGGTTGCTGTTACTCATGGAATTTCCTTCTCTTCTCTGCCGTCACGCGTTGTTCATCAGACGGTCATCGATGATGCGTCCGTCAAGTAGCGTTACGATACGGTCGGCATATTGCGCCATATTGTCATCGTGGGTGACGAGCACGATGGTTTGGTCGAGATCGCGAGCGAACGCGCAGATCATGTTCATCACGTCGGTTTTGGTTTTGGAGTCGAGGTTGCCGGTCGGTTCGTCGGCGAATACGACTTGCGGTCTGGCTGCGAACGCTCGCGCGATGCCGACACGCTGTTGCTGTCCGCCTGACATTTGCGTCGGGTAGTGGTTCATGCGTTTGCCGAGCCCTACTCGTTTCAGCATTTTCTTGGCGATTGCCTCACGCTTGTTTTTCGGCATGCCTTGGAACATCAGCGGCATTGCCACGTTTTCCACGGCAGTCAGATTGGGAAGCAGGTTGTATGACTGGAATACGAAACCAAGATGTTTTTGCCGAAATTCCGCCAATTGCCGTTCATTCAACCGAGAAATGGGCACTCCCCCGATGCGCACGCCGCCTTTGGTCGGTTTTTCCATGCCTGCTAGCTGGTTCAGCAGAGTGGATTTGCCAGAACCGGATTCGCCGTAGATACAGCAGATCTGCCCTTGCGGAATGGTGAGATTGATGCGTTCCAGCGCCACGACGGTTTCGTCGAGCACCGGATATTCCTTACGCAGATTCTTGACTTCGATGATGGGCCTGCGCGTCCCCGCCATCGACTCTTGCCCTTCATGATCTGTCATAGTCTTCATTGCCCTCCCCCACACGGCGTCAATACGTCTGTCCCACAACCGAGTTTATACCGTTTTCCAGTTCCCTGCATCCCTTAGGGGAACACCCCGAGAAGCACAGACCCCCGTCTCATATCCTCCTAAAACAACCCTAACTAGGGTGGTTTTCTCGTTTCGTGCCAAAAACACTTCGTTTCGTGCCAGACGGCAAAATCCCTGAATCTCGCAAAAATAGAATGAAAACAACGAGGCAGACATTCGGATGACGTTGTCGGAAGCGTCATCCGCATATCACACAAGGGGAACCATCATGCGTCGTCGTTTTACTCAAACCGAGGTGTATTACCTGAACACCCTGCCCGCGGTGGAGCGAGCTTCCATGGACCGCATCACGTACTCGAAGGAATTTCAGGTGCGTTGCATGGCGCAATATCTGCGCGGCAACGGTCCTACCAGTATTTTCGCCAGCGCAGGTCTTGATCCGAAAATCATGGGAGGCAAGCGCATCGAACGCGCGATCGCCCGTTGGAAAGCCGATCCGAAAATCATGCTTGAAGCACAGACGTTGGCAAACAAATCCGATTCCGGGCAGCGCGATCTGCTGGTGATCACCCAAGCCATGACCATCAAATGGCTGGAAAAGAAAGTCATGGACCTGCAGAAACAGCTTCACCTGCTTGAATCACATGCGATGAACTGCTCACTGCCGAATTCAAACTCCAGGGAAGGTCTTGTCAGCATGGCGTGACATACGCCGAAACGTATGACATGCGTGCGCAAAACACGGTCATTGCCGACAGGCCAATCACATAGACGTGCGTTGCGGTACGGCAACGCGCCAAACAATAATCCCTCCTTTCACCGCCGCGCTCTCCGTCACATATAAGCGGCCGTCTCGAAAGGAGGGATTCTTCATGCCTCTGGAACGTCAGCGAAACATCCTCGCCCCGTATCGACACTCTGCATTTCGTGTATAAAACGCGCTGTCCTTACTCTGCATTTCGTGTAAATGCCCTAATTTTCAAGGAGTACACCATGCTCTTCAGGCGCAAGGCATATCAAACACTCATGGCTTGGAAAAGCCCGTCGAATGGCAAGCGCGCCATGCTTATTATTGAGGGAGCACGACGTGTTGGAAAAAGCACTTTGGCGCAAGAATTCGCACAACACGAATACGAAGGTCATCTTGTCATCGATGCAGAGCATCGGCACGGCTATTTTGCGACTATTTCGCAGCTTCGTCCGCGGACATCATGGCCTGGGTGATCTGGTCGCGCATCTCGTTGAAACCGCCAGGCGTCGAAGCCGGCAACACCACCGTCTTCGCATTCTGCGACGAGGCGAGATTACGCATGGTGTCGAGATACTGGTTGAACAACACCACATTGTTCACGTCGTTCACGTTCATGCCGACTGCCTGCAGACTCTTGATCTGGTCGACGATACCATTGGCGATCTCACGACGATAGTTGGCCTGGCCTTCACCCTGAAGACGGGTCTTCTCAGCCTCGGCTGCCGCCTGGGTCTCGATCTGAATACGCTGGGCTTCGGCGCGCTGACGGGTGGCCTCCTTCTCGCGCTGGGCAGCGTTGATGGAATCCATGGCGTTCTTGACCTGCGGACTCGGATCGATGGCAGTGATCAGCGTCTTGACCACAGTGAAACCGAAGCGGGACATTTCGTTGCCGACGGTCTTCTGTACGTCAAAGGCCACATCGTCCTTACGGGAGAAGGCATCGTCCAAAGACAATGCAGGAATGGCGGAACGCAGCGCATCCTCCATGTAGGAACGCAGCTGACCAGCCGGATCACGCAGCTCATAGTATGCGGTGGCCACATTGCTCGGGTCAACACGGAACTGAGTGGACGCCACCACCGTGACGAACACATTGTCAAGCGTCTTGGTCTCCAACTGCACATTAAGCTGATTGACGCGCATGTTGGTTTTCATGGCGATACGGTCCACGAACGGGATTCGAATATGAATGCCGGCGAACTGCACCTTGTTGAATTTGCCGAAACGCTCAATAATATAGGCCTGCTGCTGCGGCACGATAAACAACGTGGACAGGAACAGGAACGCGACGATAAGTGCGATGACAAGGAGCGTAATAAGGAACGGCATGACATTACTCCCTTCTTTGGTTTTCTCTCGAAAGCCTGTTGATTGACGGCTTTCCGTAGGTTCTGCAACCATTGCCGAACCCAAGCAAAAACTTACCAAAGAATGCAATCACGTGCAGACAATGTCCGCGAGTTGGGCAAAGTCCATTCGGAAGCCGGACATCGACCGTCCGGAAGCCGACCCACATACGTCTACGAGCCGAACAGGAGACAATTCTCCTTGTCCGACTCGTGAGATGGCATACGCAATGTTGAATCAGATCAGGCCGAGTTCCTTGCATTTGGCTTGCAACTGCGTGGCCGAAGGCTCCACCAGCCATGAGCCATCGGCGAACCGAATCACGGGAATGTGCTGTTGTCCGCTGATCGCAATGGCCTTCTCTGCAGCACCATCCTCATGCTCGATATCATGAAGGCTGTAGGCGACCCCGAAACGGTCTAATGCTGCCTTGGCTCGATGGCAGTCGCCGCACCAGTCGGCTCCATAGAAATCAATTGCCGCATTGTCAATCATAAAATCACTCCTTACGAGGCATTAATCTCATCAAATTTAGGCGATGCCTCAAGCAACATCTTCGTATACGCATCTTTAGGGTGTCGTAACACGGAACCGACAGCTCCATATTCGACAAGATGGCCGTCTTTCATTACCGTCACCTCATCCGCAACTTCCTGAACAATGTCCAAATCTCATACTCATGCCCCGACAATCCCGGATAATGCACGGATTTTACCAGCGGATGCAGCAACAGATAGCTGGAGATCGCACGCGCGTTCTCCTGCTGGCGGTCCATGCGCAGGGCGAGCGTCTGAATACCACGACGCACCGAATCGCATTCGTTCGGCGCAAGCACGCCACCCAAACGATTCTGCGCGAAGTAGACACGTTTGCCCAACCCGTCGTCCTTGACCACCACAAGACCGGCGTTGACTTCGGAATGGCCGGCCAGATACTTGGTAGCGGAATGGATGACGATGTCGGCACCTTGGTCGAGCGGCAGCTGCAGATACGGGGTAACGAATGTGTTGTCGACAATGGAAATCGCACCATAGCGATGAGCGATTTCAGCAATCTTCGTCACATTGTTGACCTGCAGCAACGGATTGGTAAGAACTTCGAAATACACGGCCTTCGCCGGACAACCATGCGCGGGTCCCTTGGCGGAGTGCCCGGAAACAGCGGCATCAAGCGCTTCGTAGTCGGCGGATTCACGGCTCCGGTGTTGTTGTCATTCACCGGCAGGCCATGAACAAGCTGAGTGTTGAATCTGGTCATGATGCGCACCCCCTTGGGTTGTGGTTCATTGCCGCGTGCCATTCACGCGGTCGCTGGTACCCACTAAACCGCATCCTGCGTTTCAACGCGCGCCGCACCTTATCAACGTTGGTTATAGAACGCGCGAATCGCCATAACATTTTCCTGTAAGCAGCTATCAAACGGCGGAGATGCAAGACACCGCACCGCAATCGCAAAAACGTCGCCTGCATAAGGAGCGTGTGTCGGTTTCCTAAGGGAAAGACGTTTCGATGGCAATTGGAGGATGGGACGTCCACAACCGATCGAAAGACGATCGCAAACAATCGGAGGAAAATAGGAAAAGCGATTGTGCAAGCACGCAATCGCTCATCCATGCAAAAAGGCCACGTAGGAAAAATTACGCTAGCACAGCAGCCACCCGGCGCACAGCCTCACGCAACTGGTCCTCGGATTTAAGCAGGCTGAATCGTACGTAATCCTTGCCCACTTTGCCAAAACACATGCCCGGCAGCGCGGCGACGGCCGCACGTTCCAACAGCGTGTCGGCAAACTGTTCACCCGTCTGATCTTCAGGAGCATGCACCCAAGCGTAGATGCCACCGTCTGAATCGAAAACATCAAGTCCGGCTTCACGCAATCCACCTGCCACGATTTCGCGACGAGACGCATACCGTTCCGCAAGTTCGGCCACACAGCTCTGATCCGACAGCAGTGCCACAGTGCCCGCGTCTTGAATGCTGGACGTAACCATGGAACCCATTTGATAGTGGTACTGCTTCACATGAGAAACAATATCGTCGTTGCCCGCGATGAAACCGGCACGCCAGCCGGCCATCGCATACATTTTCGACAGCGAACACACTTCCACCGCAACATCGAAGGCACCCGGCAGCGACAGTATGCTGATTTGCTGCGCATCGACCCCCAATCCCGCATAAGCGAAATCCTGCACGATCGCGAAATGATATTCATGAGCCAAATCGATGGCACGTTGCAGAAACCCACGCGGAGCCTGCGCACCCGTCGGATTGTTCGGATAGTTGAGCACCAGCACTTTCACACGATTCCACACTTGCGCAGGCACCGCATCCAAATCAGGCAGGAAGCCACGTTCCGGCAGCGACGGCAGCAGAACCTCCTCGGCACGGCTCATCACCGTCATGCAATGATACGAGGGGTAATACGGATCCGCGTACGCCACAGCGTCGCCCGGGGAGACCAACACCGCGAACAGCGCCGCGAGACCATCAACCGCGCCCTCCACGGCAAAAAGCTGTGTTTTCCAATCGACCTCAACACCATACGTGTTGCGATACCAACATTCGGTGGCCTGCAGAAAACTCGGTTTGCCGTCGAACGGCGAATAACGGGCATTGGCCGGATCGTCAACCGCCTTTTTGGCCACTTCTCGAATGAAGTCAGCGGGGAACGCATCCGGATTGCCTTTGGCCAGGTCGATCACGTCGGCCCCGTCCGCAACCGCGGCAGCCACTTTGCGATCCATATCGGCGAACACATTCGGCGGAATCGACTGCGCCACCGTAGTGAACGCAACAGGAGAAACATACGAAGTCATTCATCAACCCTCCCTATCATCGTGCGACTGTATATGCGCACATTCACGCATATACGCAACCATCAGTGCGTCACCTTGCGTGCGAACCAATCGCCGATCCATTGAATGATCTGCACAATGACGATCAGAATAATAACAATCACGACGAGCACGCCGGTTTCGTAACGGTTATAGCCGTATTGAATGGCCATATCGCCGATGCCGCCAGCGCCGATCGTTCCGACCATTGCGGAATAGCCAATCAGTGAAATAATGGTGAGCACCACACCACGAATGAACGACGGCAAGGCCTGAGGGAATACCGCAGCCACAATGATTTGGCGTGTGGTGGCACCAGTGGAGATGGCAGCTTCAAGCAAGCCCGGATCAACTTCGGAAAACGCGCTTTCCACGATTCGTGCAAAGAACGGCACCGCGGCGATCGACAGGGAAATTGCGCCACCTGTCGGCGTGTAAGGATCACCCAGAATCAATTGCGCAACCGGAATAAGCACCACCATGAGAATCAGGAACGGCAGCGAACGAATCGCGTTGACGATGAAACCGACAATAACGTTCAACGCATGATTCGGCGTGAACAAACGATTTTCGGTCAAATACAGCAGCAACGCCACCAACGTGCCCAACACCACGCCGATAATCGCCGACACCACAACCATGTATGCCGTGTCGATCAACGCCTGACCGAGATTGTCTTGAAGGATTTCCAGAGTTTCTTCCATTGTTCTCACGCCTCCTGATTATCCGCAGCTTCGGCGGCCACAACCAGCTGCCCACGATCAAGTTCCCGATAGCTGAACACATGCGTTCTCAACGTATTCAACGCCTGCACCAGCGGCTCCCCCGCGCCAGAAACGAGCACAATCAGAATGCCGATGGCCTGCGAACCGAAATATTCCACATTCGCATGCAGCACGTCGATGCTCACGCCGTAATCCTGCGCGACCCGGCTGATGAGCGGTTCGAGTGCCGCATCCCCCTTGTATCGCAGTTCCACGATGGTGCCGGCCGGCAGCGACGGCACCAGCTGCGGCGGCACCGCAATGCCCAGATAGCGTTCCACCAACGCTTTGGTGGTCGGATGCTTCGGCGTGCTGAACACGTCGAAGGTGTTGTCTTGCTCCACTACCACACCGTTTTCCATAACGGCCACTCGGTCGAAAATCTGCTTCGCCACGTCAAGCTGATGCGTGATGAACACGATGGTAATGCCCAGTTCGCGGTTGATGCGTTGCAGAAGCGCCAGAATGCCCTCCGTGGTTTCCAGGTCAAGTGCGCTGGTAGCTTCATCGCACAGCAGGATTTCCGGCTTGTTGGCGAGCGCACGTGCGATGGATACACGCTGTTTTTGCCCGCCCGACAGGCTTGACGGGTAGCTGTCGATTTTGTTTTCCAAACCGACCAGTGCCAGCAGTTCGCGGATGCGTTCCGACCATTGCGCTTTCGGATATCCGCCGGCTTTCAGCGCGAATTCGATGTTCTTGCCGACCGTGACATTGGTGATCAGGTTGAATCCTTGGAAAATAAAGCCGATTTTCTTGCGCAGGTCGCGCAGCTGACCGCCTTTGAGTGCGGTGATGTCGCTGCCGTCGATCACCACATGACCGCCCGTCGGTCGTTCCAGCAGGTTGATGGTGCGCACCAACGTGGATTTGCCTGCTCCGGAGAAGCCCACGATGCCGAAGATTTCGCCTTTTTCCACGCTGATGTTCACATGTTTGACCGCTTCGACGGTTCGTCCGCCTTCATGAAAGGTCACGGACACGTCGTTGAGTTCAATAACGCTCATGGTTCGTTCCTCGTTCCATTCAAGTACGTGTTTACGTTCGTTCGATACGTTTCGTTTGATACGTTTCGTTTGATGAATCTCGTTTGCATAAAGCCCGTATGAGTTTTCCAATTCATACGGGTCTTTGCATATTACCTATCGCCGCGCTGCAGCGGTCACCAAGTGGTCGGCTTGCCGAAATCCTTGAATTCGCTCTTGGCGATGGCGTCCTTGAATTTCTGGCTGACAAGCAGTTTCTTGACGGCCTTGCCGAAGTCGGAATCGACGTCCTGGGTGCGGACCACGAACACTTCGATCACGCCATCATCCTGCTTTTCCATGGCGAGCGCGTCTGCAGGCTTCAGATCAGCAGCCCAAGAGTAGTTGCCCGGCACCAGAGCCACATCAACGGTGTCCAAGGAACGGGCCAGCTGTGCAGCATCGATCGTTTTGATTTTGAGGTTCTTCGGATTGGATGCGATATCGTTGACCGTGGCCTTGGTGGCATCGACCTCGCCCTTGAGCGTCACCAGACCCTGCTGCTGGAGCACGCCGAGAGAACGTGCCAGGTTAGAGCCATCGTTCGCGATTGCGACCGTAGCTCCGTCTTCGATGTCATCGATGGACTTGTACTTGTTGGAATAGATGCCCAGGCCAAGGGTTGGGGTCTGTCCAAGGGCGGTCAGGTCGAGATTGTTGTCGGCGGTGAACTTCTTCAGATAATTGCCATGCTGGAAAAGATTCGCCTGAATGGAACCAGATGCAAGTGCCTTATTGGGCTGCACATAATCGTTGAACAGCTTGGTCTTCAGTTTGAAACCGTCATCCTTCAGCAGTGGCGCGATGACCTTGTCGACCATGTCGCCGTATGGTCCTGCGCACACGCCGACGGTGATTGTGGTGGTTTTGCCCTTCGTGGCGTTCAGGCTTTCCTTGGATGCGGATGCGCTGTTGCCGGAACCGCATGCCGCAACGGAAATAAGCGTTGCAGCGGCAAGTACTGCTGCGGCGATTCGTTTGATGCCGTTCGGCCTCTTGAAAATAGCGATGGTCATGGTTGTTTTCCCTCTCCTACTTGTTTTGAAAAAAAACGATTATTCCGTTACCGGCTTACTGGCTTCGACGTCGGCTTTGGCCTGTGCGACGATGTCTGGATTGTGGATGGCGAAGGCTTGTTCGGCGAGATGCACTTCGCGGGTTAGGAATTCGTGCAGCTTGCATTCGTAGCCATGCTCGCGTCCGACTTTGGCGATATAGCCGTTGATGTAGTCGACTTCCGTTGGACGTCCCTTGGTCAGGTCTTGATACATGGACGGATAGTGCAGCGGATGCGCCACGCCCGCGGTGTGCAGAATGGTTTCGACTTCCGTTTCGCGCGTGCCCAACAGTTGGTATCCGGCTGCTTCGGCCGCGCTGTAGGCTTCATCGACCAGCTGTTCGGTGAGCCAACGCGCGTCGGGATGCGCATGGAATTCGCCGAAACGAATCTGGTACATGGTACACAACGTGTTCAGCACCGAGTTGAATACGATTTTCGCCATGCACATGCCGATGAAGTTGTCCACGATGGTCGGGTTGAGCGTGGCCGTTGCGAAATCCTCGTACAGCGCCTGCTCGTGTTTGCGCACCTCGTCAGTCACATCATCCGCGTAGGCACACAGGTTCATGGCCTTGGCATGTACTCCGCCGGTGAAGTTGAAATCGCCGGGGCCGTACACGTAGGCACCGATCAGTGCGGTGCCGCCGTAAATGCGGTCTGTGGAGAAGTATTCGTTGAGCTTTTCGAAGTGTCCATAGCCGTTCATGGCGGAGAACACGATCTGCTTCTCATTGAACAGATGGGCGCAGCGCTTGAGCACGCCGTCAAGCTGCATCTGCTTGAGGAACACGATCCACACGTCCGGCTGGCCGGCGTATTCCTCCGGATAGTACACGTTGATCGGCACGAGATGGCGGTCTTCACCGTCTTGCGACACGTAGGCACCGCCCAGCTCGCGGATCTTCTCGACGTTCGGCTTCCATGTATCGACGAAGTCGACGTCTTTGTGCGCGAATTCCTGCAGCAGCACACCGTACTGGATGCCCATTCCGCCGGCACCGATCACTGCGTACTTCATGTTCCGCGCTCCTCTCTCGTAAAACATCTCGCTTGTTTTTCAAGCCGACAATCACAAGATATCGGAAAAACAACATGGCAACATCGGCGTGGCTATATACGCTTTTTATGGAAGGCGCGAATCGTAATAATTGTTTTTTATATAGCGTTATCAGCAATCATATATTTGTATGTAAATATGATTATCTGAATATAGAAAAACCCTCCGCCTGAAGCGACGGAAGGTTCAAAATATTTAGTTTGATTAACTAGTTATCAGTCGACCACACCTTTTTCGACCACGATTTCATCAGGATCGACTTCGTCGCCATACACCGGCTTCAGTGTCTCATCATAATCCTTGTGGAAGAAGTTTTCATCGCCAAGCTTGTCGATTTCGTCGTTGATCCAGTCAAGCAATTCCTTATTGCCCTTCTGCACTGCGGCAGCGATGGTGTCCTTATCGCCCAGTTCGGTGATACCGACCTTGAAGCCCTTGTTGGACTTGGCCCATGCGAGCACCTCGGTGTTGTCGGTGGAGAAGGCGTCGCCACGGCCGTCGAGCAGCGCGTTGTAGGCATCGGCGTACTGGTCGTACTTCTGCAGCTTGATGTCGGGGTAGTTTTTCTCGAAGAAGGTTTCGGCGGTGGTGCCCTTGGTCACGATCAGGGTCTTGCCTTTGAGCTGGTCAACGTCGGTGATTTCGGCGTTTTCCGGGGAAACGACGCCCAACGCCACCTTCATGTACGGCTTGGCGAAGTCGACCTTCTCCTTGCGCTCGTCGGTGACGGTGAAGTTGGCCAGCGTGATGTCGACCTTGTTGGAGGTGAGCACGTCGACTCGGGCGGCGGCGTCAACGGAGGTGTATTCAACGTCTACGCCAAGATCCTTGCCCAAGCGCTCGGCGAAGTAGACGTCGTAGCCGGCATAGTTGCCGTCCTTGTCGACGTAGCCGAACGGAGCCTTGTCGGAGAACACGGCGACCTTGAGCTTGCCGGACTTCTTGATCTCATCCAGAGTGCGGGCGGTGGCGCTGCTGCTGGAACTGGAATCGCTACCCGTGGAGCCTTCGTCGCTCGGAGTGGCCGCGGACGGACCGCAAGCAGCCACGGAGGCTGCCATGATCAACGCGGCCGATGCGGCCACGATGCTCTTGAATGTTTTGTTGATGATTGATGCGGTCATGGTTTCTCCTCTCTTGCAAAGATGACTGCTATCAAAATCTTGGGTTTCGCCGATTCGCGCTATTTCGCGCTACTGTTCGGACCGTTCGGATTGCTCGGCGGACTTGCGATGCCGGTCGAATTCAAACGTATGCAGGAACTGCTTGGCACGTTCGGTGGTCGGATTGGTGAAGAATCGTTCGGCATCGTCGGACCGTTCCACAATGCCGCCATCTTCAAGCAGGATCACCTGGTCGGCGATGGCTCGCGCGAATTGCATTTCGTGCGTCACGATGAGCATGGTCTGGCCGGAATCGGCGAGTTCGAGCATCACGTCGAGCACTTCGCGCACCATTTCCGGATCGAGCGCGGCGGTGACTTCGTCGAACAGCAGCACTTCCGGATGCAGGATCAGCGCACGGCAGATGGCCACGCGTTGACGCTGGCCGCCGGAAAGCTCGTGCGGCCAGGAATCCTTGCGGTCGGCAAGGCCGACGCGTTCCAGAAGCCTGATCGCCTCCTGCTCGACTGCGGCCTTATCTCGCTTCTGCACCAAGGTCGGCGCCAGTGTGATGTTGCCAAGCACGGTTTTGTTGGGAAACAGGTCGTAGCTTTGGAACACCATGCCAACGCGGGTGCGTAGTTCGCTGCTGCGCTTGCTGCGTCCAGCGGACTCAGTGCCCGGCTTGCCCGTTTCGATCACTTCGCCGTTGAGCGAAATGGTGCCGCCCTGAATCGGCTCAAGGCCTGCGATGGTGCGCAACAACGTCGATTTGCCGGAACCGGAAGGCCCAACGATCACAAACACCTTGCCATGCGGCACGTCGAACGAAATATCGTTCAGCACTGGCCTGTCGGCATTGGCGTACTGCTTGACCAAATGCGCAATCCCAAGACTTGCTTGGCCTGCCTGAGTCTGCTTGCCCGCTGCGTCAGTCATGCGACCACCTCTTTTCCAGTCGGCGGGCCACGATGGACAGCGGCCAGCACACGATGAAGTACATGAAGAAAATCACCCCGTAGATCCACAGGGTTCCGGTCGGGTATTGGAAACGGTTCGCGTCGATGATCTGTTGACCCACTTTGATGACCTCGACCACGCCGAGAAGCACGGCCAACGACGTCGTTTTCACGATTCGTGTCGCCAGATTCACCGAAGCCGGCAGAAGCCTACGCAACGCTTGCGGCAGAATCACTGTGACGAACGTCTGCCAGCCACTCAACCCAAGCACATACGCGGACTCATACTGGGCTTTCGGAATCGACTCAAGCGCGCCACGCACCAAATCGCCCAATTCCGCGCCGCCCCACAGCACGAACACGAACACGCATGCGCCGGTCGCATCCAAATTCCAATTCCACGCACGGGCGAAACCGTAAAACGCGATGAACAGCAACGCCAATTGCGGCATGATGCGAATGAAATCCAAATAAATCCTGGTCAGCACACGGATGACGGGATTCTTCATCGTCATCAGCCAGCCGACGACCAATCCCACCGGAACGGAAAGGCCCACCGAAACGCCGGCGATCCACACCGTAACCCACAGGCCCTGCAGCAGGCGCGGGAACACGCCCGGCTCGAGCAGAATCTCAGCGCCGCTCATAGTCGAACCTCCGTTCCAGCCAAGTGCCGAACAATGAGATCGGCAGCAGAATCACCAAGTACGCGACGACCAGCATCAGCAACGATTCGTACGTGCTGTAGTACATGCCGATCAGATCCTTGGCCATGTACATCACGTCGGCGAGCGCGATGGCCGACACGACGGACGATTCCTTGATCAGGAAGATCACGTTGGCCACAATGCCTGGGATGGACGTGCCGATGGCCTGCGGGATCACCACGCGGCTCAACGTCTGCCATTGGCTCAGGCCCAGCACGTATGCGGATTCGCGCTGCACGTTCGGAATGGTTTCAAGCCCGCCACGCATCGCTTCGGCCATGTAGGAGCCGCCGAGAAAGCCGAGTCCCACGATCGCGCATTGTTCCGCGGACCAGACAACGCCAAGCTTCGGCAGACCGAAATACAGGAAATACAGTTGTACCAGCAACGGCGTGTTGCGGCTGAGTTCGATGTAGACGCGCACAATCTGCTTCAACACTGGGATGCGTGCGATTTCAATGCCCGCGCAGATGAGACCGACCACAATCGAAAGCACGATGCCGAATACGGAAATGAACAACGTCATCGCCGCACCGTTGACGAAGAACGGCGCGTAGTGCGTCACGAATGTCCAGTCGAACACACGCGCCTCCCCTCTTTCTCGCTAGGTTTTCGAATGTTCTGCGGATCGTTTGAAGCCTTCTCAGGCTGTTTCCAAGCTTTAGCCTTGAACGCGCCCCATCGTACCGCGCGATAATCACGGAACAGGCCACGTCGTTATCGGTTTTTCGTATAAGCGTTTATCAACCTTCAAGAAATGCTTCCCGGTAATCCTTGCCACAGTATTGCACGTCGGTGCTTTCCGCCGTCAGCTCATATCGAAATGTAAAGATTGGGTATGCCTTGCGAGAGAGTATGCACATGCTCATTCGACATGCAACGATGGAGGATTTGGACGCGATTGAGGCTGTGGAGGCTGCCTGCTTCCCGCCTGCGGAGGCCGCAACGAACGAGAGCCTGACCGCACGCGTCGCCACATATCCGGAACATTTCTGGCTTTTGATCAACACTGACGCCGATGACGACGCCTGCTTCCCCGCTTCCGTGGAAGATGGCACGTTGGTTGGTTTCGTCAATGGCATGACGACCAATGAGAAAGATTTGGCTGATGTCATGTATGAGGATGTTTCCATGCATGACGAGCAGGGTGATTGGCAGATGATTTTCGGCGTGGATGTGGCTCCCGTCTACCAGCATCGCGGTTGCGCCAGCTATCTGCTGCGTCGTGTGATCCTTGATTCGACGATTGCCGGACGCAAAGGCATTGTGCTGACTTGTAAGGAACGTCTTGTTGGCTTTTACTCCCGCTTGGGATTCATGGACGAAGGCATGTCGGCTTCCACACACGGCAATGTGGCTTGGCATCAGATGCGCCTGACGTTAGCCCACACCACCGGTGAGCCCAATGATTCCAACGTCTCCGGCGACACTGATCCGGATGCGATCACCATGGAGATCCCCGTCGTGCCACTTACTGATTGACGCGCGTGTCGCAGCCCGCCCAACCAACCGCGACACGCCGACGATTTGCATTCCGCCGAGAATCCACGTAAGTTAGCACTCGCTTCGGGCGGTTGGCGCAGAGGTAGCGCACTTCCCTGACACGGAAGGGGTCACAAGTTCGAATCTTGTATCGCCCACGCGAAGCGGGTAACGAAGCCGGGAAACCGGTGGAATTATCCCATGGGTGATTGGCGCAGCGGCTAGCGCACTTCCTTCACACGGAAGGGGTCATAGGTTCGATTCCTATATCACCCACCATCGGGCGGCACGTCGTGCCGCCTTTTTTGTTGGTTTCGTTGGGTTTCCGCCGTTTCGTGCGGCATGTCGGAAACGGGTGGCGCGTGGTGTTGGGTTTGGGCGCCATATCGATTCATAGCGCCTATACTTCCAGGCAACGCAACATCAATCAAAAAGTCGAGCAGGATCTCAGAGGTAAGCTGGGACTGCCGGCCACAGGCGAAATCTATTACGTGCAGGATCGTCCGTTGTATCAGGAGTACGAGAATCTCGTTCTGACCACCTACGACAAATGGTTCGGATACCATCCATGATGGAACGATTTTCGACAAGGCCAACGTTCCTGCAACAGAGGAGGGCGGTGATTATGTTCACCAGTATATGGTGATTTTGACTGACTACAAAGAATCGGTTGATATTGGATGGTATCAAATGTCTTCCAGCACCGATGAACCTGATGATCTCGTTCAGGCAGGCATCGACGAATTCCAGAATTATGAGAACCAGTTCCTGAAGGATGAGGATCTTGTACGGCCTATTTTGATGCTGTTGTAAGGCATGAGTTGTCTCACAGGGAAATCTGGGCGCGCTGCGGAACCGCGGGTCCGCCTGTCGCGGGCAACTTGATTGGAGCTGCAACCAACTCCTATGCAGTGAAATACATGGGTGCGGATAAATCCCAGATCGAGTCCACGCAGGGAGAAGACTATAAGATGACGCAGCAGAGCGACGCGGTGGCCGAGGCCATTCACTCCGGCGATGCTCCTAATTCAAGAAGAGCCGTCTGCAACAAGGCATTGCGGGAAATGATCGACGAGCAGCGCTGAAATCAATCCCCGCGAATATAACTTCGAATACAGTTTTAAATCCGGAATACACACTATCCGGGCTTTTTCCGTGTTCTTTCAAGGTGTACGGCTACAATGGCAGCTTGTGAGTGACGAAGCATTGAATCTCAATCAGCCGGTCAAAGACATGGGGCCGAACGAGTTGAAGGCTTATGCCAGGCTCGGCAAACAGCAGCATGACGAGGCGAATCGTGAGCTGGAACGCCGTTGGCGCAGCTATGATGACATGTTGCCAAACGACCAGTTCGTGTCAATTATCGACAAGACTGAGGGATAAGACCCACTTTACGGTGTATGATTCGTGACCATGCCGGTCTCAATACCGGCTATTTGCAAGGGTAATGACTAGAATGGCGACTATGACTGATCCGATTCCAAGCGCAGGTGAAACGACCATCATTGGCCTTCCTGCAATAACCGTACCGGTGACTTCCACCGGAGACCGTCCTCTGACGAAAGAGGACCTTGAAACCATCATGCGTCTTGCCGATGGCACGGCATTGCTGATCTCGACTAGGGGAGCGGTGTCGGGGTCGCGGTATCTTCTTGACGAGGATGAGATTACCGTCGGCCGTGATCCAAGAGCGGACATTCTTTTGGATGATTCCACGGTTTCCCGCGCCCATGCGGTGTTCCGCAGGTCTGACGGCAGGTATTCCGTTATTGATGCGGGCAGCTTGAACGGCACCTATGTGAACCGCCAGCGTGTTGATCAGCAGGAGCTCAAGAATGGCGATGAGATTATTCTTGGCAAGTTCCGTCTGGTTTATTTCGACAATAAAGCCGTCATTGCCGGTTGATCCACGTTATGCGGGATAGACTGTGTACAACAGCTTCGCGCCCATGAGCTTCGCACGAATGCTCATGGGCGTTATTGTAGATGTCGTAGGAGAGCGTGATGAACGAAGCAGAGCCAACAACGCGGTTGCGTCTGCATGTGTCGACTGCGGTGCAGGGGGAGTTATTCCCCGCGACCGGCACTCAGCCGGTGACGCGCGGCTACAAGGGTACGGTGGCTTCAAAAGTAGCAGGCATCACTTATCGTCAACTTGACTATTGGGCTCGCAGACAAATCGTGGAACCTTCCATCACGCCGTCGCATGGATCCGGTTCGCGCAGGCTGTACTCGTTCAAGGACGTGGTGATCCTTGCTGTGTCGAAAAGACTGCTTGACGCGGGCATCAATCTGCAAAATGTGACGACTGCCATCAGTTTTCTGACGCAGCGTACCGCGGAACAACTTGAGAATATCACGATTATGTGCGACGGTCAGCAAGTGCACGAATGTACGGATAGTGAGCAAATGGTGGCGTTGTTGCAAAGCGGTCGGGCGGTATTCGGCGTATCGGTGGGATCTTTATGGAAGCAGATCAGAGAGACTCTTGCCCACGAGGAATACGTCGATCTGACCACCATGCCTTCCATGATGGGTGGAAACCGACCTGTTGACGATATCACTGCAATGCGCATGAGAAAAAACTTCGAGGCGCAACATCAGACACGCGCCGCCGCGTCACTGTAACATACCAGAATGCATGCCGTATGGTTGATGCGGACTAAGACGGATGTACGAGTCGTTGATATGAGATAGATATGTACAGACAGACATACAACAGGGGAGCAATACATGTTTGATATTCTGCCGGCATTGCTGTGGATTGTCGCAGCGGTCATATCGTTGAACATTTGTTCGATTACTGCAATTCGAGGAAATATCTTCTCAAAAACCAAGAGTGACGTATATCCGGTACGCTGGTCAATTGTCGGATTGCATTTCACATCGCTGATCATCGGAGCTCTGCCGTATCCGATATATACAATGTTCAAACCCAGCTTTTCCTTGAAATTTCAGCATTTCTACGAACAGGTTGGTTGGCCGTCGGCAGCACTGATGGTTATGCTCATCGCCACGGAACTGGTGTTTATGTATCTGCAGGCCCGAAACGGCATGAAAAGCGAAATGGAAAGAAAACTCAGCCAAGCCATTAAGGACTAGCCAAAAAGACATCCATCGAAGCGAAAACGCAGCCGTGTGGAAAAACGTCCAGCGAAGCGAGGACGCACCATCCATCATGCCGGTGGGTTATGTCGAGCAAAGTCCCGAAAGGGACGTGCTGGCATAACCCACCGATGTTATGTACAGAAAAGAGCGTCAGTCGAAAACTGCTGTAGCTTTTCTGACATAACATACATTATCGGACAAAAGTGGGAGCAGGTGCAGGGGGTATTTGAGATGTACGCGATCTCTCAAAACCCCAGGTATGCAAATGTCATCGCTGGCATGCATACCCAGGGGTTTCTTTGTCTTTATGCACAAGATGATCCGCTCGTGCATCAGCCGTTATCTATCAGGCGAAATAGTCTTCGATGGTTTGCGCAAGCTCACTAACCGAATCGATCACCTTATACGCGCCATGTTCTTTCAGCTCGCCAGGCTCGGCATAACCCCAACCGCATCCCAAGCAATCCAGACCGCACGCTTTGGCTCCGTCAGCATCGGTCCAACGGTCACCGACCATGAGCGCCTTATCGCCAGCGGCTTCGTCAAACCCAATGTGGTCGAACGCCCATTGAATAACCTGATCTTTGTCGAGACGCGAATTATCTTCGCTGGCACCGTAAATGCCGTTGACCATGGTGTCCAAATGGAAATGCTCGCAAATCGGAATGCACTGATACTGCGGCTTGCAGCTTGCGATCGCCAAGTAGTATCCGTCAGCACGCAGTTTGGCCAACTGTTCTGGGATACCGTCATAAATGGTATTGTTCAAACGGCCCGGAACCTTTTGACCCGGATTATTCGGATCATCGAACACCGCTTCCTGCGCATAATACCTGCGGTAGATGGCAATGCCCTCATCGAGTAAGTCGTCCGGAATATTATTGCGCTGCAACGACTCGACAATTGCAGGACCAATGAATCGCTGCAACTCCTCATCATCAGGCACTGGATACCCCAGTTCCTCAAATACCTTCACCACACAACCAATGATGCCCGGATCAGACTTGGTCAATGTGCCGTCAAGGTCAAGCAGAACGACTTTCTTGGGTTGCTTGGTCTTCTCGGACATGAGATTAATGCACTCCTTGTTAAATGCTCGATGCAATGTGAACTGTTCAGATAACAATTATGCCCGGTCTTGCTGACCGGGCATGCAGTTCAAGTGTCGTTCAACTACTGGTTACTCGTAGTCTGGAAACCAGCCGTCGCGATGCATCTGCAGACGCTTTTCAAGCAACGTCTTCAGCTCGTCTTCAGTACGGCGTTCCAATAGCATGTCCCAGTGTGTACGGGTCGGCTTGGAAATCTCGTCGGCCTCACGATCCTCGTCGCCTTCACGATGCGCGGTCATGCCGCACCGGCACTCCCATTCCTCCGGAACCTCCGCGCCTTCAGCGAACGGCAGAATCGTGCGGTGTCCCTTTGGGCACACATATGCGACGTCGTTTCGCGCCGCGAAATCCACATTGTCATCAGATTCCAATGACTTTGCGCCGATGCTCATGCCTCGCAGGCTGCGTTCTGCCATATTGCCTTTGCCTCCTTGGATTGTCTGCTCTGTCTAAGCTACAGAACAGTTCGGACTGTCTTTTATTCCTTATTCGTCTGCTTGATGTTCGATTTTAGTCGACGCCGGAGTATGCGACGATGCCACGATTGATGCGATCGTACGCCTGTTTTGCGACTGGCGCCAACGTTTCGGCACGATCCGCAAGATACGGTCCAGCCACGGCTATCTGCTGAAGCACGTCGGCAAGCCGTTTGCCGTTACGCACGAAATCGCCGCCCGTCAGATCGGTGCCGTACAGCACCTGCGACAGGCTTTCACCTTGCGCCCAATCGTAGACGATATCGGTGATGCCAAAATCGAGTTGGCGAGGCTCCTCAAGCATGTGATCCTCACATAACATGGCAATCGACGCATGGACGCCCTTAAGCTGCGCTGCGCACACGGCGACGTTCCCTTGAATGCCTCCAGGGTAACGACGCGGCTCTCCCCCGCCTCCCCTGCGGGCTTCGAACACCAACGATGCGACGACGCTGGCCAATTCACAGGCGTTCAACCCGTCAAATGCGCCATCGTCAATCGCCTGCGCCAATACTAGATCAAGCTCGCTGTACAAATGCCGCAACAGCTGGCCACGTTCCGTGAGCTGATAATCACCATGGCCCGCGGATTCCCGTACCGGCTGAAGATAGCCGAGATTGGAAAGCACAGCGCAAATATGATCAAACTGACGTGCCACGGAACCGGTTCGCGAATCGTAACGATGCTGTACCCGTTCCAACTCGCGCATCTCACGAGCCCAACGATGTCCCCATTTCAAGTGCTTCTGCACATCAGGGCATTTACGGCATGGATGGTCGCGGTCTTCTTCTCTGAGTTTCTTGATGCGTTTGTCAAGATCCATAAACGCCTGGCTGCGTTCCTTCTGCGTACGGAACACCTCATGCTTGAGTTTGCGACGTTCGTTCTTCTCCAAATCACTCAAACGCATCCGCAAACGCATGAATTTTTTGAAATCGCCGAATTCACACTGGAAAGCCTGCTCGTATCCTTCCAGAGCCTTGCATAAGGTTTCCATCTGTGCTTCAAGCTGCCATGCCGACTCGTTGGCTTCCCATTGCGCAAAGGAGTGGTCAAGCGTAACGCGAGCTGTTTCATAGTCGCTGGAATTCAATAGATTGACAGCCATATTGAAGGTCGGTCTGAAGCTTGAGTGAAGCGGATACACTCGTTTGCTGGACAAGGCGGCCGCAGTGGCGGGAACAAAACCATGGTGGTCCACCACAACGGCATGTCCGATGGTGTCGATGCCACGTCGTCCCGCACGACCGGTCAACTGGGTAAACTCGCCGGGAGTCAACCCAACATGCCCGGTGCCGTCGAATTTCTCAAGCTTTTCAACCACCACACACCGTGCGGGCATGTTAATGCCCAAAGCCAGCGTTTCCGTGGCAAAGACCATTTTAACCAAGCCTTCTTCAAACAAGCGTTCGACAATCTGGCGGAACAATGCGACCATTCCCGCATGATGCGGAGCGAACCCTTCTTCCAGGGCGAAACGAAATTGCGAGAAATGCAGCGCTTTCAAGTCTTCTTGGCTCAACTGGCCTTCGACCATCTCATCGACGATCCGTCTGATTTGTTGCACTTCGTCGCTGGTGGTGAGTTCCAAGCCTGCATTGATGCATTGGTCAACCGCTTGATCGCAACCGTTTCTTGAAAAAATGAAGTAGATTCCCGGCAGCATGTCAAGAAAATTCAACTCGTCCACAACCGCCCAGCGTCGAGGCGTATGGCGTTCGACCTTATGCGAGCGATCGTCCCATCGTCCACCTTTACCTTTGGCCCTACGCTTATCAGGACGTCGCTCGCCCTTGCGCCGTTCCGCCTGACGATCAAGCTGATCAAGTCTGTTTATCAGCTGCGCATTGAGTTTGACCGTCTGTTCGCCATTGGCGTCACGCCGATATAGGTCGATGAGTTCTGGTTCGGTATGGTCATCTGCCTGTACGAGCACATGCTGCTCCAACGGTACCGGACGCTGTTCCGACATGACCAACGTGGTTTTGCCACGAACAGATTCGATCCATTCGGAAAAATCCTCGACATTGGAAACCGTCGCGGAAAGACCTATGATGTTCACGTTTTTCGGCAAGTGGATAATGACTTCTTCCCAGACCGGCCCTCGGAAACGGTCAGCAAGATAGTGCACTTCGTCAAGGATCACATAACGAAGCGCTTCAAGCGTCACGGAATGCTCATACAGCATATTGCGCAACACTTCCGTGGTCATGACCACAATATCCGCCTCAGAGTTGATGGACGTGTCTCCGGTCAGCAATCCGACCTTATCCGTTCCATACTGGTCGACCAGATCATGGTATTTCTGGTTGCTCAGCGCTTTGATCGGCGTGGTATAAAAGGCTTTGACATTCCGCGTCTGCGCCAGATAGATGGCGAAATCGGCTGCGACAGTCTTGCCTGCTCCCGTAGGAGCTGCCACGAGCACATTATCGCCAGCCTCCAACGCATCGTTGGCTTGCATCTGGAATTCGTCAAGCTCGAATGGCATGGATCTTGCGAATTCGGCCGCAACCGTGCGCTGCTTGGCCTGCGTTTGTTTGAATGCGGCATACCGTTGCGCGGGAGACAACTCCACGGTCTCATTGATTTTCGACGGGTCAGTACCGTTATTACGGCGACGATGATGGGTCATGATTCCTTAATATGGTTGGGTCAATCGTTACAATGACGCCATTGTGCCCACTGTTGAGCATGACGGCTTCGCTTCGCTTCATGCCTCTCAATGACTCCGGCATGGGCATCCGCATAACGATCTGCAGCATCCTTTAAAGGTCTGGTAAAGAAAGGCGCTTCATTCTCGTTGTTTTGGGGCAATGGTTTGCCCATCGCCTCGATTCGTTTTGCCGTCCGTTCACCCAGCTTCGCCACGTCCTTGAATGCTCGATAGCCGTGTAAACATGCGTAGACGACTCCGGAAACAACCATTGCAAGCATGAACAGAGCGAGCAACAGCCAAATCCACCAAGGCATAGTCTCTCCCCCGTCAGCCTTCATTCTCACGATCGCCAATGCTCAGCTCATGCTGGGCACGGGCGACAATCATGGTACGCAACGTTTCGGGAGCTACGGCAGTGATATGCCGTGCGTGGGAAATACAGAATGCGACATACCAAGAATCGGACGAGACGATCAGATGCACCTTCTCGCCCTCTCCGCACTTTTCGACTGTTGCTCCCGACAGCCCGTCAATAAATGACAGATCATCCTGATTGGTGACGAACACAGCTGGAGTTCCATTATCGAAGCTCCATTTGCGCAATTCGGATGCGGGAACGTCGGGAATGTCGATTTTCGCGGTAGGTTCAACCAGTTCGGCCTTTTCAATGCGGGAAATGCGAAGCACCTGCCAGATGCGAGGCTTTCCTGTGGCCTTGTTGATCGTGGTGTCTTTCTTCACGTACTTAGCTTTGTCAGCCGGTGCAGCGGCAGCGACGTCAGTCCATACGGCAACGTAGAAGACTCCCTCATCGACGAAGATCTTATCTGGCGCGACAAGCTTACGCTGGGTCCTTCCGGCGCCATCCGTATATTCCATGTCAAGCAGCAAGCTCTTGGAGATCGCGCTCTTCACAATGGAGAAATTACGCGGCTCCATCTCATAACCGGTCAGACTCAGCCAAGGCATGTCCCCCGGCTCAACATGTTGACGAAGACGGCTGTACAACGATTCAGCCTGTTCACGCAACTTGTCCGGCAGCAACGACGAATGCGCAAGATAGCTCACCGATGCGGTAAGCATGCTCAAATACTGCTGGGAGATACCTGCCAAGCGTTCCAGCCCAAGCGAATTCGTGGCGGAAACAATGCCTTCAGCGTCAAGCAACGACCAGTCGATGTCAAAGAACTGGCTTCCTGCCATCTCACCATCGTCGGAAACCGTAGTTAGCGTGTTGATGTCTTTATGAATGACATTGACGAACTTCTTCAGCTCGTCATCGGACTTCGGTTTGCCAATGAAACGTTCCGCAAGTTCCTCAAGCGAATATTCTTCGCCGAGGTGCGCCGAAAGGAACAGCATCAGACGCAGACGACGGTCGACTTCACTACCCGTCTGGAATGCGGAATTCTTCTTCGGACGCCCCTTGCACTCCTCTGCATCGTCGTCAGCGCTGTTGCGGTTGATTTCCATGGCTGTGACAGTGGAGCTATCGCCTCCTGTGGATTCGTCGGCAGGCACGAACTGCGTGGCGGCATTCAAACGGCGGTTGAACGCGTCGACAGCCTCCTGAGGACTGACGATGGAAGCACCCGGATGAGAAAGCACGAACATGGCCAGATCATCGGAATCGGTGTAGGCGACGTTCAAATGCTCGCCGTCAACATCTACAGTCGCCGCGAAACGACGCTGGTCAACGACCTTGACCAATTCGTCGGGAATGGATTGCGTTCCCAGACCCGGAGCGATGGAATCAAGACCAAGCCCTGGAGTCGGAGTCTGAGGGACGCGAGGCGCGGTACGGGACGTATGCTGCGTCTCATGTGCGGGAGCTGAGGAAATCGACATGGAACGGGCCAGATAGTTGGCCGCGGCAAGAATCGGCAAATCCTCGTCGCCGAACAGCAGACGAACGCGAGGCTCATCTCCAAGCTGCAGACGATAGGATGCGAAATCCTGGCCTTCCGACTTAGATGAATACTCAGGCTGCCTCGATTCGATGGCGATGCCCATGGCCGCAAGCTTGGCACGGTCACGCTGGAATTGCTTGGCAAAAGCCGCCTTCGCCGCCTGATCAGCCAGCTCCCCATAGGAATCGGCATACGCCTTCACACGCTGGGCAATCTGACGGGAAGTGAGCCATTGCGGGAAAGCTGAGGAAAGCACAGCCAATACATCAAGTTCGTGCTTGCCCCATTTGTCGGAGAAACGACGCCTTCCGTTACTGCCCTCTGCCATTAGTCCTCACGTCTCGTTAACGTTTCATCTTAAGTGCCTAGCCGGTTCAGGCTCTGCACACACCTCTCTATGATAGAGGGTTTTCGTTCAGATTGTGTCTATTTTACGAAAAAATACAGTTTTTCGTGTTGAGGCTACCCCTCGAATCAGACCCAATCATCAGGCTCAACACCTTGCGGGCCAACGTATTCGCCATTCGGAACATAACTCGGCTCACTTGTGTCGGTCAGCCGCGCGTCACCGAACAGTATCACGTCCCTGCCGAAGGTCCAGTCACCATCGATGTCGACGGAATTGGCCGCGGCAAGCGACGGAACGCCATAAGGGAATCTCGTATCGAAATCATGGATGTTCTTGTAATACCGCGCATCCAAGTGAACATCCGGGAAGACGTAATTGCCATCTTCCATCTCGTACTGGTCCGTCAGATGGAATCGATCGGATCGCATGATAAACAAATCGTCGGTGGTTTTCACCGGCAGGAAACGCATACGGTCAACGCATACGCAGGTAGCCCCGTCGAACAACGTCACCGCCGCTCCCATGGCTGTTTCCAGCTGGATGACCGGCTCGCTCGTCGGATCGGTCGGATCGACGGTCTTGTTATTGCGAATCACCGGAAGAGGAAGCACGCCATCATATGCGGACAGCTTGGCCTTCAGAGCGTCGATACGCACCCAGATGCTGTTCGTGTTAAAATACGGATGCTTTTCGATGTTCTGCGCATCATCCTTATCGTCCGGATGCACCTGGCTCATCTCACGCAACATCAAGCGGCCGGTCGCCTTGTCCCGCACGATATGCCCGCCCTTGCGATCAGCTGGAGTACGTTTTGCGACCTCGATCATGAATGGCGCACCGGTATTTTCGAAGTGCTGCGCCAGCGTGCGCGAAGGACGTGCGCCGAGATTGTCGGAATTCGAGATGAACAGGTATTTGAAGCCCTTCTCCTCGAGGACGTCCAATAGGCCGGATTCCCAAATGGTGGAGAACAGGTCGCCATGGCCTGGCGGGCACCATTCAAGTTCCGGATTTGCCGGGAAGCTGACAGGAAGACCGGTTTCCGCACCGATTTTCGGTTCCTGATGCTGCACGATTTCCAGAGGAATGTCCTCTTGATGGAACTTTTTGTTGGCACGCAGCACCTTCATGGTGTCATTCGACGTGCGGAAGGAGTTCATCAACGTCAATGGCAGTTCCACACCCAGACGAGTGCGTGCAGTCAGCACCTGACCGATGATGATGTCGATGAAGCGCATCTGACGTGCCTTATGGCGACGCACTGGCAGCAAGGACTTGGCGCAATCCAAGCCCATGGACGTGCCGAGGCCACCATTAAGTTTGAGGAACGCGGTTTTGGCAAAAGCATCGACGGCTTTGTCATGGTTGATGGTCTCGTAGACATCATGGAAGCTAGGCACTCCCACCAGAGGCTCAACATCATCCTCACGGATCCATGTGCTTGCTTCCTCACTGCGCCAAACCTCGTACAGTCGTTTGAATTGCGCAATGGCCATATCGGTCATCCCGTTGTCCCGCATCTTTGCGGCGGAATGTTCAAATGCGTCCTCAGTCAATGTCTTTCCCTTTCGTGCGGGCGTCCTGTTCTCATCGTACCTAGGCAATACTACGACAAAATTCCCATGACGGGGGCTTTTGGTGGCAAAAAGGGAAAATTCTTGACAAAAATGACATCCCAAGAACTCTTTTATCATGTTTCGCGAATCGTGCGACACGATGAATTTGAAAAATAGAGCAGGTTGTGCTATGTTTCATGTTCGGTGCTTTTTGCATCGTTCGGACCATAGCGCAGTTTGGTAGCGCACTTGACTGGGGGTCAAGGGGTCGCGGGTTCAAATCCCGCTGGTCCGACCAAGAAAGCCCGTCGTCTCGCCGTTTCCACGGCATCGGAACGACGGGTTTTTCCGCATCCAGGGGCGGTCAGGGGCGATGTACTACGGACCTCCGCCCCGGGGCATGCGATACGGACGCGCTCCCGTTTCCCTCATACTCGGGGATCTTTTATCATGGTTATAACCTGCTTTCGTCTTTGGAGGATGTTCCATGGCTATAAACCCTGATCAAATGGCCGCATCACAGACGTTGCGCCGTTCGCGTGAGCGTTGCCTCAATACTCCGGTTGATACCTGCGTCATCAAAAACACCATTGATTTCACACTTAAGGCGAAATCGAGTTTGACGTATAGATACATTCTGGCAACAGCGCTCACAGCGAAGGCCACTGACGCTCGCATCGACATTCTTTCATTGCAAGCCAGCGACGAATCGCTCGGTGCGTACGACGCCCGATCCCTATGTCACCATGTCGTCTATCCATTCCAGCGGGAGTTTCTAGGAGATGTGCTGGATGGAGCGAATAATGACCCGCTAGTCAATAAACCCGGGCGCTACCCCCGACTTGATGGCTCAAATGCAGCCCAGAACGGTGACCCCCGGAAAGTGTTGACACTCCTCTGCGAGAATCTGCCGAAGGTCAACACGAAGGAGAGGGCGGAACAATGTCTCGATTACCTCGTCAGCAGGCTGCTTGACACAAAACATCAGAGAGATGCGCAGCGGGCGTTGTTCGTTTCGGTTGCTTCTTTGACGACAATAGCCAGGGCGCGCTTGTGGGTCGACGAGTTACTGGACAGGGGCTTCGGCGGAGCCGCTCTCGTAATGGCGACGGCGGCGTTATACGATGAGCTTTTTCCATCTGCGGACGGTTATGAGATACGTGTTCATCCGGCGAATCAGTCCGGCGCGTCTTCGCGTCAGGCGTCCGATCTCGACGTACTTCACGACGGGTCTTTTTGGCTCGCAACCGAACTCAAGGATAAACCCTTCACCCAGGCGGATGTTTCACATGCTGTCGACACCGCCTCGAAAGCAGGCGCCAAACGTGTTCTTTTTGTCGCGGGCCGGCAGTCGGCGGCCGACGAACAGACGGCCGCGTATTTCGCCGACAATCGCCAAAACTGGATGAACCGTGGCTTTTATGTGGGCGTCATGCCCATTGATGCCCTGGTTGACTTCGTTTTCGCAACTAGGGATGTGGCTCCAACCAGATTCCTCACCTCTCTCCAACGAGCAGCGGACGCTGTTAAGAACATCGAAGCGAGCACATGGATCTACAAGCATGCCGAGGAGCTGAAAAACGAATCATGAATCGCCCGAGCCATTGCCTCGGCCAACCCGCATGGGACGGCGTTTCCAATCTGCTTGTATTGCTTCGTTTTGGCTCCGCCGAATATGTAACCAGCAGGAAATGTCTGGACTGCAGCTGCTTCGTTTATCGTTAGACGCCGGATGAAGGAAGGGATAACCTCCTCCCCGGGTGTGACGATTCCTTCCGTTAGTCGACGGTGATAACCGACGAACCAATTCTCCTCGCCGGGATTCTCCAAGGCCCGTTGATCCACTATTGGAGTCTTGTTTCCTCCCATCGTGGCAGGAAGAGTCGGAGCAGCGGCGTCGAGTTCCATTGGCCTACCGGCTCCGTTGACGAGCATCCCGGCATACGGGCTTTTACGCATGACCGGTGTAGCGGCAAGGCTGACTTTCGCCGTACAGGTCGCGGGATTCGCATTACTGCCGAATCGCCCGACCGATAGTAGAACCTCTCGAAGGCTCTTCGGCTTTTTGCGGTATGCATCCAAAGCGTCGTACACGCTCTTGGCGATGCCAATGTCGTTGCGCACACCTACGAACATCACACGTTCACGTTTCTCTGGAACTCCATAATCGGAGGCCAGATGAACGCGATAGGTGATGTCGTATCCCAATTCGCGCGCACGGTTCGTAATGCCCTGTCGCACACCTTCCCACTTGGCGAGACGAGCAAGGGCTGCAACGTTTTCGATCAGAAAAACCTTAGGGCGGACAATTTCGACTACATCCAAGAACGCCCAGATGAGGGCGCTACGCGGATCATCGGGATCCATTTTTCCAGCAACTGAAAACCCTTGACAGGGCGGACCGCCAAAAACTATGTCAGCCTTCCCCGCATACGGCTTTAAATCCTCCAAATGCTTTAAGATGTCTCCTTCGACCATGGCGTCCGCATTGCCTGGACGGTTCGCTCGCCAAGCGTTGGCGGCATCATGGTCGAGTTCGTTGGCGAAGACTGTTTTGAATCCGGCGCGTTCGAAGCCGACATCAAGGCCCCCGGCGCCAGAGAAAAGCGAAATGCCTATCGGTTGTCCATCAGTCATTCAAACCTCAATCGTTCCCATGCATTCACATAATACAATACTACAAGTATTATTCAATATCCAAGAAATTTCTGAGAGCCGCATCGACAACCTCTTGTAATGTCATATCATGTTCCGCGGCGTAAACCTTGGCCTCTCGTCTGGTCGATTCTTTCAGCCGAAGCGATGTCACGATGTATTTATTTTCGGCATGGGTACCAGTGTCCCCATTTCCCATTGACGATCTCCTCCGATAGTAAAAGCCGTACATGGATATGCTAACAGGTCAGACCATATGCCGTTTGTTCAGCTCCGCCGGTTCCCCGAACGTGGCCGCGATGCCGTCATACGTGTCCAAAGGCCCCGCGCGGCGTTGGCATGTGCATTGTCCGTCCCGAGCGGGGCCCTTCTTTAATGATACCGCCTACAGGCCGAGCCCGCCGAAATACCCGTTGATGGCGTTCATGTCGCCCGACAGCGGCACGGTCGACGGGTCGGCCGCGCGCAGCGCGTTCATGTCCGCGCTTGTCATCGACGACGCCCGCCCGGTGGACAGCAGGTGCAACTCGTAGGCGCGGGCGAACACCTCGGTAGGGGTCGACCAGTAGGTCAGTCGCGAGTCCGTGAGGTCCATGCCGGACAGCGCCGCGCGCTGCCTGTCGAGGATGGGGCGGAACCCCGGCTTCGCCGACAGCTGCCCGTGCTCGAAGTCGTAAGCGTGGGCCATCTCGTGGGCGCCGGAGCGCGGCGCGCGCGGGTCGATGGCGATCGCCTTCAGCGAGGGGCTGTACACGCCGATGGCGCGGTGGCGGCCGCACAGGCGGAACCGGATGGAGTTGTCGGACCCGATAGTCGGCAGCCAGCCCCTGTCCGCCAGTTCCGCGGCCTCGCGGTCAAGGCGGGCGAACTGACCGAGGTCGACGCTGTCGTCGATCTCGACGTGCGCGAAACGGCGGGCGAACAGGCTGGACGCGGCGGCGCCGCGGTGCGCCTCGTCGCAGAAGAGCCTGCCCTCGAACACGCCCGCCGAATGCGCGAACGCGTAGCGGCGGTTCGCGGCAAGGTTCTCCTCGACAATCCAGCGCTCGGCGGCCAGAGAGAAGAAGCGCTCCCTGATGGGCGCGGCGACGTACTTGTTCCTGGACAGCACGCGGTCGACGACGTCGCTCTCGTCGGTGACGGCCAGCGCGCCGATGGCGGTGGGTATGTCGAACGCGGTCACCGCCTCGCCCCTGCGACCGTTCCTTTCATGGCTCCACAGCCAGACATGCGTGCCGCAGTGCGACGCGGGGAATGCCGACATGGATGCCACGTACCATGCTTCGCCGGCGTGCAGGAAGTAGGCGTGCGACTTCGTGCGGCGGGCGAACACGGAGGCGACCGACGCGGCCGGCGGCTCGCATTCCTCCCCCGCCGTGCGGGATATGGCGCGCAGCGGCGGCAGGGCGAGGCCCTCGCGCTCCTCCTGCGTCATGCCGGACATAAGGTAGCGGCCCAGCTTGGCCGCCGCGGCCCAGACCGAGCCGTTCCGGTCGAGCCTCGGTGGCTGCGCGGCCTTCGGTTCGATGGGCAGCACCAGAGTGTCGATTCGTTCGTCTTCCATGATGGGCTCCTTTTTCCGTTCGGCCCATCCATGCGTCCCGGTCCCTATGGTTCGACCTCGACCCAGTCGTTTTCCATCTTCCTGTAACGGAGGTTCTCGCGGCGCACCGTCTGCTCCCTGAACGGATGGAACCCATCCGGCGACTCCAACATGGGATAGTCCGCGCGGACGCGCATCGGGGCGCCCGGCTTCGGCCCCAGCCTGACCTCGACGCGCTCCGGTTTGATGCCCGTGCGTTCGCCCAGCGCGCGTTTCGCCCGTGAAACAGCCCGCTTCAGCCCGTCCGGAGTGTAGGCGGAAATATCCGCCCTGCCCTCAGTCTCAACCTTCATGTCATACGCGACGACCTTGTTACCCCGCGGCGATACGTATTTGGCGCTGCGCGACGAGCAGTCGCCAAGGTTCGGGTCGAACCAGTCGTCGTCTTGTGTCTCCAGCATTCCACCCTCGTCGTCGGTGAACCTGTACTGGTTGTTGGCTCCAGTAGACAACGGATCCAGGGTCCAACCCTCGCCCACCGCCAAGCAACCAGGCAATTCGAGCCGCGCGTCATTGCGGTCCAGGTCATCCGCGTTCGGGACGGCACCTGCCTCCTTGGCGAATTCGCCGCCCGCCGGTATGCCCTTCGGCTCGCGTCTTCTGTCGTTCATGATGTGATCCTTCCTGTATGATGCGCAACCCGAACGTCTATGCCGTTGTCGGAGAGGAAGTGGCTCATTCCCAGATAGGGGTTTTCTCGGGGTGTATCAGGCGGGAATGCCGACACCGGGGGCAACGGAGCCCGACTGAATGCAAACAGGTTCAATCGTGACGAAACCGTGACCAAACAGGGCGTTGTAACACCGATAACTGGGTCTAACTCGGTTTGTATCAGTTGCAACTGAATACACTTTTCCACAGGCTGAGGTACTGGAAAAT
>ERZ772880.265-NODE-265-length-49462-cov-12.173295_pt1 | contig 49462 bp, 61 predicted proteins | sample MGYA00580577_ERZ772880 | MGnify/ENA primary metagenome ERZ772880 (study PRJEB29015, sample SAMEA2737705) | human gut metagenome | biome: human gut; feature: human-associated habitat; material: faeces | place: China | collected 2012 ... | reverse complement strand
AAATATTGAATTTTCAAGGTTCAACACACCACATCGGTGTGGGAAGTTTTAGTAATTAATTTATCGTACTATTTTTATAGTATAGCACATTTAAAAAACAGACGCCACCGGTAAAATTCCGATGACGCCTGTTTCATTATTCTTTATGCTATTTTGCTTACGCACAATTTCCTACAGTAAGCCTAACAGTGACGGCAGTCCCAGTGAAAGTACAGGAACATAGGTCACAAGCAGCAGACCGATGATGATCATTACAAAGTATGGCAGCAGGTGGCTGATGACACTTTCAATAGTAACGCCGCCTACCTTACAGCCTGTAAACAGGATGGTTCCTACAGGAGGTGTAATGGTACCTACGGACAGGTTGTAGCAAAGTACGATACCAAACTGAACTGCATTCATTCCAAGGCTTGTGCAGATCGGCAGGAAGATTGGAGTGAAGATCAGGATTGCTGGTGTCGGGTCCATGAAAGTACCTACAAACAGCAGGATGATATTAATTAACAGGAAGATGATGATCTTATTGCTTGTAATACCAAGAACAGCTGCAGCTACCATATCCGGAATTCCGGTAAATGCCATTGCCCAGGACATGATAGAAGAAAGTCCGATCATGAAAGTAATGGTACCTGTGATCTTTGCGGACTCCAGTACGATCCTTGGAATATCCTTAATTTTAATAGAACCATAAATTAAGGAAAGAACGGTTGCATAAACAACTGCTACTGCGGAACCTTCGGTTGCGGTAAATACACCGCAAAGAATACCGCCGATTACAATAACGATCATTAAAAGGCTTGGGATCGCCTGCCAGAAAGTCTTTAATACAATGCTGGCTGTCAGCTTTGCTTCGCCTCTGTAGCCTAATTTCTTTGCTGTGATGGTTGCCAGGATGATAACGCCTAAGCCCCAGATGAGACCAGGAACATAACCAGCCATAAACAGTGCGGAAATAGATACACTTCCTGCAACCGTAGAATAAACGATCATAGTGTTGCTTGGGGGAATCAGCATACCAACAGGTGCTGATGCAACGTTTACTGCTGCGGAATAGTTCTTATCATAGCCTTCGGCCTCTTCCAGCGGTCCCATGGTGCTTCCGATGGCTGCAGCAGCTGCTGCACCGGAACCACTGATCGCACCGAAAAGCATGTTTGCGATTACATTGGACTGTGCTAATGCACCAGGCATACGGCCGCCGATGACCTTTGCACAGTTTACAAGTCTTAATGCGATACCACCGTTATTCATAATGTTTCCTGCAAGAATGAAAAACGGGATCGCGATCAGTGAGAATGAGTTGGAACCTGCGAAAATTCTCTGTGCGGATGTTGCAAACGCTACATTGGATGGCAGCATGCAGATCATGGAAACTGCGGAAGAAAGTCCGATTCCCACACCGATGGGCACACCTGCTGCCAGTAATAAAACCAGAAGAACGACCATTACCAGGGCAACCTGAACTGCGATAGACATAACTTACTCTCCTCCTTCTTTCTTGTTCAGTTCTACAGTGAGATTATAGATGCTGTAGAAAATGATCAGTACGCCACATACAGGAATGATACTGTAAATGGTTCCTGTAGGGATCTTAAGGATAGAGTCATACTGCAGCATGTTCATGGTTGTGATAACGGAACCACCATAAACCAGGATCAGCGCAGAGAAGAGAATAATAACTACTTCGATCGCAGCATCTAACAGTCTCTTGGTGCTGCCATTCAGTTTATCCTTTAAATAAGTAATGCAGATATGATCACGCTGTCCAAACACATAGGTTGCGGACAGAAGGATCAGCCATACAAAGCAGTAACGGGTCAGAACTTCGCTGACACTGCTTGGGCTTTTGAACACATAGCGGACTACTACCTGGTATACGGTAAGAAGGACCATAACGATAAAATCAACGATACAGACGAAAGCTAAAAAGCGGTCTAATCCATGTTTTAATGTTTTCATTATTTATTGTCCTCCTCTCTTAAAGCTACTACTGCGTCATAGATCTGCTTTGTCATGTCAGACTGGTTTGCGATCTTATTTAACAGAGGCATGCAGCGCTCACGCAGTTCGTTGGTATCCGGATAGCAGAACTGGGTTCCGGCTTCTTCGGCATCTTTCTTTGCTACTTCAATATCCTGTTTAAATGTTTCAAATTCTTCTTCAGTGGATTCCTTGATCAGTCTGTCGAAGATCTCTCTGTCTTCATCACTTAAGGAATTTAAGAATGCGGTACTTGCAAGTACTACGTCAGGATGTACAATGTGACGGGTGTAAGCATAGTAAGGAGCTACCTCATAATGCTTGAAGTCACGGTAAACCAGCTCACTGTTCTCAGCTGCATCAATAACGCCCTGCTGCAGTGCTGTGTAAACCTCAGACTGTGCCATAACGCTTCCGTTACCGCCCATCAGTTTTGCCATTTCTACATAGGTCGGGCTGTCATTTACACGAATGATCATACCTTTAAGATCGTCTGCAGAATTGATCGGTTTCTTTGCATATACATTTCTCTCGCCTGCTGTATAAACAGTCAGTACACGGAATTTGTATTTTTCAGTAGATGCAAACAGATCATCAAATACCCCGTTTAATGTTGCTTTTTCAAGATGATCGATATTATCATACAGATAAGGTGCACCTACGATCGCAAAGTCAGCGTCATATCCTTCCGGAACGGAACATGGCACAATTGCCATCTGCAGCGCTCCTGTACGGATAAATTCAGCCATTGCTCCCTGCTCTCCTAATACCCCGTTAGGATAAATGGTTACATGATAACGTCCGTTTGTTTCCTTCTCAAATTTTTCCCCAAATGCTTTCATGGCACGATACTGCGGATGGTTCTCGTTCTGGTTGAAAGCTACGCGAATCTCTGTCACCTTCTGTTCGGAAGTACGTCCACAGGCTGTAAGCATACCCATAAGGCAAATAACCCCCACAGCCATTGCCAATTTTTTAAACATACCGGTAAATCCTCCTACTGGTTTTACAAATTGATTTTTCAAATATTTTCTTGCTGTTAACTTGCGTTAACGCATTTTTTAACACTTTTTTTACGGATTTTTCCAATATTATAGCAGTTCAGCATATTGGCCCGAAAATCGTCTTTCAGGCCAGTATTACATGCTGAGCTGCTAAGTTTACTGATCTATAAAATTTTTATATACACAATTATCCTGTACGCAGCGACACTGCCCCCGTAATATAATTACAGCAGTGCTACGCTTACCTTAACTACAACCTTGCGCAGGTTCATAGCTTCGCCGGAGATAACCTGTGGACGATGGATATCGGATGGGAAGAATACACAGAAACATCCCGGACGGGACTCAATGTATCCTTCATCTTCTACAGACTCATAGAAGATCAGGTCTCTTTCCTTAATGTGCTCTGCTACTTTGTAGTTTCCGGTGTTCTTGGTAAATCCAAGACGCTCTCTTCCGGATACTAAGAACTGTACATCCAGATATTTCTCATGAGACTCCGGACGTCTGTCAGCAACATCTTCTGTCATGGCATCAAATACCTGAGCATAGATGTCTTTTCCCTGGATCTCATATACACCAGGTTCCATAGATGCGAAATCGTGGCTCTTTAAGTACTCTAATGCAGTCTGGATCGCTGCAGGGTACTTTTCAAAAGAATCACCATTCTTGATAGATGAAAAGATCATTTTTTCTCTCCCTTTATTTTATTTAAAGCCTTTATAAATAAAAGCTTTTATTTGTTTCTGCCTTCCATTGCATGTACAAGACGTACAATGCACTCATGGCCCGGAACTTCCACACCATACTTGTGTGCTGCACGTACTACAGCGCCGCTGATGGTATCAACTTCTGTTCTTCTGCCATCACGCAGGTCTGCACGGATAGAAGTACAGCCGTTTGGATTGTTGATGGAAGTATTTTTAACTTTTTCACGAACTTTTTCTTCATCGAAATTCAGTCCGGCTGCTGCTGCTGTCTTTACTGTCTCATGGATCAGCTGGCAGCACAGATCCCACGCATACTCGTTAGCTGCAATGTAGCCCATGTCTACCTGGAGAACACCTGTAAGGGCACTTAAGGAAACATTGGTAAACAGCTTGTCCCAGATCAGAGTCTGGATGTTTTCATGGATCTTTACATTAAAACCACACTGGTCAAATGCTTCTTTTAACTGAGGAAGGAAACCTTCCTTGTCTTCTACCAGCATACCAACATTGGTAACACCGGTTCCGCCGCGGCGAACATGTCCCATTCCAAGAACAGCACCATTATCTTCGGTTGTACCGATAACGATATGGTCTTCATCAACGAATTCCTTTAACAGATCTTCGTGTCCCGCACCGTTCTGTAAAGTCATCAGGCGGGTGTTTGGTCCGATCAGACCACGGTTACCCTCTAATGCTGCCCTGGAGAACAGAGCCTTTACAAAGAGGATCACTAAATCTGCCGGTTCCTGTCCTTTCGTGTTGCTGACTGCACCTGGATGATAAGTATGAGTGGTTCCGTCTTCATCGATCAGAAGACCGTTGTTTGCAACCTGCTCTACTACTTTTTCATTGGTATCTACTAAAAGAACATCATTATGCTGGGAAAGATGTCCACCATAGATAGAACCCATTGCTCCTGCACCGATCACTGCAATACGCATTTTACTTTCTCCTTTTCCCATTCTTACGTTTAACGTTTACACTGTGCCTTAAAGCAGATTGCGCCCTGCATAAACTCTTCTTATGCGTGGGCGCAGTCTTTTAAAAGTCCGGGGTTTATTCGGAGAACTCAGCAAGTCCTTCAATTGCATATGCACGAACAGGGCTGGAATCCAGTCCAAGGATTGGAAGTGGGGAATAGCTCATGAAGAATACATCCTTCTTAAGCTGCTCTAAGTTTCTTAAAACTTCCAGGAATACAATGTTCTCTGCCATTAAGATGTCATGGAAAGGCTTAACATCTTCGTTGCAGTTTTCGATGGAAACACCATCACCAAAGCCAACAGCTTTTACCTTTTGAGCCTTGAACCACTCAGCGCTCTCAGCACCAACTAACAGACGCTGATCCTTGTCAGTGTTGGTATCAGGTGTAAATGGATACAGCTTGTAGGAAGAGTCGATGATAACGATATCTCCTTCTCTTACCTTTCCAGCTTCACGGTCTAAGTCAGCAGCGGTGATATGTCCACGCTTAGCAACAGTCTCCTTGAAGTCTACGTATACTGCACGGCCTAAGAAAGTGGTTAAAGGCAGCTCAGCTACAGATGGCCAGTTATCATCATGATGATAAGGGCACTCACAGTGGGTTCCCAGATGGCTCATCAGATCCATGTTGGTGTGGAAATCCGGGATAGCACCGCCGGTATTGAAGCGGAACAGATGGCATCTTCTGCTCTCTGTCTTTGGATCCAGGATCTTGGAAAGATCAACAATTCTTAAGTTACCCATTTCATAAACACACATTTTAGGTTCCTCCTTAAAATTGGTTTTTATTTTCTTTGTTGGCTTTTTTCTCGCCCATCTGTATACCAGTATACCGGTATGTCGGTATACTGTCAAGATTTTCAACGAAATAAAAGTCAACAAATTTTTAACGATGTTTTTGTGCATTTCTGATAATGCACTTTCTTATACCCTTGTCATATATATACAAAATAGATACTTTCAGTTTACAATAAGTTACTTTTCTATACAAGACTTGATTTGAAAATATCCCCTATCCGGCAAAAAAATGGGGAAAATAATAGGAAAATCAATGGTTTTTCTTGACAGACATAACACTTTAGCCTTAAGATTGTATACAGAATTTGATTTAAATATAAAGGATATGGATACAAGAAATGAAAGAAAAAAGCTTCCTGCAGATGCAGGCCTACGATTCCATTAAAAACGGCATTTTAAACGGCGAACTAGAGCCGGGACAGCTCTACTCCGAAACAAAACTGTCCGCAAAAATAGGAATTTCCCGAACCCCTATGCGTGAAGCCCTCCAGTGTTTAAGCCAGGACGGCTATATCACCATTATACCAAGCAAAGGCTTTATGATCCGTCAGTTAAATGAAAAGGATATGAAAGACAGTATCCAGATCCGCTGCGCTATTGAAGGCTTCTGTACCACCGTGATCGCATCACAGACAGATACCAAAGAAGGAAAAGAGTTGCTACGCAGTTTAAAAATGATCCTGGATAACATGGAAGAAGCATTAAATTCTGACGCTTTGGAAGATTTCATTTATTATGACCATCAGTTCCATCTGCTTATCGTCAACTATCTCCACAATGATGAATTCAACCAGATCTTCCAGCGCCTGCTGTACCTGATCCACTTAACCTCTCAGGATGCCCTTTCCACAGAAGGCCGTATCCAGGGAACTGTGGATGAACATCTGGCTTATTATAACGCATTGAAAGAAGGGGATGGCCAGAAAGCTTACAATATCATGATCGAGCATCTGATGATGCCTCTTAAGGTGCATGAGAAAGTACGGGAAAAGAAAAGTGAAAAGAAATAATATACGCCAAAAGCCGCCTGGATGGGCGGCTTTTTTTGCGTTCACGATTGTTATTGCCAATCTCATGATCCGTATTTTGCATTTTCTGCTTTTCAATTTTCCAGCTGACGCACCAGGTTTACCATTTCAATAGCACCAAGGGCACAGTCATAGCCTTTATTTCCTGCTTTTGTTCCTGCACGCTCAATGGCCTGTTCAATATTATCCGTGGTCAGAACTCCAAACATGACCGGAATATCGCTTGTTAAAGACACACTGGCAATGCCTTTAGAAACCTCACTGCACACGTAATCATAATGGCTGGTTGCTCCTCTTATAACAGCTCCCAGGCAGATCACTGCATCATATTTTCCGCTTTTTGCCATTTTAGATGCGATCAACGGGATCTCAAAAGCTCCTGGAACCCATGCAAGATCAATGTCCTCATCTTTTACATCATGGCGCAGCAGGCCGTCTCTGGCACCTGCCACTAATTTTGATACAATAAATTCATTAAATCTGGCTGCTACGATTCCTACTTTGATCTCTCTTGCTACTACTTTTCCTTCTAATGTACGCATGATTTTTGTTTCCTTTCGTATATGTATGTTATTTTAATATTACTGCAGCATATGACCCATACGGATCTTCTTGGTCTGCAGATAAAAATGATCATATTCTGTTTCCTGCATCTGGATCGGTACCCGCTCTGTGATCTTAATGCCAAAGGCAGACAGCTGATACACTTTATCCGGGTTATTGGTAAGTAAACGCATGCTTCTTACTCCCAGGTCTCTTAATATCTGGGCGCCGATATAATATTCTCTTTCATCTCCCTTAAAACCAAGAGCAAGATTGGCTTCTAAGGTATCCATTCCCTGTTCCTGCAGTTCATAGGCTCTTAATTTATTGATCAGGCCGATTCCTCTGCCTTCCTGGCGCATATACAACAGGATGCCTCTGCCCTCTTTTTCAATCTGTGTCATAGCTGCAGCAAACTGCTGACCGCAATCGCAGCGCAGGGAACCGAACACATCTCCAGTAAGGCATTCTGAATGGACTCTGCAAAGCACATCTTCCCCGTTTCCTATATCACCTTTTACCAATGCCACGTGATGTTCTCCGTTCAGTCGGTTTATATATCCATAAGCTTTAAACACGCCATATTTTGTAGGCATTTTCGTTATAGTCACCCGCTCCACCAGCTGTTCGTGGACTTTTCTGTACTCCTGAAGATCTTTGATAGTGATAAATTTGATATTCCATTCTTTCGCCAGTTCCTTTAACTGCGGGGTGCGCATCATGGTTCCGTCTTCTTTCATGATCTCGCAGCAGAGGCCACATTCCTTTAAACCAGCCAGGCGGCACAGATCAACCGTTGCTTCTGTATGTCCATTACGCTCTAAAACACCATTTTTCTTTGCAAGAAGAGGGAACATATGGCCCGGACGTCTAAAATCTTCCGGTTTTGCATCTTCTGCTACGCAGCGCATGGCAGTGATAGAACGCTCTGCTGCAGAGATACCGGTTGTAGTATCAACACAGTCAATGGATACGGTAAACGCAGTTTCATGGTTATCTGTATTCTTTGTGACCATCTGAGGAAGCTGCAATTTTTCCACATAAGCTTCTGACATTGGCATACAGATCAGGCCTTTTCCGTGGACTGCCATGAAATTAATGTTTTCTGTGGTTGCAAATTCTGCCGCACAGATAAAGTCCCCTTCGTTTTCTCTGTCCGGATCATCTGTAACAAGGATCAGTTTTCCCTGTCTTAAATCTTCCAGTGCTTCCTCTACTGTATTAAATCCATTTTCATTAAATCCATTTTCTGTATTCTTCCTCTGATCCATGATATTTCTCCTCTCTTTTTCTCTACGTACTTCGGGATTTTTTAATTCATATCCATTAATACCCGTATTGCATCAGTTTCTCTCTCGTTATTCCGTGAGTTTTTTTCTCATTTTTATCCACTATTGCTCCGTGAGTATTTTTCTCACATATGAACTTTTCCACATATTTCCCTACAATATCATTTTCCAGATTGACCAGATCTCCTGGTCTCCGCTCTCCTAATGTAGTAGCACTCCTTGTATGGGGTATGGTAGAAACAGAGAAAGTTGTCTGCGTTACCTTTGCTACTGTAAGGCTGATTCCGTCAATGGCAATCGAACCTTTTTCTACAATATATCGAAGGATCTGTGGCGGTGCTTCTATGGTGTACCAGATCGCCAGACTGTCTTCTTTTATCTCTGCGATTTTTCCGGTACCGTCAATGTGACCGGATACCATGTGACCTCCAAACCTGCCTCCTGCTGCCATAGCCCGCTCCAGATTTACACTGCTTCCCGGCTTTAGCATTTTAAGTGCAGTGCGGTTTAATGTTTCATGCATTACATCTGCCTGAAATTCATTTTTAGAAAATGCTGTAACCGTAAGACAGATCCCGTTTACTGCAATGCTGTCTCCTTTATGGATATCTTCCATGATCTTCTGCGCTTTTATAGTAAGGACTGCCTGACTGGCGTTTTTCATAATTTTACTGATCGTGCCCTTTTCTTCAATGATCCCCGTAAACATTTCTCTCCACCTCTCCTTCTATCAGCAGGTCCTCTCCCAGAACTCTGACCTTTTTATGTTTGATCAGAAATGCCTGATCCGGTTCTTCTACGCCTCTTCCTTCTACGGGAGTCTTGGCCGTTGTTCCCCCAAAAAGCTTTGGCGCTATATATGCCTGTACTTTCTGAACGATCCCCGCTTCTAATGCCGCCCAGTTAAGAGTACCGCCGCCCTCTAACAGAACGCTGTCTATCTTCTCTTTCCCCAACAGCTCCATAAGATGCTGCAGATCAATATGGCCCATTTTCTTCTCTGTTAAAAGTATTTTGCAGCCCGCCTCTTTATAAGGCCTTTGCAGTTCTTCATCTGATACACAGCAGGCAATGATAGTAGGAATATCCTTTGCGGTTTTTACGATCTTCGAGGTCACAGGCGTCTTTAAATGAGTATCGCAGATAATACGGATGGAATCTCTGCCTCCTTCTATGCGGCAGTTAAGCATAGGATCATCTGCCAGTACCGTACCGATCCCCACCATGATCCCAGTATTTTTCTTTCGCTGTTCATGTACATGATGCCTGGCTTCTTCCCCGGTCACCCATCTGGAAGCACCGGTATAAGCGGCGATCTTTCCATCCATAGTCATGGCGTATTTCATGGTCACATAAGGGCGGCCAGTCTGGATGTAATGGAAAAATACCGGATTTAATCCGTCGCATTCTTCCTTCAACACATGTTCTGTTACCTGTATTCCATGATCCTTTAAAATCCGGATTCCTTTTCCACCCACCAATGGATTGGGATCCCCGGAACCGGTCACTACCCGGCTGATACCTGCTTCTATGATGGCATCTGTGCATGGTGGCTGCTTTCCGTGATGACAGCAGGGTTCCAACGTTACATAGATCGTGGCGCCTTCTGGAGACTGGCTGCAGGAAGCCAACGCATTCCGCTCCGCGTGAGGTTCTCCATATTTTTCATGGTATCCCTGACCAATAATACAGCCATCTTTTACGATCACTGCCCCAACTACCGGATTTGGCGCTGTATAGCCGTACCCCTTCTTCGCCAGCTCAATGGCTACGGACATATATTTTTCGTCTTCACTGTAATTCTCTGTTTTTTTCAAACTTTCGCCTCCTCGTTTTCTTTCAGGAACGCCTAATCCGTTGACACATCTCTAATGCATCCCGCAATATGCATGGCATCAAAAAACGCCCTGGATCCTATCGTATTCTCCAGAGCGTTTTGTAAAAAATGGGAAATTCATGATAATTTTTAAATAACTCAAACACTGCCTAAAAATCAAAAAGCCCTGAAACAATTACTGTTTCAGAGCTGATGTTCAACAAATATCTGATGCTATATCTTACTATATCATCTATCCTGTTCTCTATCTTCTTTCATCCAGACTGTACTGTCGGCCTCGGAATTTCACCGAATCATACCTTGCGGCTCGTGGGCTATACCACCGGTGGGGATTCACACCCCGCCCTGAAGATCTTATTCACTTGTTAGTTGTAACTATAATACTATTTTTTTGAAATTGCAAGAGGTTTTTTGTTGTTTTTAGGGCATTTTTTGATGTTTTTCTGTCTTTTCACATCTTTTTGATAAATTTTAATCATATTTCGATTCTACCAAAGTCACATAAACCTACATAACTCTACATATTTTATCGGGCAATTGGTGTAAATTTGGTGTAGAAATTGGTGTAAAAATTTTGTCCTCAAAACCCTTATTTTTCAAGGCTTCCAGGCGATTCAGCTCTCGTTTTACTCTGTCTAAATCAACGTGATTATATACCCTCATAGTAGTCCTTATATCGATCTGACCAAGCAAATATTGGATAACTTTTATATCACAACCTGATTCTGCCAGTCTGCTACATGCTGTATGCCTTAAAATATGCGGAGATATATTCGGAAGCTGGCACTCTCTTTTAGAATTCATATTCACAATTGCCCGCAGTGTCCTTCTCATACTATTGTGAGACAAACATTTTCCTGATTTATTAGATACAAATACAAAATTTGAATATCCATCAACCTGGAAATCAGGCAATTTAGGAGTTTGCAGCCATATTTTCCGCTGCTCACGAAATAACTCATATACTTCATCTGGCATTGGTATCATCCGCACTCCTGCACTTGTTTTCGGAACCTCTGCATAAAATTTAGCATGACCATCCACATTTCTGTATTGGATCTGGTGATTAATATTTATTGTCCTATTCTGCATATCTACATCATCCCAAGTCAATCCGACAACTTCACTAATGCGCATACCAGTCTTTAGCATGATAGCAAATACAGGATAATGCCTTTTCATTCTAGGTCTATTTCGTATCCTATCAAGAAACTCCTGCTCTTCTTCTAATGTAAGAGCATACTTCTTCTCCGGATTTTCCTCATACTCTTTCGTACAACCATCCGCAGGATTTTTTGAAAGAATATCATCATCACATGCCAACTGTAGCGCAGGACGTATGATTTTCTGTAATATCTTTATTGTTCCCGGAGCCATTCCGTCATCATATAAATCACTATAAAACAATAATATATCTGATTTACGAATATCATTTATCCGCATTTTTCCAAGAACAGAATCCTGTATTATGTGTTCATAATAGTATTTATAATTCGCCTTTGTGGATTTTTTCAGCTTCTTTTTAGTCCTCAAATACCGCTCAATTTGTCCATTTAATACAATAGATTGGCGGTTTATTCCTTGCACTATTTCCTGAAATATTATAGTTTCTTCTTCTCTTAACTCTTCCAGGGTACTTGCATAAATGGTTTCCCTCTTTCCTAACCTATTTGTCCAGCGATACATATAAGTACCATCTTTTCTTTGACTTTCCCCCTTCCTCAGTAATTTTCCTTTTGTATCTTTTCTTTTTGTTGCCATTTAATCAGCCCTTTCTAACATAAAAAAGAGCCTCAATATGATATTACTATTGTACCATAAATGAAGCCTCTGCACACTTTAAATTGAATATAGTTTTTCTATGTATTTGTCACATAACACACGTTTTATCAGTCTTTTGGTCCCTACCCATAATACAAATGGACAATGTTCATCATTTGATAATTCACGAAGTTTATTAATTCCAATGCCAGAATATGCAGCATATTCTTCCAAAGTTAGATTTACTTTTTCCCAAATAGGAATATTATATTTATTATCCATAGTTTTCCTTCTTATCTTTTGCTATATATTAAAACAGGACGCCCCATTTAAGAGCGCCCTATAAATCCTTTTACTCCATTTATTCAGTTTTCTGATCTATCTTACAGCACCTTTACCATACTAATATTCCTTTGAGAATACTGGATCACGTACACATTTCCCGTCATATTCATAGGATAAAGTGCCAGTGTACCATACTTAAAATTATCGCTTGTAGTACCACCATTTCTGAATACTCTCCATATGTTTAAAACCTTGCCATGGCTTGTCTTGCAAGCGGAACAAAATCTTTACCCATAGCCTTGGCAAAACCGTCCACATCTCTTACATCTGTCAGTTTCACATCACCAACAGAGACATTGACTATATTCGGCTTCGTATTAACAGTAGCAGAAGGATACATGTTCTTTATCCATGAATTATCAGGAACGTATGCCGTAGCACTAAAACTTGCTACAAGCTTCTCCATCTGCTCAGGAGTAAAGACCATTTCCCCACGTTCTAGTACCGCCGGTACTTCATTTGGCTCTAGTTTCTCGGCTTCAAGGACTCTGATCTTATCTGTTTTGTCAGCAGAAGAACTACCCACAGCACCACTGAATACACCACTATGATGTTTTTCAGCAGAAAAGCCGGAGCTACCATATACACTCTTAGAAGAATGTTTGCCAGTTGCTCTACTGTTTCCAGAACCACGAACATTATCATCTTTATCCTTCTTGCTATCACTATCACGTTCAGTATCTTTCAGGTTATCTTTCACATCTTCCAGAATATCCTTGATACTCTCTACGTTATTAGTCAGCTGTTGCCAACTGCTCATAGACTCAGAGATAAGACCTGCATTAGCTTGATACTGTTCCAGTGAAGAGATTAGCTGGTTGCCAGATTCAGAAAATGCTTTCTGGATACCTGCAAATACAGAATTACCATCTGCGGCAGTGTCGTAGACCTTACCCATGTAATTATAGATATTCTGTAGATTATCCATAGCAGACATTTTCTGGTTCATCTGTGATACGAGATCATGAATACCTGCCTGTGCTTCTTCATAAGTAAGAGTACCTGCCTTATAGGAATCAATATATTCTTGGATTAGAGAAGAGATATGTTCTGTAGAATCAATCTGTTCTTGATACTTATTGATTTGGTCTACGTTATCAGAGTACAGCTTACTGAACATCTGGAAAATATCATTATCATTTCCACTGAGAACCTTATCTTTCCAGTTCTTTCCAAGAATATCAATGGCAGTCTTTTCGTTATCTGCTTGTTCCTTCTTAGATGCGATTTCAGACCATTTATCACTGATATTTTGCAGAGAATCCAATGTATCTTGCAGCTTATCATTGTAATCATCTAAAGCATCATCTAAGGCATCCATCTGATCTTGCAGTTCCTGCTTCTTTAATGCAGCAAGGGCATCCTGAACAGATTCCTGTGCATTGCGTAGATTATCAGCATTAGCTTCATAGGTCAGTTCACCATTTCTTATGACCTTTTCAGTCTTTTGAGTGGTGGCATTTTCAAGATCATAGAGTGCCTGTTCATACTGAGCTTGCAGTTTCAGCTTCTCATTCTGCTTATCCAGTAAGTCCATTCTATCTTGTAGAGCTTCCTTCTGGTCGTTGATTGTATCCTCATAGGCTTCCTTTTCGTCATTCAGGCGGTCAATTTCATCACTGATAGCACCTGTTACAGCACTAATGACGGTCTCATGCTCACTCTTAACGTCATTCAGTCCATCAACAATCTTGCTCAGAGAGTCAGATGCATCGGAGATCTTATCAATAGGAAGTTTTAGCAGTTCTTCATTCCACTTATGCATGTTCTGTACAAGGGAAGAGATAGAAGAGTTACACTGCTGCAACTTATCATTCATCTCATTCCAGTTGTCTGTACCAGGATTATAGTCTTCCATAACATCCTGAATAGCTTCAATTTCTTCCTTATAATTAGAGATAGAAGTATTAGCATTGTTAATGAGTTTCTGATAGTAGTCTGCATCCAATGTCTTGCCGGAGGCTTCCATTTCAGCACCCCAGTTTTGGATTGTATCAAGGATAGACTGGTAGATAGTGCCTAACTTCTCAAGATTGGTGATGGGGAGTTCACGGAGTTGCTTCTCATATTCAGCTTGGGCTTTTTCAAGGTCTTTGATAGAACCCTCAGTAGACATAATCTCGTCATTCAGTTCGTACCATTTATCGCTACCAACTTTTAAGCCTTCTTCTGTGATAGCTTTGATAAGTTGATCCTTTTGCTTTTGCAGTTTTTCCTGCTGATAACCAATCTGTCCTTCGGTATTGGATATGAGTTGGTCATACATACTGGAAGAAACAGTAACGCCTTGTGTATTTAACAGATCAATCTGCTTTTGAATCAGATCATTAGAATTGCTAAGGCGGGCATTTTTCTTATCTATCTCATCAATAGCAATTGTGTAATACTTTAACTCGTTATCACGAATAGTATTAGACAATTCCAGATTCGTTTTCTTCTGGTTCAGGTAAGAATCATAGGCATTCATAGCGTTCTCAATCTTGGTTTTCTCATCACCTGAGAAACTTTCGATGTCGATGCCGCCATTTTCAATCTTGTCACGGTATTCAGGAACTTTTGCTACATACTCTTCATAGGAGTTCTTATAATAGTTGAGAGAATCAATACCCTGATCTAACCGTTGTTTGTCAACGTCAATCAGTTGATCTAGTAGAGACTGTCTGCTCTCTAGTCCATTATTGTTAGCAAGGTCTTGAAGTTCTCCGATAGAAACACCCAATTTATCAGCATAGTCCAAAAGTTCATTTACTTCATCTGAATTTGGAGTCAAATTCATACTAAACAGTTCCTGGACACGTTCTATATCTGCTTGAGATAATCCTGTATAGGCTTTCCAAGTATCGTCTATAGCGGTCTGTAGACGGGTACTTTCACGTTCAAGTAGTTCTGCACTACGCTTGATCCAATCGATAGTGGAGTTTTCTTTGGCACCTTTGGAGCCTGACGAACCTTTACTTGGTGTATTGGATTTAACGCCACCATCATAGACGGCTTTTTTGAATTTCTCAGGATCTAGTTCTTCATATTCAAACTTAAATGTATTGTTGTTGAGTTTATTCTTGGTGTTATTAGCATAGTCGAGCAGCATATTATTTCCAGGAACATCCATATCTAATGTGCCTGCTTCAACCTGTCCTAAGATACTTTCAGCTCTCTGCAATTCCAACAAGTTTGCTGCACTTGCTCCGGCAGCATTTGCTAATGCAATAACCTGTTCAATATCTGATGCAGTATCAATCTTTACATTATTTACAGCCAGTTTTGCGAGTTCCAACTGTGCTAATGCAGTCTTGGATACATCAGAACCGCTTGCTTCATTCAGGAATTGTACATATTCATCTAAGGTGGCATCTTTCAGATCATTACTTGCATTTGCATCAATGTACTTCTGTGCTGCCAGCTGTGCGTGTTTAGCTGCAAGAGCTTCTGTTACCAGTTCTTCCGCATTGGATACCCCCATGTTGGAAAGCATTGCTGTGGTAAGGTCGGCGGTATCATCTGTCAGATTGTCGATAATACCAGACGAATTAAGGAAGTCTGTCACAAGATCATTAAATGCATCTTGACATTTTCCTAAATCAGACGGGTATGTAGAAACAGTCTTGATGAAATTATCGTATGAATCCATGCCAGAAAAGGCTTTTGTAAAATTGGTATCCGCAAGGTTGGAATAATCAAAGGTTCCTTTATCCTTAACATCTTTCATTATCTTGTCTATTTTCTCAAAACCTGTAGACATTTCATTAATCGCTGCAATCTGCTTACCTTCCGGTGTCTTTTTCAGTGCGGCGTTTAAATCTTCCTGTGCCTGTGCTGACTGCTCTGCTTCATCAGAGTATGTATCTGTTTTATCAGTCAAATCATCTACATTAACCGCAGTCTTTTGAATAGTTCCCAAAAAATCATTATAAACATCAATTCCTCTGGATGTTTCATCAAACATACTTTGTTCAGCCGTTGTTAATACTTCACCAGATTTTGAAATATCCTTAAATGCAGAATTTACACCATTTACTATTGTGTATGTATCATAAGCATGTTGCCTGATGCCTACAAGTTCTTGTTGCTTATTCTGGTAATCAGTAGTCAACTTTTGTACGACACTAGAATTACCTTCGGCAGAGGCTTGATCTATTTCAGCCTGCATTTGCTGTAACTGTTCATACGCTTTCTCATATGCTTTTATGGTATTATCCAACTCTTCTACAGGGGAATTAGACATTTTTCCACCATTAGAACCAGGGACGTAAGCACCATGCGCACCTACAGCCTGTGGCTTCCATTCGTCCCCTTGGTCTGTATATTTGGGATCATAAGCATGGTATGCTTTTTCAGCAGAAGAAAGTGTATCTCTTGCTTTAAGTGCTATTCTTTCCTTCTCTACTGCAAGCTGTGTTTTCAACTCTTCTGTAACATTCTTTAACCTGTCTACTTCTTCCTGATCGGTCAGGCTTTTAATGCCACCTACACCATTTAGATCTTCTAGCCTATCCTGAGTCTCTTTCAGCTGATTGCTCAATTCTTTTACTTTATCATTGTGCTGTTGCAACTCATTTTGGTTTTCTTCCAGTGCAGATGTAGCTTCTTCTACTGTTGGGTTCAGTTCTTTATATTTATTTACAAGAAAACTAACACTTGCGGTTACTGCCGCCATTACAGCCATGTTAAAAGCCATATTCAGGGCAACTGTTGCAACTTTTAATCCCATAGTAGCCGCTGTTCCCATGTTTAAAGATGCAGTATAACCTTTCATTCCTGCTTCTGCGCCATTAAGTCCCGACAGATACTTTCTCATGTCAAGATCATCTGTGAGCCGATTAATACGATCCTGATTTACGCACTGGTTTGCTACTAATTTATTGTAATTGTCAATGACAGATTGAGCATTATCAATAGGCTGGATAACATTAGATGTAAACAGTCCACCAAATTTCTGCCCTTCGGCAGAGGCTTGCTTCATCTCTTCTAAGGTCTTTCCTAAGAAAGTAATGTCTGTACCGTTGTTATCAAATACACCAATAGTATGTCCCTTTAACGCTGCTCCGGCTGTTATTGCTCCCATGGCTGTAGACATTACGCCCAACTTATCAATGATAGCAGAAATTGTATCTAGGAATGCAGCTCCGGTATCTGCAGCACCTTTCAAGAACTCACTGTCTGCAATAACAGATGCCAGATGTTCATAAGATGCAATCATAGAATTGATATGAGACTGCACAGAATCGGTATAGGCACTAAACTTATCTAACGCTTCTGTGCTGGAATTTTCTGATATTTCAGTCAGCTTCTCAACCTTATCCCAGTTGGAAAGTAAGATACGTCCAAAGTTGCTCTGATATGATCCAAACAGGTTATAGCTGATAGCGTTCTGCTCTACATCGTTTAAAGTATTCCACTTGCCTGCAAGTTCATCTAAAACATCTCCTAAGTCCCTAAAATCGGTTACACCATCACGGATTTTTACGCCTACTTTGGCAAGAACCTTTTCAACATTTGAAAGATCATCTCCACTTTCATAGTCAACAAATTTATTAGCTTTGACCTGAGTATATCTGGAAATAATAGACTTCATTGCTGTACCAACATTTTCAGGTGATGCCTGTGATACGTCTGTTAGAGTTGCAATCATGCCTATTAACTGGTCAATGGATACTCCGGCTTGCTGTGCAGAGCTGGCAGTTTTACTCATAGATTCTGCAATGCCTCCGGCATCTGCCGCAGCGTTCATATCTACAGCATTAAGCTTAGAGATAACAGCTAATGCACTGTCAGCAGATAATTTATAACCATTCAGGGCAGATGTCAAATATTCAGTTGCATCAGCAGAATCAATCATACCAATCTTGCTTAGAATTGCAGAATCTTTGATAAGTTCATTGGTTTCATCGATGGAACGCCCCTGTCTTAACCATGCATCTGCTGCCTCTGCGATCTCATTTGTAGTAGAACCTAGCTCTTTTGCCATCTGGTTATAAGTGTTCATCAGACCTTTTGTTTCTTCACGGGTTTGTCCTGTTGCAACCTGTAAATTAAATAAGGATGTATCCAATGACTTTGCAGTGTCCACCATCTTCCTGAATGTACTCATAGCAGCGGTAAAAGACACCACATTAGTTACGGCAGAATTAAAGCCTTCCTTAATCTCTTTTACTACTCCACTGGTGGTAAGTCCCATTTGCTTTGCTTCTGCCTGGATATTCAGGAACTGACGTTTTAGATTGTCAAACTCTACTGAATCTGCTGTACTAAGTTTGGTTTTAATATCAGTCAGTTGTTCAGAAAATACCTTTGCAGCAGCGGTATTTTTATTCATCCAAGTATCAATATTGGTGCTGAACAGATTCTTATTAGACTGTAACTTGCTATCCTTTTCAGCGTTCTTCTGCTCAATAGAAAGCTGCTTGTACTGTTTTGTCACATTATTCAGTTCAGAAGTCAGCCTGTTATAAGCCTCAATCTTTTGCTGTGGATCTTGAGTATTATTAATTTCTTTAATCTCTTTCCTCATATTGGCAAAAGACTGTACAATGTTCTCTGGCATCTTAAAATTTGCGCCTTTAAACTTTGCTTCCAAATAGTCCAAGTCAGCAGGAAGTTCTTTTATATATTGGTCAAGCTTTTCAGCGGCATTACTGCTCCACTTCTTTGTAATTTCCGCATTAAATGTCTTTGCCTGTTCTGTTGCCTGTTTCAGCTTTGAAACCATCTCATCTAAGCTGACACGATCTGTAATATTGCTAAAGTCAATGCTATTTACTAATTTCTTGAAGGGATTGTTGGCAGAATCGCCAGAAAGAAAATCTTTATAAGTTGTTTTTAATAATTCTAATTTTTGCTGATATTCAGAGGCTTTTGTGGTCAACGCCGCAAAATCTTTTCCTGTGGTGTCAATAATACTTCCACCGGAATATACATACTGTCCCATACTATTTAAGGCAAAGTTATACTTTTCAATAATACCCCTACCTTTATCAATGGTTGCATTAAAGGAAGTAATATCTTCATTCCCATTCTTGAAGAATTGTAGCTTCACATTTTCGTCTGAGATACCATCCAATGATGTAAAGTAACCCTTCACCTTCTCAGTCAGTTGCTCCACTCCGGCACTGTCAAAAGATACATCTATATCCATCAATGACTTTTTAATGTTCTGGGCAGAGGCTTTTACTTCCTCTTCTATCTGTGGCATTTGTGCCTTAATCTGCTCCCGCATGACACCAATATCAGAAAGGAGGTCAGACCACATGTTATCTTCCCATCCTGTAATCTTGGACGGGTCTACCGGCTCTAACTGTCCAATGTCTGCCCTATATGCCTTAATCGCATTTACGATTTCACGAAATTGTTCTGTCTGATCAGTTGTTCCTGTGAATATATCCTTATATTTATCGGACATTTCCTGATAAATACTATCCAGTTCAATGCCGTTCTTATTTGTAACAAACTTTCTTGCTGCAACCTTACGCATGGAATCCCAGTCTTTTCCAAGGTCTTGCTGCACAATATCAGGTATTTTTATCTTGCTAAGGCCCTGGAAATACTCATAAAAATCATCATAGATACCCATACGCTCTTTTATGATATTGGCATTATTCTTAACGACTTCTCCCAGCTGATTAAAAGTATTCAGGAACTCCGGGTTATCCTTGCCGCTCTTTATCTCATCAAAGCTCATCTGGAAGATAGAACGTGTCAGGTTCTTAATCTGGCGTTGTGCATCCTTGGATTTAATGTTATAACCATTAATCAGACTTGCTGCCAGGTTCTCTCCCAACTGTTTACCAGAGGTTGCTACATCCTTATTTCCAGACAGCTTTTTCAGACTATCCTTTAACTGCTCGTCAATTTCAGCAACCAGATTAATCTTAATTCCGGCCGCTTCCAATTTCTTTTGAATTTGTGCTATATCATCCTTGATCTGCGGGATTGAACTATCAATGTCTAGTCCCGCCATTAGCTTTATATCTACATTACTTGCCATTTAATTTAATTCCTCCTGTAAATTGAAAAAAGCCTGGGAAAATCCCAAGCTTTATGTGTTGTAATTTTTATTTATTTGCACCTCAAATGGGTCTGCTACCTTCTGCTTATACATTTCCACTGCTTTTTCTATAAAATGTGTCGGCTCTCTGTAACCGAAATATGGAACGTTCGCAAACTTGCCATGTGTCTGCCATCCCTCATTTAACAGTACCGCTGTATTTACAATCTTTCCATCAAAGCCAGTATGCAATGCTCCTTCGTCAAAACCAACTGATATTGACAATGTAGCACATTTTGCTGTAACCTCTGCCACTACCTTATCATCGATGTAAACAGAGTTGTACAAATTGTATGTACGTTTATAAACTTTCGGCTCATATGAATCATACACCTTATCCAGTTGATCCAAAATACAATCAGCCAAAATAGTTGCATGTTTCTTCAGCTCTGCTTCTACAGACTTGCCATTTTTTAGTTTTAATTTGGAGACATCAAGATTTTTTAGAATTGCTTTTAGATTACTCATGCCTTGTACCATGCTGATGCGGCAGAAGATTTATAAGGTTTATAGAATTTTGAGATGAGATTTTCCTGTGTTTTTTCTGGTGTAACTTCTTCTTTTTGTTCTATATCTAAATCAGATTGCAATAAACGTTGTTCCGTGGGATTCTGCAAAAGTCCAGATAGTTTATACAAAATAGCTGCCGGTCTTTCATACGCCCTTGCTAACTCCTTTACCATTTCTATACTGTCAAAGCATTGCAGATTTGATAAAGGTAATAAACTTCTCTCTTCTTTCGATAATTTTTGTAATGCCTGGTATAAATCGTCAAATGTATATTCTGTAGCCATAATAAGATTTTCCTTCCATATTAAATATAGTATTGTGTGTGAGATTTTTCCTAGAAATAGGATTAAGAATTTTCAAGATAGTTCTTTAAAGCTTCAAACTGACATTCTGGCAGTGTGGCAAAACGCCCGGTCTTAAAATAAGATAATGTGCTTGTATGAATTCCTGTAACTTTAGAAATGTAACGCTGTTTTTCCTTCTCCAATCTCTTACATAATAGTTCTCTTAATTCATCCTGTGTCATATTGTTACCTCCATTTGTATTAATATTTGTTTAGATGCATAATTATGAATTTTTTGTATAAAAAAAGGATCCAGCAATACACTGAACCCCTATGTTTAATAAATGGCTTTAGATAAGATAAAAGAGGATAGGGGCAAGATTTTTCCTGCCCTTTATAAACGAATTTCGTCCTGATGGGAAATCAAATTGAAATATCATGCTAGGAAGAGTACCATATAAATGCTGTTTGAGGACACCTATATGGCAAGCTCTACTAGGCTTACGTTCCGGTCGTGCTATCTCTCCCCATATGTATATATTGAGAACCTTTTATTTGTGCGGTTTTAAGATTAAATTTGTGAATTTTTCTTAAAACATTTCAAAAACATATCTTTATTTTTATCATACAGCACAATTAACAGAGTATTCCTGTACAATTTATCACCTGTTTTAAAAGCCAAAGTAATCAAATATTCCATAGTTTCTTGCTTGATTTTGACATTTTTTAGCTCGCTCATAAGAGCTTTAAACTCTGTTTCCAGAGCCTCCGCATACCCTTCTAAGCTATCGTCTAAATCAAAAACAGCTTTATCATACTTTTCTACATATTCAAGAATTTTGCCTACCTGGTGTCTATTGGCAGCTGTGCTAGAAGAATTTACAGCTAAAAACTGTCCGTTGGTCTGTATAGTTCTGGTGTTCAATTCCTTATTTTTTCTTCTGTCTATACATCCATCTTCAATAATCTGATATAGAATATCCATCGGGCAATTGAATATTTTTACATCTTCATCTTTGATTATGCGTTGCTTATCATCAGGCTTCTTGTGATCCTTGTATTTTAAAATATCTGCATAGAACGTTGGATACTTAGGCTTATGCTTCATGCATCTAAGTCGCTTAATACGATTCAGCTCCTTTGATACCGTCACATCATACGTCCTTTTTGCAGAATCTATAGCAACCTGAGCTAAAACAGAACAGATAATAAATACATCTTCCAATTCTTCACTATTGCAACCATCATCAAACCAATAACTCAGGGCAAGCTGTGCTATATTGCTAGACTCCCCTACATCCTGTTGCCCTGCTGCTATACTTGCATCCATACGTGCAAAATCTTCCATGCTCTTTGTGTATGACTTTGCCCTTGGATTGATCGCATTTATGATAGTTGGATATTCCAGATATGCTCTTCTGGCAAGCCCCACTATATCAGTCTGGTTCGTAACATACAAAACATCACTGTCCAGATCTTGGCCCGTTAGACGAGGCTGGACGTCCGTACCAATTCCATTTATCACAATTACATTCTTACCAAATTTAGGAAAATACTTCTGCAATGCCTTTGGATGCACATTATGTAAATGCACAATATTATTAGGGCTGTTATGTGGCGATCTAAAACCTGCCAGACAATTACCCTCTGCAAATCTCTCCGTATAACATTGGATTGCATCATCTTCCAGAGAAAAGCAATCTTCCTCTACTGGATTTTTTCCCACTACCTTCATTAATAATGCTACTGGATTTCCGCAGATGGTAAGATTATCCCCTTCCTGGAATAATTTGCCCTGTTGTAGCCTATTTCTTTTAAAGGCACTGATCTTCTTGTATCTATGATCTTTGAAAAACTCCCAGTATCTCACATCTTTGTTCTGGCGGTACAGATCTACAAGCACATTATTGATAGAATATCTGGCACTGCTCTCCACTTCAAGGAAGTGTATGTATGCTTCATCATCTGTCTGCAATGCATTAAAGTAATCAATACTAGGCTGTGCTATCCTCTGCAATGTATCCTTATCAGTTGTAAGAAGGGTATTATTAATCTGGAATGAAGAACGCTGATACTCCCCATACTTGCTGCTGTGTGCAGATTTTACAATAGCAAACTCTTCCCCATTCTGCTTCATCCAGTCAGCCCAATATTCAAATGCTGCTGCAGGTGTTCCATCTTGGCTCATATGCTCTTTGAATTTAAGCCACTTTAAAGAATTTTCCGTAACGATTACTTTTATATCAGAAACCTTTAAGCTTCGTCCAAACATATCCGTCACATAGGCAGAAGTATATTCTTCACCATAATGATCTTTGAAATATTCCTGGATGTCTCCACGGAACAAACAGGATTTAAAGAAATGACTGCGGCAGTAGATAAAACCCTCTCTATTTTCTGGAAATATTGATTCATCAATTATGCCCATGCCATCCCATAGTACATTTTCTATTTGTGTTCCAGAATCATTTCTGTCCACATAGCAGCCATCTACCATTGTTGTTTCTGCCAGCTTCTCAGGCATTGTATCTGGATCATATCCATGTTCCTTTAAATCTGCTTTTGTCCTAAAGAGGTATTCCAAGCCTGGATGTTCTTTTTGTTTCTTCTTATAAAAAGTGTATCCATCTTGATTAATGATTTCTTCTACAGCATCCCAGTCCAGTTCATACTTCTCAGCCTTACAGACTTTCTCACCATACTTTACAACACAAGCTTTCCTCATGCTCTGAACAGTTTCATCTTTTGCCACAAAGATACTGTCAATCGGTATCCGAATAAAGTCTGCCGCTGTTGCTGTTATCAATGGTGCATATGCCGATAGTTCTACAATCTTTGCTCCTGGTGCATCTGGTATCTTGCTCCATAACCCCATTGTCAGATAGTCTCTGTACTTCTTGTACAAAGATTCCCGGACAAAGATGCAAGAACCCTCTTTTGCTTTACCGGTACTTCTATACAGCATCCTATACTTAATAGACTGCACTTTGACTACTCCATTCTTCCTGTATTCTTTCCATGGAATAGTTGCACCATCATCATAGTACATCCGTCTGAGATCATACGTTGACAGATTACCGGCGGTATACTTAAATTTCATTGAGATAAAATCGCTACTCCTGCCCCTGTTATTTGTAGCTGTACCATGCTGTTTCACCCATTTAGAAAACAAGCTCTCTGATATAACAGCTTTGCCATAGTACAGACTTGCTTCTGGATCAGCATTGACCTTATACACCTGTGCTGCGTCCACCGATCTAATGTTAATTGCTTCACTTCTCTTCTTGTTAATAAAAATCACTCTCCTATATTAAATTGGTTGTGTTTCATGACAGGATGTTTCATCCTACATCATCCTTCTATATATTCTTCTCTCTTTTGCAGAGGGATTGTTGTCAAATTACATGTGTCTATCATTAAGGAAAAACTATGTCTGAGCAGACAAGAACCGTTCAGAATGGTTTAGGTGGTAAATTGCTTACCCATTTTTTTACAAAGGCTTATTTTTCTGTGAGCGTGGATTTAAGCTAACGTATAGAGCATGTTTATACCAATTTGAAATTTTACTTTCATCGGAAAAATCCTATTGCGGTGCTTTTTTCTTTCTTTATATTGCCCTACCATCTCAAATGTGGTACAATATAACTCAGTAAAATACATTCATTTTCCCATGCAAATTTTTTTTGCATTATAGAAAATGCGATTTTCCCCGTAATTACAGCGTTTTTTGAAGATTTGGCAGGGAAAAATCATACCTATGATTTGCATTATAGCAACCTTGATTTTCCTTGTAATTACAGGCTTTTTTGCAAAATCGATAGGGAAAAATCATACCTATGTATAGAATGTATTATATAAGTCGGTAGACTTATCCCCTGTGGCTATGCCATCAGTTTAATAGTAATCCCATCCTCTTCCTCTTTATTTCTTTTGTCCATTTCAATCACTTTCTTTTGAACAGCACCTTCTACTTTTTGGTCATTGTATGTTTTATCATCGTAAATGTCTGTATACTTCTGTGAATAAACATTGTACCAATTCCCCTTACCACTTCTATTCTGAATCACATCAATACACTGTGCTTCTTGAAGATTTTTTATTGCGTTAATAATATTTGGTTTTCCCATATGAAGAATCCTATCCATATCCTCAATCGTACAAGACTTTCCATCTCTGATATTATTTACGATGCACAAGAATACCTTAAACTCATTCTGTGTAATCTGCTTTGCAATAAACGCTCTGGCAGCACTATAATAAAACTCAATGTACTTGTCGTTAAAATCTCGTAGCCCACGTTTCATTCTGATTTTCATATCGTCAAACGTCACTTGCCGCACTGTATCTGGTGGCACCAGTTCAATACAATGATGCTCAATCAAGCTATCCAATGTACTTTTAAATGTTTTTATATCCATGCATAATTGCCATTTGCCACTTTTTTTATAATGCATCTTTCGTTTCAACTCTTTTATCGTAAACGGTGCTTTGGAACCATCCTTGATATATTTATACAAGATCGTCATAATCAGATATTCATATCCTGACAAACTTGTTTCTTTATCATTTCTTAGCCTTGCATTTGTAAGTAATTTTTGTGACATTTTAACTCCTATATCTTCTTCAATGGAAATATTTGTTTTCTGCACCGCCTGCATACAGTGCATCTTATCACACTGAGCCTTCACCATATCTTTTACACGCTGATCTGGTATCTGCTCCCAACATCCATTTAACCGGTATATTTTTTCATGATCCAGGTATGCTTCTATATCTTTTTTTACTTCATTCGGATTTTTAGGTGGCCTACATTTGATATTCCAATCTATGCACTGTTCCCTTATATTAGCCTCTGTATAGCCCTGGAACTTTAACATAGATATGATACGTCCTAACCATGTATTACGCTGTCCTTCATCTGCTCCCTCATGTAAAATCTTTTCGGTGCAGAGGCAAGGATATACTTCAATATTCAAGCCATCTCCGGCATAATTCCATTTTTCCAATGGTTTACTTTCTAATGAAGATTGCTCAATTTTCTGAGCATTTTCTAGCCTGCGCCTGAGATAATCAATATCTAAGGTATGAAAGTTTTCCCTAGGAATAGCATGGTTCTGGTAATGGTCTATTTCTTTCACAAGCGGAAACTTTCCCTGTTCATTTAGATGCTTACGGTTATATGTGCCTGGAACTCTGGCAACCTGAGTTACCTTACAAGCATTGGTATCTGCTCCGACCAATTGACATATTTCCTTGTTCAGTTCACATAACTCTCTTACCTTACAAGTTGGTTCTATAATCGTATAAAAATGATAACCATTACCAGAATCATAGATTGCATGAAGAAACAGATTAGGTAGCTTATCCTTTACCATCTGTGTGAACTCCTGCACGTTATGTAAGTTAGGATAATCCTTTTTGTCAAAATCTATAAAAAGCACTCTGCGCTGCCTCATATTGGCTTCACGCCGGTGTAACTCCTTGTTCTTATCAAATTTAACTGTTGCTAATGCAGTATAGATATGGTAATTGTACTTATACTTTCCAATATATTCCTCATACTGCTCATAATTTTTTACATATTTATGGAACTTAATTTCTGATCCATCCTCATTACATGCGGTGTTTCCCTCTTTGTCTGTCTTTACCATAAACAGACATACATATTCGTTTTCTTTCAACTGAGACGGATATAACATCTCATAGTATCTTTTTAACTGTTCGTTAATAGCCTTTTCCTCCAATCCTTTTCTTTCCAGGATACACCACCGATTGTTGCAATGTACCCTGGCTTACTATTATATTCTCGCTTTTCCCAAAAACTTTGCATGATTTACTTATTAGCCTTTTGCATCTTCCAGCAGTTCTTCCAACTCAGATGTTTTTATATCATCCAACCAATCTATAGCAGCTTCCAAGTTCTCCACTGCTTCTTCACCTGCCTCATAACGTTCTGAGCCTTGAAGGTTTTCAGGGATATTATCTAAATAATCTTGTTCATCTGCAGCTATGTCTTCTATATCTTGCTGTAACTCTTCGATAATATCTTGTAGATTGTTGATTTTTAAGATTACTGAATCTATGCACTTTCTGCGTTTCTTGTTCATTGGGAGCCTCCGTTTGTTTAGTGTGGCAGAGGGAGTAGAGATTTTCTACACCCTCATATAATGTTTGTAGTGTGGGTGGATTATCAGATACCTTTCTGCATCTGATCCATCAGACCCATAACATCATCTATGTCGTAAATATTGACATAATAATGGCAATAATCCCCTTGTACTCTTAAATCACATTTTTCTGGAATATCCTTTACTAAACATTGCGACTTTGCACGACTTACATTAAGTGCTTCCTGGACGTCCATCCTGATCAGCCCAAAACGCTCCAACGTCTTGTACTTTGGATATGTAGATACCGACAGGTTGTCAACAAACAAATTGACAATCTCTGGTTTTCTCATTTTTGTAGTGACCTTCATGTTGAATTCTTTTTTCAGAAAATCTCTCATTTCTGGTAACGTGACATATCTGCTACGACCATTCTTCTTATAGATTGATAAACACTTTTCTAAGTTTTCTTTTGTTCGCATAATTACTCCTTCTATACCGCTTATTGCCTACATGTTATCCTATTACTGCCATGACGTTTCATAATGTAACATTACATTACGTGTTGTTTTCCATCTGCGCACGTCTTTTCTTAATCAAATCTAATCGACTGGGTTTCTTAGGCGTTGGATCTGGCACTTTCGCCGGTACAGATTCCATAAATGATAATGCTCCCAGTTTCTTCATGGCAGACTTTTTATTTCGTTCACGTTCTTTGTAAGCTTCCTGTGCAAGTTCGCCCAGTTTTCCAACATAAGAAACAGGATATGATAAGCCACTTACCGCAATGACTGTTTGCTTACCATTGTAGCCTTCAAAAACATTCGCCGGTTTTCCAACCTCTGCAATAACATCCCCTGCGGTAACATCCTTGTTGTCTCTTCCCGCATGAATAATAGCAATGTTCTCACATACCTTATCATTTTCAACTGGTGCAAAGATTCCCTCTTTAGTGAGCTTATCCAGCATCATTTTAGGGTCTTTTGCAGGTCCAAACAGACTAAGTACGAATGCGCCGCCATTTCTTAACATTTCCTTCTTCTCAGAAGTATCAAAATTGTTCGTTTCTCCGAAACTATCATTAGATAGGAAGGCATCCAACATCTTTGCAAAGGTCATATTTATGTATTCATAGTCCACGTTTGCATCATTTCTAATAAAGAAGGTGGCTCCGATACCATCAAGATCCTGTAATTCCAGCACTGCCTGATAAGCATTGTTATGTTTCATAATCGGTTCATCAGATGCAGGCAACGCTATAACTGGACAAATGATTTTCTTATAAGCTCCGTATTCGTCCCTATCTTCCAACAGTGTTTCAATAATCGGTGTTGCACAGCCTGAACCAGTTGAGCCACCTCCACCAAACATTATGAAAACTATCTCTTCCTTAATATTAGAGACAAAATCCAGAAAATCTTCATTCTCTGCCAGACAGTCAACCGCTTTATCTCTATGACCGCCGAAACCATCAAAACCGTGTAACTTAAATTTAGTAGGAACATCACCCAATGCTTTTAAATCCTGTTCACTTCCATTGGCGGTTGCTCCTTTATATCCTAACTCGATCATACGCTTATGGAGCTTACCTCCAGCACTTCCAAGTCCTAAACAAAAACTATCTGTAACTAAACTCATTTCTGATTTCCTCCCTTGCAAACTTCCAGACCTTTTTCCAGTAAGTAGTATGTGTCCGCTTTTCCATCCATAATGCCCTTGGCTACATACCCCTTCTTTACTAATAGTGCAGCTTTGCGCCAGACAGTCATGCGAATACCTAACGTACCCTCACAGTCATTGCCAACCTCTGTAATGGTCATGCCATGATACTTGTCTGTGGCACCATTAGCATACAGAGAAGCCAGAATCAAAAACTGAGTACGATCCAGCTCGTCAACATTTTTCATGTGTACCATTCCTTTCCTATATTTAATTAGACTTTGCTCCATCATATTAGCTGATATACAGAATGGAACATTAGACTGTTCAGACATAACATGAATGGTGCTAAAAAATTCGGCACTAATGCCGTAAAGTTCCCCTGGTAAGAGGGATAAATATTATTGGAAACTGCCGGGAAGAAATACCCGTAAGATTTTTTATTTGAAATAATTCAAAGAATCTGATATACTATGACTTGCTACGGAACATAGTATAGATTCAATCTATACAGTTTCTTATACAGCAATTGGTCTGGTAAACCTTTTGCCGTAACATTTGAGCTGACTCTGGTAAGTCGGCTCTTTTTTGTTGGTAAGATTAATATACTACGTACATAATAATTAGTCAAGTATTTTATGATAATTATTGTTTTTATTATTATTTTTATCTGTAATAATTATTTTATTGTTTTTATGATGATATAATGATATACTTTTTACATCGGAGGTAAACCTTATGGTACAACAAAAAACATATATAAAACAACGTGTAGCTTTAACAGAACTTCTTCAAAATACAATTAAAGATTTACGTAAGCAATATAATAAACGCGGCGATATTTTATCTAAAGAACTGGGTAAGGGCGCTTCATATATCTCACAGATTGAAAACGGAAAAATAAAAGAAATTGATTTCGATTCTTTAATGAATATCTTTCGTGCTATTTTTTCGTCCACAGAAGGTAATTTTATAAAATTATTATCTGCCTATATTGATACGTTATTGAAGGAACATACTGAACATCAACTTATAGGTGAAAACTGGATCCATACTTTTATAGTTCAAGAAATAGAATATCCAATCACTGATTGGATTATTGATTTTATTCAAAATAAATTACATGAAACAAAAAAAACAACTATTGATTTAATCAATAGAATCAATAATAATGACCACGAAAGCAGCTATGAATTTGAAGTATATAATTATATTCCAAATAAAGCTTATGTCCAGGTAAATGGACCAACCGCATATGAAAATCCCCAAAAATTCACATTGTATATAACGACGTATTATAATTTAACCTCTAATTATATAAATGAAATATTAAACCGTAGTATTGCATCTATAAATTATATAAATATGAAAATAATTTTTTGGCAACTCTTCTCTATGGGCGATAAAGATATTCCTTCCAGTATCCGAGAAAAAGTTTCTAAAATTATGTTTGATAACGGTTTTTTAGATACATTCCAGAAATGGGAGTTGCTTCAAGGCACATCCGAAATACCTTTACAAAAAAACACAGAAAGTTTTATATTTTATGATAATTTAATCAACAATTATAAAGATAAATATGATAAATTAAAAAAAGAAGTATTTGAAGAATTAAATTATTCCCTTCAACAATATTACAAAGCCAATTCAGCACATTCTTGTAATATAATGAATGATATTCTTAAAAATTTTAACGCTGATGCTGGTTTAACCCTAGCATTACTTTCTTCTGCTTTTTATGAAATACCAATGAACAGACACAGGGATTTTATGGAAGATTTTCGTACCTTGCTTGCACGTTATATCAATAATTCTAAATAAGTATCAAAAAAGCCTGCCGGAGTAACTCCAGTAGGCTTTAATATTTCCGTATGTAATTCCAGGACCATTCACCTGTATTACGGGCAATGGTATAAAGAGTATCCTCTGTGTAGATGGTGGTGAAGTTCTGGTCTTTTTTGTATGCGCCGGTTATGGTCATGATTTGCCTCCTTTAAGATCTGCGAGTTGCTTTTCAAGTGCTGCGATTTGTGATTTTATTTCAAGTTGCTTTAATTCGTCCTCATCTTCTACCCATTCCATTATATCACCTGGTTGAACGTGTAAATATGCACAAATTTTATCTATAACATCTGTTTTCACTACTCTATTTAATGAAAATTTAGTTGGCATATTAACACTAATTCCTGCTTGACATAAATCTTTCCATGTCATTCCTTTTTCTTTTAGCAAATTGTTTAGTTTTCTATATACTATCATTTCCTTTCCTCCGTCCTATATAATTACCTCCATTCTATCACATATACATGTGATTTTCAATAATACCTACTATCAACAACAGAAAATTTCTCTTCTGCCGTCATACTAGATACTACCCTAAGCATACTCCTGTATTTTAGGCATAAAAAGAGCAAGGAATTTTTATATCCCTTGCCCCTGAACCCGGACGGATTATAAAGTTAAATCTTCTACATTTACCTTCATAGAAGCTAATTTCGCAGTGGTTACTTTAATCTGATAATCAAGTTCTGCGTTTTCTACTCCGCCGTTTGCTTTTTTGATTCGCTGTAAATCAGTGTACTTATCGATTAATACAGCAATCAGTTCGCTTTCGCTCATGCCTTCCATTCCTTTCCACCGCCTTTCACTTTTATAACCAGTTCAGAAAATCCAAACTATCCTTTGCCTCTTGTATCCTATATTTTTTATTCCCACTCCATTATTCTATTTCTACGCTTTCCGCCATTTCTTCTAATTCATCCATAGAATAACCCTGTTCAGCAACAAATTTTTCAAAATCAATCGTATCATTATTATTGCGCTGCTCCAATATTTTTAATAAATACACATCTTCTACTGCTTCTAATAATCCTTGCATAGTATCATCAAAAAATTTACTCATTCCACAATTATCTCCAGATCGTCATAAATTCCAACCTTGATTTTCTCACCAAACCTTGAAAAAACAGGTACAGCATCCTCAGATGCCTTATAAACCATTACTATTTCCCTCATTGGGTCTACAATCCAATATTCCTTTACTCCTGCGTTCATGTACAGGTTTGTTTTTGTAATATAATCCATTTTACGACTAGAAGGAGATACTATTTCTATAATCCAATCTGGCGCACCATTGCAGCCTTTATCATTCAGCTTATCTGGATCGCATATTATAGAAATATCAGGCTCTACATAATTTATATTTCCTTCTGCATTTTCCATGAATACAGCAAAGGGAGCTGGAATTACTTTGCATTTTCCACCTTTAGATTTAATATAGTTATAAATTGCTATATTAATGTCATTCATTATTAACTGATGCCTTGTACTTGGCGGAGCTATCATGTAAAGATTTCCGTCTATTAGCTCGGCTCTCTTTCCGTCTGGAAGAGCGTAAATATCATCTACAGTATAAACTTGCTTCTTTACTGCTTCCATGTAATCACCTTCCCTTTGCACATTCCGTTTACTTTATCAGCCTTATATAAGCGTCTAACTGTTCATCTTCCAATTTCGCTATTAATTCAGTAAAAGGAACCAGATTTTTATTTACCGCATATTCTTCTAATGCATTATAATAGTCCAGTCTGTTTTCTTTTGCTATGGAAACGGGTAAAAATTCAGATCCCATCAGCTGATAGTTCATAATGAGGCGTGATGTTCTGCCGTTTCCGTCTATAAACGGGTGAATCCGGACAAACTCTGCATGTGTCCAGGCTGCATACTCAATTGGATTTAGTGCTTTCTTTTTCCAATCCAAGTCAGCATAAAAATCTTTGATCTGCCTATACATTTCATTTCCTGCCGGTGGTGTATGTCCTGCTCCACTAATACGCACTTCCTGATTTCTATATATGCCGCCTATAATAATGTTTTCCGTCAAGATAGCATGAATGTCTTTTACTATTGTTTCGCTTAATGGCTTACCCTCTGCAATGCAACGCTTTACATACCTGTATGCTTTCTTATGATTAACTACCTCATAAATCTCCCTTAATTCCTTGCCGCCAACAGAAATGCCATCTTCCAGAACAACTTTTGTCTCCATTAAAGTTAATGTGTTTCCCTCAATGGCTGTGGAATTGTGCGTAAAGGTTAATTCAAAGTCTTTTTCGTAAGAAGAAAGAGTGATATTATCAATGTTCTTTTTCCCCTGTTCATATATCTTTTGTTTTTCAAATAACTGATCAAAGTTCATAAATATAATATCCTCTTTCTTTGCATGATGATTTCTTTGACTACATTATACCCAATCTGGCCCAAATAAGCAAGAAACACGAACCTACTTCATACATTCCAACATCAGCAGTACACCACATTTAAAGCCCTGAGTAAAGCCTAATGCCTGACCGCATCCACCAGCTTCCAATACGGCAGAGGCTACTGTATCAAAGTTTTCAGTTCCCTTTAATGGCTGTAAAATCTCTTCCACTTCCTTATTATATGTAGTTATCTCTTCTGTTTCTTTCTGCTCTCCGTTAGTCAGCTGAGTAAAGATTGCCTGTATGATATTTTCCATTTTTTCTGCCCCCTCTAGTATGTATAGTTTTCCTTTGCGTATCTTGCAACAAACATGTACAAAACTTTCTGCAATATTTTCCCTCTGCTTCCCTTCTTCATCTGGTATAGAAAAATCTCATTGATTCGGTTATTAAAGAAGTCAGGTGCCATATTTGCCTTGAAGCGGTTACACGGTACACATGTACACGTCAGATTACTAACATCATCTACGCCGCCCATTGATAAGGGTTTGATATGATCCAGACTCATATCTTTCAGTAAAAGCTTTCTGCCGCATAGCTGACACCTGCCGCCGCAATTATCATAGATCAATTTCCGTGTGGTTGGTGAGTAATGCTTTCGCTTAATTTTACCGTCACTTTTTCTCGTTATATTAGTAATTCCGTTTTTCTGCTCCTGTAATTCAATTATTTCTTGCTGTACTAATCGTTTCCATATCACACGATTTGTAAATGTATCATACACGTAAAAACCTTTTGTCTTGGCTGGTGCTTTGTACATATAATCGATAGCCTCCCTTACACTCTTATATTGTAAAGCCTGTGAAATGTCTTTTGTCTTTCTGTGCTTGCCTTGCTCATTCAAGTATATATAATACTCTCCGTTTGTGATTACGATTGCCATAATATTGCCCTCTCTACCTTAATCATTTACATTGCAAAGCATCCAATATCCCTTGGGGTATCTCAGGGTACGAACCTTATGAATGTTATCAAGTAAATGCTGTATATCCTGTGGCTGTAAATCCGTCTGATCTCCGTCTGCGTCTGCTTCTCCTGTGATAATCAAATTCCCTACTAATACAGGATTTCCATAAGCTGTCACAGCTGAGAATTTAACATCATCTCTGAACCAACCGCAATCATCACAAATAATATCGTATCTCCTGCCGTTGATTTCCCGGCATGTAATATCTATCAGGTCACAGTCAATCAGGCGGTAAAAGTCCGCCAGTCCTTGTGGCTCTACGTATTCTACAGTATCCCTCTGTACATCTATTAAAAGTGCTTTCATCTTTCATATCTCCTTTATTTTGGGATTTCTGGCTTACTGTTCATTAAATATTTCAGCTATCAATTCATCTGGAATAACATCTACAAATAGTTCTTGTGCAATCCAATTTGTCTTAGAATTGTTGTTACTACTTGCGTAAGCAACTGCATTTCGTACTAAATTTTCCAAACCCTCTTGATCTGTTTTTTCTAAGATTTCTCTTATATCTACTGCATATTTAGCAAATTGCATATCATCCATAATATTTCCTCCATTCCTGTAACTTATGAATTATTCCGATTAAGCTTCTAATTCTTCGATACGTTCACAAAGACTGGACAACATAACACCAAGTAAAAGTAAATCATATTTATCTAATTCGTCTAACTCTTCCTGTAAACACTGTTCAGCGTTTTCTTTGCAAACTTCTTTACCATGCAGGTAACAAATAATTGAATATGTAAGTTCCGCTTCTGATTCATCCTTGCCGCACAATGCTTTCAATATACGTTTAGCAAACGTAGTATTTCTTTTTTCTGGCTCTTTATGCCTTACAAGCTTGCTATCGTCAAACCATTTAACACTTCCGTCTGGATTTAATGGAATTTCTGTTCTGCAGGTGTCCGATTCCAAAACAAGTGAACTCTTCCAAGGATTACTTAACATGTCAACTTTCTGCCATACCTTCAACTTGCTTGGTATTACCGTCACTGTCTCTTCTTTCATTGCTTTAGTCCTCCTCATTCATTTCTTTAAATATTGCTCCGCAAACCATACCGCCGAAAAATACGCACATTACCCAAATAAAATTCATCATATATAACCTTTCTGCCCTCGTAACCTCCGGGGCGGGTGCTGGGTTATAACTGAAACGCTAATGCCGCATCATTTTCTGATGCTCCCTGTGCTATGCAGGTGTTGTATCGGATTAGTTGACGTTCTTCTTTGATCTCACGAATGCGCTTCAAGGTCTGCCAACTGACTAATGCACCAACACAGTATGCTTCTTCCATGAGATGTTCCATCTCTTCCAGACGGTCATACAATGCATTCCATTGATCTTCCGCGTAGGTGTGTGCAGGTGCTTCATTCATGTCGATCTCTTGACATTTAAGTTTGTCATACATGGAAAGCAGATTGAAATGCTCGCTTGCACTTACTCTATATTTCTTCATTGTCTCGTCTCCTCTCTACTCTGTAACGGCTTCGAATACACCGGATCGGATCATGTCCAGAAACCATATGAAAAACACTGGGTATTCCTTTTTATCTGCAAGATCCCTGTAAACCTCATGCATCTGCTGTTCGGTGAATGTCCTGCCCTGTAACGGTTCTTCGTAGGTGATATACTTCTTCATCGTGTGCGCCCCTCTTCTATGTGGTGCGGTTCGGGGATTTCTCCCCGTTCCGCTGTATATTCTTACTTAACGTATAATCTGCGGTACTGGCTTACTCTCTGGTAATCTGCAAGGCTTCCAAGGTTTGCTTCAAGTCTCTTGCTGTCCAGTGTGCGGCGTTCACAGGTGCTAACTTTTACGGTAAAGTCTGAACCCGTCTCGGATAACTTCTCGTTGCTGTCCAGATAGTCGATCATGTCACGTTCTAATGCTTTTAACTGCTCGTTTAATTCTTCTGCTAAAGCTTTAAGGCTTCTGTAGTCTGCTACTACGTTTTCTAACTGATTTAATGTTTTACACATAAGGTTTACCCTCCTATTGGTCTGCTGTTTGATATTGGTTAGTTGATTAAGAGCTAACCGCTTCAATCATCTTCCTGACTATTCCTGTTTTCTTCTTCGTACACGGTCACAGGTATATGGATTTGAAGTTATAAGCTTTTCGGGCTTATCGGTGTTGCTCTGTATCAACCTTGTGACCTTATTATATTCTATCTTGTACAAGATGTAAATGGTAATCTTGTACAAGAATATGCAGGCTTTTTTAGTAATCTTGTACAAGATGTTTTTGGGTAAAAAATAAAGCCCTCTTACAGGCTTTATCTTTCAATATAAGTAGATCACTATTTCATTTTCTCGTTTATTGCCTCTACTACAAATGCATTTAAACTCTTATAGCCTTGTTTCTTGGCTTCTGCATCTATTACAGCTTTTTGTCCTTTAGGCACATTTACAATTATTCTATCATATTTTTCTTTCTGAAAATCATTTTTATATTTAGTAGCATCAAATTTATTTTCATCCATATTGTTATACCTCCAATACCCTATATAAAGAAGTTACGCATATATTCTATCATACCATATTTATTATTTCAAGGAAATTGTACAAGATGTACTAATATATAGTTTTATTCTTGTACAAGATGTATATTGATAATCTTGTACAAGATGCTATAATTAACTCATAAATAAAACAGCACACACGAAAAGAGGTAAACACAATGGCAAACGGCAATGTATATCAGATGGTAACAGACAGGATCATCGCAGAATTAGAGAAGGAAAGAATCCCGTGGAAAAAGTGCTGGTCAGGCACCAGATCAGGCGCATATAACAGAATCACAAAGAAGCCTTACTCATTAATGAATCAAATGCTTCTTGGTCAGTCTGGGGCATGGGCTACATACAAGCAGCTGCAATGTTCGGAAGTGAAACATACAGCAAAGAGGAATTAGTAGCAGAGTTAGGCAGTGCAATAATCTTAAATCAGTTAGGCATTGAAACTCCGCAGACTTTCAAAAACTCCGCTGCCTATATTCAGAATTGGTTACAGGTTTTGAAAAACGATAATAAGTTTATCGTCAGTGCTGCCAGCAAAGCAGAAAAAGCAGTCAACTACATAATGGCAGAGGCGTAAAAAAATGGGTACAGTCAAATAAACGGCTGTACCCTTATATTTTATATGATGATCTTATCCGGCTATAGGCTTAAAGCTTATAGCTTTTTTTATGCCCTCTGCTGCGTGGGTGTATGCGTGGGGGTGGTTAAAACTTAAATAAATACGTGTGTTTCTGTACAGGGTATAAGCTGCTTCATTTCTACACTGACCAGAAAAACAGAGGCTTGCGATAAAAAGCTTTCCAATTCTCCCCATCCTATGTTACAATAATACCATGGGTGCCACCATAACACGGTAGGCGGTTGGTCCTTCACCAGAGGGACTGTGACCCTCTGATTACATAGAAACCTGCAAAGGAATCCAGTGGAAAGGAGGGCTTGAGCCAATGAGTATAGTTGATTTTATAGCAGTGGTGAGTTTTGGCTTAACCTGCTTTGGATTAGGATACACACTTGGTAAAGATAGTAATAAGACACAGAAATAGCCGCCCTGAACCCTGCGAAAGTTTGAGCGGCTTTTCTTAGCTTAACATTGTAACAGGATCAACCGTCTATCGGTGTCACCCTTTTTATATCTATAATATATCATTCTGGTCTTAAATATGCAAGGTCTTTTTGAGGTACGCTGTATCCCTACTTCCCGCCATTTTTGGCGAAAACTCCTGAAAGTCAACTTTATTGACTTTTAAATAGAAATGGGGCAAAATATATGTATAAAAAGTTGGAGGCAATCTGCTAATGCACAATAAACCTGATACTATTTCTGCCAAAACATTAGCTGATATGGATAAATCCATTCAAAATTTTAAAATGAACGCCGTATCCCCTGCTATTGATTTATTACTAAATTTTGATACTATTATAAAAGATAATCATTCATTGCGCAAGAAAGGATGACTTGTTATTATGTTATATCCATTTATGACCTTAAATGATGGCACCGAAATTGTTCATTCTGAAACCCTCGAAGATTCTGGAAAAGAAAAGGTCGAAGTACGGATTGAAAAACCTGTATATGGCGGTTTTCATTCTGCTACCTGCTGGCTTCCTGAGTACAAATGGGAAAATGTCGAAGGATTTTCACAAGAAGATATTCATTATTTTCAGGAATTATTAGAATCAGTTGCTCACATCATTTTACAGCTGGCACGAGAAGGCGGTATTGAAGGAGGACTGGACGATGCCTCAGGTTTTTAAAATCGCCGGATACACTGTTTATTTCTGGGTAAATGAAAACGATCCGTTGGAACCTGTTCATGTTCATATTGCCAAAGGCGTTCCCTCTCCCAACGCTACAAAAATATGGATTACAAAAAATGGCAAGTGCCTTTTATGCAATAACAACTCCAAAATTCCAGAAAGACAGTTGCGGGTATTTATGCAAATCATTGAAGCACGTAGCAAAACCGTCCTTGATCTGTGGTATTCTACATTCAGACAAATTAGTTTTTACTGCTAATTTAAAAGGCCGTTCAATAATAATCCTATTGGACGGCCTTTTCTCTCTAATTTTCGCCCTCCATGGCGAAAACTCCCGGATGTCAACTTTATTGACTTTAGAATTTTACAGCTGGCAGAGGGGCGGGGGTAGTTCAAACCTGCGGGATTTAAGTACCTATGCTAGAACGGTGAAGTCTTGATATGGGATGGCATCAATCCCTTAAGAAGTATAAAAAGTCACCCTTTTTTACAAGCTGATGCCACTTTTTACATTGCTACTTTTTACAAAATACCATATAAGCTAAACCAATTAACAACACAATTATTGCAAGTGGTGGAAATGTAAAAAGTAATAGTAAAAAAATTATAAACCAGACCATATTATTTTCTCCTGTATATTATTTTTATCATTTAATATAATCATTATCTAAGACCACATTTTTTTACTGCATTTCTGGCTTGAACCTCAGTGAATCCATCATGCATTAACTGTTCCTCTAAGTCCCAAGCATCAAAAGAAATCAATTGTAAGTATGTTTGAGCTGTTTCATATGCTTGTTCATCCCAATCAATAGTTAAATTATCTACAGCATAATTAGCCTCTTCATTTGTGAATCCATCATGTATTAATTGATTTGCTAATCCTGATTTTGAAAAGTTTAAAACACTTAAATACTCATTGGCTGTTTTTAACGCTCTTGTTTGATTATCAGTTACTTCTTCTGTATATAAATATTTAGCATATTTTATTGGCTTTACCAATTTTGTTATTATTTGAAATCCTGGGTTTGAGGGCTTATATTGAGTTACATCTGATGCACTTAAATTCATTTCATAGGTATAGTCATCTACTATCCACTTAATTTTATTCTCATTAAAACTTGCCGGTGCCCCATTAGCTGTACCATATAATTTTCCTGATCCATTTATAGAAATCTTCAAATCAACAGATACACCTACGCCTTCTGTTATATACATTCCATCCTTATAAAATTGTGAACGATCTGCCGCCTCCCATAATCCAATATATATAATATTATCTTTGCATAATTTTAGGAACTGCTCCGTATCTTTAAAATCATCAGGTAAACTTTGGAATATTCCAATTGCTGCTTCCAAGTCTCCTGATCCCATTGCCTTAATGCCATTATTATAAACTATTGTTTGACTGTATTCCAAAATTTTATTTTCAGCATCTTTATCATCCGGTAATTTTTTCAAATATAAGATAGCTTTTTCATACATGTTTCCATTAGCAAGTTCATCTGCTCTTTCAATGCATGCTTTTTTATATAATTCCTCTTTAATTTCATTATTTTCCAATAATTCAATGCATTCATCATATGATTTTTTATCGTACAATTCTTGAGCATCTTTTGATATTTTCCTTTTATTGTACTCATCAATAAGTGTTCCACTATCTTTATATTTAGGAATCTCTTGTAATACAGATACAGCTTCATCATATTTTTCTTCAGAAGCAAGAGACTGGGCCTCATTATATTTTTTTCCTGAATTAGAACACCCAACTAATAGTAAAAAAGCTAATGTACATATTGCAACTTTTTTCTTCATACTCTCTCCCTCACTCATTTTGGTTGTATTCAATAACATTCCAACCAAATTTATTTATATTTTGTAACTTTACACTTATGATTTTACTCTCCATTTTACATAAAGTCAACTAATTAAATATATAATCAACCTATAGATGACTATTTATATAGTATTATAACCCCATAGGAGGGTTTACAGATGGTTGATTTCGGAAACGCATTAAAAACATTACGCTTGCGAGAAGATATGACACAGGCACAGCTGGCACAAAAGCTCAGTCTTACAAAATCTGTTATTAGTGCTTACGAAACAGGTTTACGGCTCCCTTCTTATGATGTGTTGATCCAGATTGCTAAGATTTTTAATGTTACTACGGATTATTTACTGGGATTAGAAAGAAAATATGAATTAGATCTGTCCGGGCTTACGCAGGCAGAAATTGACGCTCTTCTCAATTTAATTAAAGCTATGAAACATAACTGATGCGACATTTGCCACATCAATCCCATAGCTGATAAAACCATTTAGAAAACAATTCAAATGCTTGATCTTTGCACTGTTCTCTATATTGCTTCAGCTTTGTTTCTTCTTTAAAGTAATTATTTTCAATGTCTTTGTATTCCGGTAATTCATCTGGAAAATGTATCCTGCTGCCTGTTTTATCATTCTTCTCTTCTGGTGTTTGTAAGCCTTCCCCAAACAGACCATATTTTTCCCAAAATTCATCTAATACTCTATCGTGATCTGCTTCGTACATATTTTTCTTTTGGCATGTATCTTCATTCATTTCACGGAATAGAAATATCATTTGTTCTAATATCTTATCCCATTCTGCATGGCATTCATCATTACAAAGAATACCATCTTCATTCGTATATTCAGTTCCTAATATTCCAGGGCTTCCATGCTTCGTTCTTTTAAACTGTTCCAACATATCCGGCATTAAATCCATAAACCAACCATCTATGTTCCAAAGGTCTTTATCACAGTATCCCTTCGTGATCCTTTGCCAGCTATAACCGATATTTCTACAAATTAAAGGTATAATCTTCCATGGCTTCCTACGTAACCATAGAAAATCCTGTTTGCACCAGACATTATTCATTACATGCACCTCTTTTGCCAATGATATACGCAACCCTACTTTTTTATTCTATATGCAGCATATATCTATGTCATTGAACTATCGGTTTAAAACGTAAAAAAATAGGTACACCGGAACATCTCCGACATACCTATTGATTTACTGCACATTATCCCTACATTTACTATACCTTCTACGCACACTGCTTCTGCACGTCCCATGCCAGCATAGCATTGTATACATAGTCTGGAATCTTACCCTTAGACTTATTGGCTATCTTAACAATATGGTCTTTCTTATACTCATAGAACGCTTTTTCTGCCGCTTCTCTAGTATCATATATACCGGCTTTCTTCTTCTGTTTCAGAATCATCAATGATGCGGCATACATTCCATCTTTCGTTTCTTCTACGATCCATTTAGTACCTCTATCTTCAAACAGAGTATTGATATAATGGCTTACAAAACTACAGGTTTCAGGACTATAACAGTTGCTCTCTTTGCAGATCAAGTCCTTATCTAAGTCAACCTTGGCACCTGGCATCATATGCTTATCATACCAAATCTTAAAGTTTTGGAAGTTATGCCATTCTTCACAGACCTTCTTACCCTTGTAGTATGGCTTATCTTTCTGCACTGTCTTATTATAGCAACGCTGGATCATATTAGCCCATCTGATATAAGCATCTGAAATATAAACATCTGTAGGCATTTTCTCGGCAAGATAGCCCACACCGCATACAGAGCGCTTCATATATTTTGCACTCCATCCATCAGGCTTATACTCCGGTGCATTTACGATCTGCATTACCTCTGCCTCTGTTACAGTACCATTTCTTCTATATAAATCTACAAGCGCTGCATACTGCTTATCTGTCACAGGATACAGGTGCTTATAGTAATTGTCCCTCTTATTGTTGTCAGTGTGCCAACACTTTGTATTATTCTTCATATCATGGTTTACAATAAAAGTCTGGATAACAAGCTCAGATGCACTGACTTTCTGCCGTCGGTATCCCCATTCCTTTTTTGACTTAAAATATACATTCTGATCCAAGGTATAGTACAGGATAGCTCCGGTATATTTGCCCTCTAATAGCTTATAAGCCCCATTTTCATCCTTAACAATTACTCTACCATAGCTTGACACCCATGTTTCTTTATAATCTAAGAGCTTAACAAACTTCTCCTGAGATGCCTTTAATTTAAACCCATGCTCCGCTTTACTCAAAATACGCCAAGTATCAATCTTTTTGTACTGGCGTTTCATGTGTAAGGATTTATCCTTTAAGTATTCTTCTATATCTGCTGCCTCTTTTGGCTGCTCTTTTTATTTTTATAGCTGCATTGTTGCACTCTTTGCATACTGGATGATAATATGTCTTATAGTTATGTGCAAACCGATCTAACGGTAGTTCTCTCCCACACTTTTTACATACTTTGGTTTCTGGTTTGATTTTCTTGATTGCTTTACTCATAAAAATATAAATCCTTTCTAAATAAAAATAAGACGGCATGTTTCAGCCATAGATAGAACGCAAGAACAGCGTTCCAATAATTTTTGCAATAAAAAAGACAGCATGTTTACACATGCCATCCAAAATGGATGATTTGGAATCTTCATCATCAATAAGTTTCTATATTCAATTTTAGATTATGCGCTGTGCTTTGCTCTGTACTCTTCGCATAGCTTCTTATAAAGGTCTGTAGCCTGGAACACCAGGAAAGTATTGCCAGTTGTGGAATGTCTGCCGCAACCTATAACCTTTGCTCCCTGTTTGATAATCCAGTTACTCTCTGCCATATCATAATTATAATGTACGCCAGAATGACGCATGTTATCACCCTCTTTCTGTAAAATACTAAGGAAGTAGCATGAATCTACTCCCTATGCCATCGCAGGAATTTCCATGGCGTTAGGTTCACCCCATATATCTTTTATGCCATTGAATATCTCATCTAAATTATCATCAAGCTCTACAAGATCCAGTGATGTATCATCTACAAAGGTTTCATCATAATTCTGGAATAACAGCTTTTCAATGATAACCATATCTGTAGCATTTTCCCACTTGTCATAAGCCAGATGATAACAGTTGTCCTTATCCCGCCATTTCTTATTGAGTAAGTTCTTGCGGCTCACTCTCCGAATAACATTCGTAACATCCATAGCAAATTTATCTGCGCTTTGGTCCTTGTTGTAATTATCAAGATCATTAATAGAAACTGCACGATAATAACGTAAAATCTCATGTTTTTCATCCATGTGACAAATAAACGGCCAGTATCGTATATCTATGGATTTATTTAAGCAGGCATAAACAGTATCATTATTTAGATCCTGCATCACAAGTTTATCAAACTGATCTCTGATAATATCATTCTTGAAAATGAGCATGAGCAACTGCCTACCCTTCATCTTCTTACTAAGTCCATGTTCTTCATTGAGAATATCGCAGTTCTTCTTTTCAAGTGTTAATACCATTTCGTTTAACTCTGTAGAAAATATCTCACCAATGCAGCCCTCTTTGCCGATCTGGTAATAGAACTTATAGCCATCTTCATAAACAGCCATGAAATTTCTCGCAAGCACCTCTAATGCCTTTAAAAATATGTCCTTTGTGACTTTCTTTATAATAGCAAGATAATCACAGAACAGTTTTTCATTAGTGATACCGTGTCCCGTGCAAAATGCTTTCAGTACCTCATCAGAAGAATATGGTGCATTATATGTATCTTTGTCCATAAGGTTTAAAACATCACAGAACCATGATGTAAATGTATACGGTACTTCTGCACATATACCATCTGAAATACATGTAAGATAATCCATCATGGGAGTGATGTTCTTGTTATTGTTGCTGCCACCATTGTTTTTGACTGTAGGCTCAACTGGATCATAATTCTTCTTTGTGAAAATATATGACTTCTTCTCTTTATGTGTTTTCTTGTTAATCGGATGATAAAATTCAAACGCTAATTCTATTTCCTTAATTTGCGCTTTCTTTGAATTTCCTGTGGATGTTTTCCAACCTAATTCTTCGCAAATCTGCGAATAAGTATATTCTTTGTTTAGCTCTAACATAATTGCTCTATCCTTTTCTAGTTGGTATTAATAAGTAACTTTTTCTTTTGCTTCATAAAATGGCTGCACTTCATCATAAATGAATGTCCAATAAAATCTCTGACACTTAGCATTAAATCCAGTTTCAATGCAACGGCAACCATACTGAATTAAATCGTTTGCTCTTTCAACTGAATAAATGTATTTCTTTCCTCTCTTGGTGTACATAAAATATGTCTCCTTCCGTTTTATTTGAATTAATGATGTAAGAATAAACCCTTACTTTAATAATATTCTCCATTTTTTTTCTGTTTACATACATATTGAGTTTGTTCGTGCTGACGCACAAACAAAAATCACACATACCCTTTCCAATTTTGTCCAGTCAGAACACACATATTTAATAAGGGTTGTAATTGATATGTACTTTCTGACTGGACAATTTTGGAAATTCTCCTTTTTTCAAAAAGTTGTCACCTTTAGAACACACATATCTATGTAAGTGTGTAATTGATATGTACATTCTAAAAGTGACAACTTTTGAATCGTTCTTTATTAGATATGTACTTTCTGAGTAGTCGAAATTGGAAATGTTCTTTTTCAGAAGTGTATAAGGTAAATTTTTGTCAGCACTTGTGCTGGCAAAACTCAATATGTGTATCCATTTCTGAAAATTTCTTTTTTCATTAACCTAAGTTTCGTAATCGGCAAATTCATGTCACTTTTCTTCTGGTCCAGTAAAATGAGTTATCTTATTCGTATTCTTTTATTGGATAAATTACCGTCCTTATCAGACTGCCATTTATCACAGCTTAACTCTTCGTTGGTATATTTCCAGTCGCATACATACTCGTACATGCAGTTTAAGCATGACAGATTTAATTCTTGGTTGTTCTTATTCATGTTTTATGCTCCTCTCTTCCTTATATAAAGGTTCTCTATTTTGATGATTTTTCACGGCGGAATTTTCCGCTGTTATGGGATTTATTTTCCCAAATGGGATAATATCGGACATCCTATATATAGTATTCTCCACATGAAATCATGGTTTCTTTCCCCGGGGATTTTTGTGCAGATTTTGCACATTTGTGTTGTATTTAAGATAATAAATGCAGTTTTATATGGTTCGGATGTGCAGATTATGCATGTCTCAACGCCATTCTGTCGTTAAGGTTGGCCCCGTTCTGGGTATAACCTGATTTAATATGTATTCCAGCTAGTACCGTTCTTGTACTGGTCGATAATAGAGATATATGTTTTAAGATGTACTTTCCGGACGTCTACGAGATTGTAAGGTTTGGCAAATTTGCCGGAAGCTGAGTGAACGAATTGTTCTGGCAGATGTTAAATTCAAACCCGGCGAAACACCGGCTTTGGATCAAGGGGGGAATGTTCCCTATATCCTGCACTAATAGAAGTCTCTCCTGACAGCACACGATTCTTTACATCCTCGTTGTCTGAGTTGAGAACTTTGGCTCCCATGCGGTAAGTCTCTTTACCTACGCCTGCGATTTTGGCAAGTTTCTGAGTTGTATCAATAGTAGAAATCGCCTTTACCAAATTTGGTAAACCCGATTTTTGGTATTCTTCTGATTTTTTATCTCCTCCGCCAGTAGATAAATTTTCCTTCGCCATTTTCTCATAGATAGGCCTGTACTTCTCAGCAACGGCAATACGCTGGATGGGTGATAGGTTACGTCTACCAAGCTGGATGTCCAGCATCCATTCCATGACTTGCTTAAGGGGTAACTAAAATGGACACTGCTTCTTAACTCTTCTCTTTTTCTCCAAGTGGAGGCCAACCGTTTTATTATTGAATTATCAGATTAAATTGCACTCCAATTGGAGTGCAATTTCATTCTTACTTATTGCTCCTATTTTCTCGTTCCATCCAATTGGAGCGAACGGAGTTATAGAGATCATAGTTTTCTAAAATCGAGTTTGGTAAATTTACCAGAGGCAATATCTGCACTCCAATTGGAGTGCAGTTTCCAGACGATGTTTGCCAGGTTCACATGAACCCAACAAGCGTACCTACGAGTACGGTGGTTAATATGCCGGTACAGGGGGGATAGTTTAGACTTGTGGGAAAGAGACTACTCGACAATATGTCGATTGGGTATATACATGGCTTTTCCGGCAGAGGCATAATATCTTTATTTCCTACCCCGTTGATTTGACGGGTCAGCTTATCTTCCTTAGTTACCATTTTTTGTACATGCAAGCGGCATTGATTTTGTACATTATTCTGCTATAATTATATACAAGAAGGGAGTGTGATGTTATGCCATTGATTAGACCTATTACAGACCTTAGAAACACTACTGAAATTTCAGAAATTTGCCATACCAAAAAAGAGCCTATCTTCATTACTAAAAACGGGTATGGAGATATGGTTATTATGTCCATGGAAACTTATAATGAACTTCTGGAAGCCAGAGCTACAGATGAAGCAATCCGGGAAGCTGAAGAAGAATACAATGCAGAGGGTATATTACTTGATGCAAGAGAAGAACTGGGTAAACATTCTTATAAAAGAAAATAAGCATCCCATTCCGCCCAAGGTTTAGGATGCTATTCTTTGTAGTTTAAACTTTACTGAGGGCAAATCGGACTTTGTATCCGATTGCTTCTGTCTTGATTATACACTAGGGCGTTTGAGAAATCAAGCGTCCTTTTTATTGTTGTCCGGGTGTTTTTTACGATTACGCATTTCTGCGAAATGGTGAATTGATAGAACGTTTCGTTATAGCCCTTCTGGGATGGAGTAGCAAATCGTTACTCCATATCAGCACTAGCCAAATTGGCTACTACTGGAATATAACTTCACTGTCCAAATCTGGACACTCACGCTAGTATTTATTGACATGCTATGATACAATAGTGCAGTCAGATTAGAACGTGATAGGGATAGTCTGGTGGTTGCTCTTTCTGGAAACAGAAAGGGGGTAATGCTAATGAACACTATGGAAGTCTTAACACTTTTATTGGTTGTCTTTGCAGCGTTATCCTACATAGACAATCACCGTAAATAGAAAATGGCTATTCCCTACCGCAAATAGGGGATAGCCGTGTCACAAGTTTGTTCCACATAGGAAACACATAAGTTTCTGTCAGGGCAACCATCAGACACACCACATATCCTTGATTGCTTCTAATCTGATTATAAGGCTTTGGCATGTATATGTCAAGGTTCTGAAGGGGGTACCGTTTTGGTACTCCCCTTTTTATATGTGTCGTTACAATTCCAGTAGAAACCAACTCATCTAATTCAGGAATCATTTCCGCAAGCATCTTATAATTATGAAGAGTATCTACAGAAATACCCATCTGTGCTGCGAGGTCGGATTGAGATTTTGCTTCAACCGAATTATTCGGCTCAAGCTCCTTTTTTTATATTGGTTAGACCCATTTCCATCAGCACTTCCTTCTCTAATTCCATACAGTCTCTCCAATTCTTTGATTCTTTTCCCGACTTTCTTTGCAGAACCACCAATTTCACCACGGCGGCGGATGTTGGTCACAGCTGGGCTAAAGTAACAAAATGTGACTTTTGGGCTAATGTCGGAAAATCCGACTTTTGAATAATGTAGCTCCACAATTTTGTGGAGTGAAATGCAGGAATGTTATACTTTTACCGAACTGAACGCTATTTTGTCGCTGAGTTATTAATTCATCCGCCGCTTCTTTTGCAGTCTTGCCCACAGTATCAGAAGCCTGTGCCATTTCATATACTGTAGAGATTACTTTGCTGATTACTAGGCTGACAAGGATGTTACCTGCTAATGCAAGACCTTTAAGTGCTATACTTGTAGCCTTAGCACCAATGGTAAGTTTACCAAGATCGTTGTTATAATTTACCGCCGCCTGTCTAGCAGCAGCCTGAGCTTCTTTAACATCATTAGTAGATGCCTTTGTAAGATCCATAGTCTGAACGAATTTGGCTTGCCATTCTTCGCCAGGTTTTAAAGTGTCATAGTAGTCTTGCCAACTACCATTATTTGCGTCAACTAATTTCTTTTGTTTTTGCATGCCTGCAAGAACTTTTTCTGCTTTTGATGTATCAAAGTTATCGTACACATCAATTGGTTTTAAAAACGACTCAATATCTTTTTGTGTTACGATAAGCTTTTTATACAGATCCTCAACATCATCAACTTCTGTTCTGAGATTATCTACAAAATTCTTTAAAAATCCCTGATCTTTTTCTTCAAGGCCAAATAAACCGTCCCCAAAACTGCCAATAGAAGTACTTAATGCATCACTAAAAGCCTTACCTATTTCTGCGAAGGATTTATTCAGAACGCCAATTTTAGAAGATATACCTTCGTTTCCGTCAAATATTTTGAATATCATGCTTTGTATTGTAAGTTGTTTGATGACTTACTTTTTTATATATGATATACTTATCTAAAATATGGGAGGTAGTGCTTATGTTAATGTATTGTAAAAGGTGCGGAAGAGTAGTACAAGATTTAGAAAAATGTGATATTTGTAATTCTGTAACTTATAAAGTACCAGAAAAGTATTGGCTAAACGGGAAGAATTTTTTAATTAATAATCAGTCAAAACAACAACTTTTTGAAGAATGCATCAAATCTTCACCAGAATTCGACCCAGAACTTTATAATAAAAAAGATGCTGTTATCGCAAAAAGATGGAGTGATTACAAGAAATCAGAAGCCATTTCAGATGCAATAGCCCAAGGTGCAGACCCTAAGACCGCATTTAAAACTGCCGGTAACATTCCCCACTGCCCAATCTGCGGATCAACGAAGCTAAGTAAAATATCTGGTGCTAAGAAAGCAATAAAAATAGGTTTGTTTGGTATCTTCGGTGCTGGTGACTTGGGTAAAACATGGAAATGTGAGAATTGTGGAAGTAAGTTTTAGGCAGAGGCTTGCATATACATAAATATATTTTTATTTTACATATGAATATATATTCAATTATATATTTTTATATCAGTGTATTTCCTTGATATTACAAGGATTTTTGGGCGTTGCCGGATATATTTTACGAGTATATTATAAATATATTATTTATAAATACTCTTATAATATAACTGTACTTTACTAAAACTTCCCACACCGATGTGGTGTGTTGAACCTTGAAAATTCAATATTT
>ERZ772880.258-NODE-258-length-50014-cov-9.162173_pt1 | contig 50014 bp, 49 predicted proteins | sample MGYA00580577_ERZ772880 | MGnify/ENA primary metagenome ERZ772880 (study PRJEB29015, sample SAMEA2737705) | human gut metagenome | biome: human gut; feature: human-associated habitat; material: faeces | place: China | collected 2012 ... | reverse complement strand
TTATAATCATATTGTGGGTAATGTTGCTCCACCTCATGTTGAATTTAAAGCCGTACTGCCAACAAATTGGGAAACGATAACCCTAAAAAATATTTTAGACCCTAATAACGGAGCAAACTCAGATAATGATGATTTAACAGACTGGCAAGAAGTTGATACTGAAAGTGGGCTTATTACATGGGATAACGATGGCAATATTCAGTTGCCAACTTTTAAGGATTGCTTAGAGAAAGCAAGCAATAAATTTTATGTTAGAAATGTTTTAGAGACATATTTAAAATATGCTCCAAGTACAATATGGAAAGTTTTTTTAAACGCTGAAATATTGCCGATTCATTCCAATCCTTGCGATGCAGATACAGATGGTGATGGTCTTTTAGATCACGAAGAAGTGATATATACAGGTTATACCGATCCATTAATACTATATGTATCATCACCATTTTCTAAGGATTCTGATGGAGATGATATTTATGATAAGTATGACTTAGAACCTTGGATTGTAAATGAATCATATGATAGAAATGCCGTATATGATTACATGAAGAAGTGGTCCGGAGATTATGACACAGTTGGTGAAAAGTACAATTATAGTGAGTATCCTAACTTTTCAGAATTAAGCGATAAAATGACTGATTGTACTAATTTTGCTTCTCAATGTTTATGTGCAGGTGGATTTAAAATGAATAATGATTGGTATTTTGGGAAAGCTGAAGGCTTAGCATCGCATATTCATGGATTATTTTCTCATACAGGAACATGGGATTATGGCTGGACTAAATCATGGTCTGTTGTAGTTGATAATTATAACTATTTTCGTTCTGAAGAATACGCGATGTATGAGGTATCTATAGGTAGAGATGAATCTATTGAGGAAGCTATATCCAAATATGATATACGTATGGGAGATTTGATTTACTTTTGTAAAGAAAAAGGACCAACACATACAGCAATAATATCCAGTGTGCAGAAAGATGAGATTCTTTATGCTGGTCATACCAAACCAAGATGGAACAAGAAACTATCAGAAACATTTGACGAAAATGAAGATTATACAAATGTCATCATTGTTTGCTTAAACGGTAGGGTTCCAGCATGAAGAGAAAAAACATAATTTGTGTAGCCTCTAGCATTTTTATTATAATCTTATTGGTATGTGTAATAATCAAATTAACTTGTATCGTTAATCTAGATGATGGTTCATCAACATCGATATCTGATGCTGAATATCTTGAAGTATCGGACTTAAGAAAATTATATATATTTATAGATGACGATGAAAAAAATCTTTTAGAAGAATTAGCAAAAAATATGATTTTGGATTCCTATTATAATAATGGATTTAATGATCAATATACAACCATTGTTTCTAATGATATTTTTAAAAGACTGAATCCAAATAATACAGGAAATAAGTTCGATTTTGAATTAATCAGCGTGGATGTGCAATGCCTATGTAGTGAAGATAAGGCTATTGTATTTTTTACTAAGGATTGTTCTATGCAATCGAGCAGCAATAGAATTGAATGTAAAATAGTTACAGACGGATCCATCCTTGATAGACTATACTTTGAAAAAATTAATGATGAGTGGAAAGTGGTATCTTTTTTACAATCGGCATGATTTTTGACTACCTAAAAATATCATATTAATATGCATAATCATGGGACTGCTGCAGCGTGTGCTCAACAGTCCCATTTTTCTCTCACTTGAAACTAAGAATATTACTGCGAATTTTCATTATTTAATTACAAAAAGAAAATATTAATAAATCAAGAACAAGCCTTACAGTTTACGTCGAATAAATTTATTTCGGGTAAAGAAGTTGAATATATTGTCTTAAAATGGTATGATACAATTGTTAGAGTGTAATAAAACAAAAAAGTGGTGATATATATGTTAAAAGAAATTATGGCACGAATTGCAGGAATAGTGGTAATAATTATTATTGCAATTATAGTAAATTTTGTATTAAAAAGAATTCCAAACGATTCAAACATCAAAAGATTTACGGAAATGGGGTAGAATAATAACCAATGTTGCTACAACAGTAATAACGATTTTAACATTTATATTTCCGTGGATATCTTCTCCGATATTTGATGAAGATACTGAAGAATATTATGACGAACCATCATATTCTGAGGTCGTAACAACATCAAGCACTACTAATAAGACTACCACCGCTTCAACAACGAAAACTACTACCACTACTACTAATAATACCACTACAACTGAACCCCCTACAGAAAAAAGCGGTAATACTTACATTGATGCTATATCGCTGACAATAGGTGAAACATATGAAAAAACTTTTACATATTCAGAGGATAATGATAATTGTGTTTGGTATATTATAAATATTTCCGAAGACGGTTTATTATCATTAACGTTAAATGCTTCTGCTGGAGTGTATTGCAATATTAATTTAATATGTATCAATGGAAATGATAGACTTAATTATGATTGCGGACAGGATCGCATACTAAATCTTAACACGCCTATCCAAGCGGGTGAATATTATATAAAAATATCCTATGAGCAATCAGGTACATATTCTTTAAATAGTCAATTTAGTACAAGCGGATATAGTAAAGATGAGGAAATAAATTCACCATATCAAAATGCTAAACTGATTGAATCCAATACTTTAAATGGCCATATAGGATATAAAAGTAACCAGCCTAACGAAACCGATACTGATGATTTTTATAAACTAATTTTGAATTCTTTTCAATTATATACCTTTAATCTTACTATGGATTCAGATTTAAAAGCAAAGATATTTGTCATTGCTTCTGATGGCGCAACAGAAATATATAGCGATTACGGCAAGAATAAAGAAATTAAGCTTATTTGTCCGCTACAATCAGGAACCTACTATATTCGTATAGAGTGTTTGGAAAACTATGGCGGCTATCAATTGCAGATGAATTCTGTTGAAATAAAAAATTTGGACAGTGAACCTAATAATACATATCAAAATTCAATTGAAACAAAAGCTGATGAAACAATTAATGGTTCTATAGGCTTTGTAAACGATAAAAAAGAATACGATCAATATGATTGGTATATGTTTAATATTAATGAAAGGAAGCATATCATAATAAACACAAATTCACCAGAGCCATTTCAATACGAAATAAGATTGATTGGTACAGATGGAGAGCAAACTCTATCTTATACTACCTGTCGTGGTGAAATAGAAACTATTGAGTACGATTTAGAACCTGGTAGGTACTATATAAGAATTTATTCTTCCAATTATGGGGAATATGAGTTTAGTTATAATTTAAATTATGATTTTAACGATGGCTAACTTATTGGAATAATATAACATGAGGAGTATAACAAAAGCTTTTAAAGCCGAAAGTTATACTCCTTTTTCTTAACAGACCTTTTTGTTTTAAAAGCAGAAAGGTCTTTTTTATGCCCATTTTTAATTATTGGCAATGTTTTATTGCCAAATACCCATAAGCCTTCGTTTTGATTCAGAACGAAAAATCAAAACGGAGGTAAAAATATGAGCTATAATCATGGCTTGGAGGAAAAGAAATTTAAAGAACAGTGGCAGAAAACCGCTGAGGAGTACAGAAAAGCAGGGATGACTGAGAAACAGATAGCGGAAATTTATGAGTTTGACCGTGAGGTTTTCAACTCCAATCGGCGTTACAGAGAAAAAACAGTTGGACTGTTTGATAATTCAAACAGCAGAACGCTGACGGTTTATGATGATTATTCGACAAACAATCGTTATGGCTGGATCGATGAGATTGAGGACATGGAAGTGTATTCGCAGATCATGTCCTTGCCGGAAATCTGGCGTGAAGCTTTTACAATGTACATATTTGACGGGTACACTCAAAATGAAATTTCGTCAATTTTACTAAGAAATCAGTCGAATATATCCCGCGTAATTGATAAAATTGCTGAAATTTTAAGAAGTCAATTTTCAAACGCATAAAAAGGGTGTTCTCATCGGCTACAAGGTGAAAGGGAAAAAGGAGCGATCCAAATCCCTGAGAATCTTGACAACAGAATAACAGCATCGGGAAAACGTTAATCCTGCGGCCGGTATAAAATCTCGGCAGCCGCATGGGATACACGCCAAGACCTCTGACGAAAGGAAATGCAGGTGACAGGTACATCGGACTTCGTCGGCAGAGAGCGGGAAATGTAAATCTCAGACCTTTGGACAGCAACCAAAGCAGGCAATGAAACGCAGGAGGATAATGATACTTCCGCCCAGCCACAGACTCAAGCAATGGGGGCGGCTCTATGAGAACCATAGTGGAGTGAGAGGCTCATGAGATGAATAAGCTGTTCATCGTTCCCGATGTTCCGCCGTGACGGGTATCTAGGATAAATATCACGGAAATTCGTCTGAAACTTACGAATCAGACGAAGGCAAAACGAATTAATAAGGCGGTTTGCATTCTTTTGCAGACCGCCTGTTACATATAAAAATAAAAGGTCAGGAGGCTGATATATGAAAGATAACGATATTCCTGAGAAATCAGATTTTTATAAATTTGGAGTAAACATTCCTGTACCAACAGTCAGGTTATCAAACAAACACCCATGTTATGGTTGTGTGTGGTATGACAAGAATGCTGATGTTCTTTTCTGCCCGTTTCATAACTGCGTTAGGAACAAAAAAGGCTTTGAAGTTCCGCAAAAGGTGGCGAAATGAAATGCTGATCAAACGAGGAGATATTTTTTACGCAGATTTAGATCCCGTAGTCGGTTCTGAGCAAGGCGGTGTTCGTCCCGTGCTGGTGGTTCAGAACAATATCGGAAACAGGCATAGTCCCACGCTTGTGGTTCTGCCGCTGTCAACAGTTAAGAAAAACAAGCTTCCTACGCATATCTGCATAAGAAATTCAAAAATACTGCCTAAAGATTCGGTCATTCTTGCCGAGCAGATTAGGACAATAGACCGCAGCAGACTTCGGAGCTATATAGGCTCATTGGACAGCGGGATAATAAATAAAATCGATGAGGCAATGAAAATAAGTATAGGAGTGGATTTTGATGACTAAATTCGGACAAGCAGAATACGGCGATTTTATGGCAAGAATGTTTGCCGATAAGCTTGATGAAATTCTTGAAACTACCGAAAAACAGAATTTCAACCGCAGAAACACAGAAGATATTTACAAAGAATTTGTATCGTCAAAAGATGCAGCTTAAGGAGGTATTAAGATGTTAGGATTTTTTATTGGCTTGTTTGTCGGAGCTTTTATCGGCATGACCGCAATGTGTCTTTGCACAGCGGCAGGGCAAGCAGACAAACATGAAAACTGCACAGATTCGGACAAAGAAATTCATTGAGTTTGATGATACCATTCCTAAAAAATTTGTGGTATCCTTGTTGGTTGAAAGGAGTGTGAGGAAATGCCGACAGTAACGGTAATACAGCCGACAATCACAGAAGAACAAAATACGAAGATCCGTTGTGCCGCATATTGCAGAGTAAGTTCAGACAGCGAAGATCAGCTTAATTCCTTTATGGCTCAGACAAGATACTACAGTCAGTTTTTTGAGAACTCCGAAACGGAAGAACTGATCGATCTGTACGCCGACGAGGGTATAACAGGTACCCGTGAGGACAAGCGTGACGAGTTTCAGAGAATGATAAAAGATTGCCGCAAAGGGAGGATAGACAGGATATACACCAAGTCTATCAGCCGATTTGCCCGAAACACTAAAGATTGTCTGAAAAACGTTCGTGAACTGAAATCTCTTGGTATTACGGTGTTTTTCGAGAAAGAGAATATCGATACAGCTAATATGACCGATGAAATGATGATAACAATAATGGGCGGTCTGGCTCAGGAGGAATCGACTTCGATTTCGCAGAATATGCGGTGGAGCATAAAAAAGCGAATGGAAAACGGCACAATGAAAATGTGCAACTCGGTGTTTGGATATGAACTTGTCAACGGTGAATTGATCTTAAATCAGGATGAAGCCCGGATAGTCAGAAAAATATTTGATTGGTATCTGAACGGATACGGAAGTGAAAAAATCGCTCAGATGTTAAATGAAATGGGAATTGGAAAAAGAGGTAGATCATGCCACTGGACAGGACCTACCGTGAGAGTTATGCTTAAAAATGAAAAATACATCGGAGATCAGCTGTTTCAGAAACGGTTTACAACAACCGTTTTGCCTCGTAAAAATTTGCCGAACAGAGGAGAATTACCTCAGTATTATTACACCGGATGTCATGAAGCCGTCATTTCAAAAGATGTATTTGACAGAGTGCAGGAATTAATACGTCTTCGGGGTGAAAATAAGCGGAATGAAAGCCGCGGTAATATACTGTCCAAGAAAATCAAATGCGGTGAATGCGGAACTACTTTCCGTATGAAAAATTGCAGAGGAAAAATATATTGGGTTTGCAGACTTCATACCGATGAAATAGAAAAGTGCTCGGTAAAACCAATAAATCAAGATAATATCCACTCTGCTTTTATCAGATTATGCAATAAACTTTGGTACAATTACAAACAAATCCTTGTACCTTTTCAAACAGCGCTGCATGATCTGAAACTCCGAAAACTCAGCAGTAAAACTCAGGTAATGGACATTCACAAGCAAACCGCCAAGCTTCGTGAACAGACACACGTCCTTGCAAGACTGAAAACCAAAGGGTTTCTGGACGAGGTAAAATACATTGAGCAGACTACGGAGCTTACAGCAAAAATCAATAAGCTGCAGGCCGAACTGAAAAAGCTTACCCGTTCCGATGACGAGGACGAAACAATTGACCAAATAGAAATGCTGATAGACTTTTTTGAAAAACAAAGTAATCCAATAACAGAATTTGACGAGTCGACGTTTGAGGGCATAGTTGAAAAGATCGTTGTGATAAATCAGCATGAGCTGGAATTTCACTTAATCGGCGGTTTAAAATTTAATGAGAAGATAAAATAGATAATTTCTACATCATAAATTTATTGCCTTTGGATATAGCTATTTCAAAGGCTTTATGGTATTGTTGTTTTCGGAGGTGAAATTAATATGCTCAAAAACAGAGTAATCCCATTCGGCTACTGCATGAAAAACGGCGAAATAACCACCGAGCCTAAAGAGGTTTACGCAGTTGCAACAATTTTCAGCGAATATCTTAATGGCAAAAGTCTTTTGCAGATTGCAAAGCTTATGGAGTCCGAAAAAATCCGATACAACAGTGATTCCGATCATTGGAACAAAAACATGGTCAAGCGGATCATAGAAAATGAAAAGTATCTGGGAACTGACAAATATCCGCAGTTGATCGATGAGGATATCTTCAGACAAGCAAATGAAAAGCGAGTGAGAAAAGCAAATTCACTTTGCACAATTTCAGAAGACCTATCGGAAATCCGAAAGGTTACATACTGCGCCGAATGCGGAGAAAAGGTTTTCAGAAAAACCAACGGCAAGGGTCGTGAATACTGGAATTGTGAAAACCCCGACTGCTTTAAATTTGAATATCGCATGACAGATCAGATGATAATGGGAGCAGTGATCACTGTTCTGAACTCTGCTGCTGCAAACCCAAGTTTAATTGAATGCGGCGGAGAGGTCAGCACATATTCCCCGACATCAGACATAGTCAGTCAGCAGAATGAGATAAATCGGATGACCGATGTATCTCAGATCAATTTTGAAAGAATAAAATCTGAGATCTTCAAGCTTGCCGAAATGAAATACGACTGCTGTACCTACAGCGACAGTCCGCAAAAAACAGAGAAAATCAAGGCTGTTCTTAAAGACCACGAGCAATTAAATACATTAGATATTGGCTTATTCAAAGCGTGTATTTCACGAATCTGGATAAGCCATTTTTGTACCATAGAGGTTGAATTTATCAACGGAGTACACATCAAAAATATCACAGAAAGGAATGACAAAAATGTCCACAGCTCCGAATGTAACGGTAATCCCTGCGAAAGTGCAGACAACGGAAAACCGTGATAAATATCACCAATTAAGAGTTGCCGCATACTGCCGTGTCAGCACAGAACAAGAGGAACAGCAGAATTCATATCAGGTACAGATCGCCTATTACACCGATTTGATCAACCGAAAAAAGGAATGGACGCTTGCCGGAGTTTTTGCCGACGAAGGGATCAGCGGAACTCAGACAAAGAAAAGGACAGAGTTTAACCGAATGATAAGAATGTGCAAAAACAAAAAGATCGACCTTGTGATAACGAAATCAATTTCAAGATTTGCCCGAAATACGGTGGATTGCCTTGAATATGTTCGACAGCTTAAAGACTTGGGTATTGGCGTGATTTTTGAAAAGGAAAACATAAACACGCTGACAATGACAAGCGAGTTTATGATTGCTTTGTACGGTTCATTCGCACAGGCTGAAAGTGAATCCATAAGCAAAAATGTTTCATGGGGAAAGGAAAAAGCCTACCGTGAGGGCAAGGTGTCCTTTCAGTATAAATATCTGCTGGGTTACAAAAAAGGTGCAGACGGCAAGCCGGAGATAGTTCCCAATGAGGCTGAAACTGTACGGTTGATCTTCAGTCTTTATCTTGACGGATATACCTTACATAACATCGCTCAGACCTTAATGAATCAAAAAAGAATTACCGCAACTGGTAAAAGTGAGTGGTCTAAGGGTGAAATTCAGAGAATTCTGAAAAATGAGAAGTATGTGGGAGATGCACTTTTGCAAAAAACTTTCACGGTCGATTGCATTACACACAAAGTTGTGAAAAATAACGGAGAGCGCCCGATGTATCTTATTACAGATCATCATACTCCCATAATCGATCGTGATACCTTTAACCGAGTACAGCAGGAAATTGCAAGGCGAAGTTCAAAAAGAAAAATATCCGATCATACCAAAACAGAGCAAGGAAAATACAGTGGAAAATATGCATTGTCCGAATTGTTGATATGCGGAAATTGCGGAACTCCGTACAGGCGCAGAATATGGACAAAAAACGGGAAAAAGCAAGTGGTCTGGCGGTGTATCAGCCGTCTGGAACACGGTAAAAAATACTGCCCCGATTCGCCTACGATCAAGGAAGAAAACCTGCACCGTGGAATTATTCGTTCGATAAATAACTACTATTCCTGCCGTGACGATATTGTTCGGATATTAAAAGCTAATATCGGATCGGTGTTGGAGTGCCAGGGGCAGGAGGAAATACTTTCGATTGAAAAGCGACTGAAAGAGATCGACCAAGCAAGAACGGATCTGGTCGGACTGATAGTTTCCGGCGGCTGTGACGAGGACAAGCTTGACAGTGAGTTTGCAAAGCTTTATGCCGAGGAACAAGAGTTAAGCGAACGATTGGAAATGCTCAAATCGCAGAATAAAACTTCTGCCGAAACTCAGCAAAAGCTTGATAAGATCACGGACATGATAGAGCATGAAAAATTCGAGTTGGAAACCTTTGATAATGTGTTGATCAGAAAGCTCATCGAATGTGTAAAAGTCTTAAGTAAAACCGAAATACTGGTGATCTTCAAGGGCGGGTATGAAGTCAGAACGGAAATTGAATAATGTGAAAACAGCTTGCGGAGAAATCTGCAGGCTGTTTTTTTTCGGAAACGAGGTGAAAATTAAATGGCGAAAAATTTTGAGGGAATAAAAAACCAACGTTACGGAGTTGAAATTGAATGCACCGGCTTAACAAGATCGTCAGCGGCAAAGGCGGTGGCAAAGGTTTTGGGCGGTTCGCCGGAGCATTACGGCGGCAGTTATGACAGATATGATGTTAAAGACAGTAAAAACAGAACATGGAAGATCATGTCCGACGCAAGTATACGATGTACAACGAAGAACGGCTCTTCGGCTTCAAAGCTGTATTCTGTGGAGCTTGTAACTCCGATTCTGGAATACGAGGATATGCCGACGCTTCAGGAGGTCGTTCGTTCTATTCGCCGAAGCGGAGGCATTTGCAACGAGTCCACAGGAATTCATATTCACATTGATTTTTCTCCGTATGACGCGCAAAAGCTTAGAAATCTTGTAAATATTTTTGCAAGCAAGGAGGATATGCTGTATCAGGCTTTACAGGTAGATTCAAACCGTGAACGGAATTATTGCAAAAAGGTAGATAAGCACTTTCTTGAAGAATTGAACAGAAGAAAGCCGACGAGTTTACAGACCATAAAACGGCTTTGGTACGGAGATGACGCCGATTATCACTCACATTACGATCCGTCACGGTACAGGTGTTTAAATTTACATCCCGTCTTTACGGATAACAATATTGAAGTGAGAGCTTTCAACAGCTGCCTGAATGCAGGCGTGCTCAGGGCGTATATTTCGCTGGTTCTGGCGGTCAGCAATCAGGCGTTAACGCAGAAATCTGCAAGCCCACGGGTAACGCAAAGTGAAAATCCTCGTTATACGTTCAGAACATGGCTTATCCGGATAGGACTGAACGGACAGGAATTCAAGAACTGCCGCAAACACTTGCTTTCTCATCTTGAGGGCAATATTGCTTGGAAAAATCCCGAGCAAGCCATAGCTCAGCGAGAAAGGCTCAGACAGGAGCGTATCGCCGCCCGTGAGCAGCGTGTTGAGCCTGTAAGCGAGATTCGGGAGTTAAACGAAAATGTACCCGATGAGATTTCTGAGCCGACAGAGAGCGAATGTGAGGGCTTTGAAGAAGATCAAGATTTAGACATAGAAATGGCTATGTAGATCGGAGGTCGAAGATGAAAAACAAACAGTTATATATTGCATACGGCAGCAACATTAATTTGCAACAGATGGCATACAGATGTCCGCATTCAAGGGTTGCGGGAACATCTGAGATTAAGGATTTTGAGTTGGAATTCAGAGGCGTTGCGACTATTGTTCCGAAAAAAGGAGCAAGCGTTCCTGTTCTGATCTGGGAGCTTGACGACAGAGATTTGCCAGCTTTAAATCGCTATGAGGGTTATCCGAGACTTTACAGGCAAGAAAAAATGTCTTTTGAGCTGGACGGCAAAGAAGTTGAGGGTATGGCGTATCTGATGAACCAAGGAGAGATCGCTCCTCCGAGTAGACAGTATTACAATACGATTTTGCAGGGGTATAGAGAAAACGGTTTAGATAAAAGTTATCTTCAGACAGCTTTGGAAAATTCACTGCAGATTGAACATATGGTAAATGATGAATTTGACGAAGAATATTGTGCGGAAGATTATGATGGATATTACGACATTGATGATTTTCAGATGAAATTTTAAGGAGGTTTGCGGTTTGAAATACAAAGGGTTTCATGTAAAAATAACTCCCGACAGTGATCTGCTTCGGGAGGATAAGGATGGAAATGATGTCCGTTGTGAGGGTTTTACTATTGAAGTTTTTGCAGATGAGTCCGAACAGCTTGAGATAGATATTTTTTCGGCTACTGTGGATTTTGAACTGCTGGAAAACAGTCTCGAAGAAGCGGAGCAGTTCGCTAAGGATTATATTGACTGCGAGGAAAAAGAGTACTGCAGAATGATAGATGAGTATAACGAAGATTGATTGGCAGCGTAAAATTGGATGTTTGAACTGAGCATCCATTTGGTATCAGCAAGACATCGCAGCGTGGTCTGCAGTTTGCCCTCCGATCCATTTGTATGGGTCGGAGGGTTTATTATTATGTTGGCAGCGTAGGACATGGTGCAATGGCTGATGTAATAGTACAGAAAAAAAGGACTGCTGCGGTCATGCGGCGGTCCTTTTTGGTATTATTCTTCGATTTGTTTGCCCAAGAACATGGCGGCGGCTTTGGCAAGCATGGATTGTTTATCGGTACAAAGCTCGGTATCGTCGGTAGCCATGAATGCCACTGCGCCTGTTATATCGCCGTTTGTGAGGATAGGGGCGATGGTGAGGGCGTGGGTGGTGATACCCTCGACGGCTCTAAGCGGCTCGGCTGTGGTATCGGTATAGTCAAAGTTTTTGCGGTTTTCCAAAAGCTCCTCCAGGGCAGGGGAGAGGCGGCGCTGGGAATACTCTTTTTTCGGCACGCCTGACACTGCCACGACGTGGTCCTTATCGAATACCACGGCAGGCGCTCCCCCAAGTTTTGAGATGACTTCCGCTGCCTGAGCTGCGCCCTCGGACATTTCGTTTATTGCGGAATATTTTTTGAATATCACCTCGCCGTCGGGGTTGGTGTAGATCTCGAGGGGGTCGCCCTCACGGATACGCATGGTGCGCCTTATTTCTTTAGGTATGACAACTCTGCCGAGATCGTCGATCCTGCGGACAATTCCTGTTGCTTTCATATTTATGACCTCCGTTGTTTTTTCAAAATTGCAGTAATATTATTTGCAGAGGTGGGGAATTTATGCAGGAAAAAAAGCGAGCTGTGGTGGCTCGCTTTTTTGTTACATTTTATCAAGAAGGTCTTTTTTCTTTGCGTCGAACTCGTCCTGAGTTATAAGACCGCTGTCCAAAAGTTCTTTGAGGTCTTTTATTTTCTGTGCGGCTGACTTTTCAGGCTGTGCTTTCTGAACTGAATTTCCTGATATTGCTGAAACTAAGTTTTGGTCTACGTTCTTTAATGATTGGTTATATTTCTCGATTTCAGCCAACGTTGCATTTACAAATTCATCAGCGTTCTGTACCCAAGGAAATTTTATCAGACCAGAAGCTGAACGAATAGCAACAGTTTTGCCACCATCCATTTTGTTGATAAGGTTCTCAGTTACCATTATATTGTCTATTTTATCCATTGGAAGCTGTAGTTGTGCAGTTGAAAAGATTTTCTTACGATGTCCAGATAAGCCTTTATCAGTCAATACAAGTGAACAGCGATTAGCTCTGTATATTTTTGAAATATACAAAAGCGCAGGTAAAACAAATACTATAAAATCAATTGGTAGTACGATAAAATAATACTCGTCACGGTAATATGTCGGGTAACCATAATATCTAGCACCAATATCTTCTATAAACCATTTGGTAATATATTCTTTACCACGATAGTTTACTTCGACACTAGAACCCATAAGATAAACGATAACGGCGATAACATACCATACGCCAAGAATTATTTTTGATACTACAGAAAGTGATATATTTGCTTGTTTTATAGTTTTAGATGTTGTTGTCATATGTATTCCTCCATAATCTACGCTGTTTTGTCAGCTTTTTTAAATACAACTTTTTTTTCGTAAAATGTTTTTGTTTCCTTTTCAACCACGATGTAGTAGCCGTTATTATGTGCAAAGGTCGAAAGGGCAGATCTGTTTCTTGTGTATGAGTCATTTTTAGGCAGGTCTGCACCGGTCAGTTCTTTGTACTTAGCTTCGTCCACAGTCAATTCTTCATTGTTCTCAAGAAGTTCCTTGAGTTTTTCAAACTTTGGTTTCTTCATATTTTTCTCCCTTTTATTTTATATTTAGAGATATTCTCTTATCTCTATGGTTTCATTATACCACTTTATTTCCATGATTTGTTAAGCTGGCTGCTTAGGATAACGATTACATTTTGTAAACAAAGTGTAAATTTTGCAATTTGCGGTCGTTGACAAGTTTTTGTGCGGAGATATAGCCTTCACCATGTAATAGATCGCACGAAAAGGCCCGAAACTTGAAGCTCGGGACATATAACTATTGGAGAGAAGACATATAATTATCAAAATACATTTAAAACATCATAATAACATTACGTTTTTTACACGAATATTAAAATTATGATATAATTTCCGGCCGTATAGTGCTACGATATAGTTGCAAACAAAACTAGAATCAGAAAGGACGGTAAAAAATATGAGAAGATTTAATGGCTATATGCACGGCATCGATATCGGAGGCTGGCTGTCACAATGCGATTACAGTAAGGAACATCTTGATAATTTTATTACAGAGGAGGACATCAAGCGTATAAAGGGCTGGGGCTGCGACCACGTTAGAGTGCCTGTGGATTATAATATCTTTCAGGACGAAAACGGCTTTATAGAGAGCGGCTTCGACTATGTTCAGAAGTGTATCGATTGGTGCGGAAATAACGGTATCAATATGATACTTGACCTCCATAAGACAATGGGCTTTTTCTTTGACAAGGCTCAGGCTGAAAGCGGATTCTTTGATAACGCTGATCTTCAGCAGAAATTCTATGACCTTTGGGAAGAGTTTGCAAAGCGTTTCAGCAAATATTCTGACAGGGTCTCTTTTGAACTTCTCAATGAGGTAACTGACCCTAAGTTCAGCAAAAAGTGGAATGCTATCGTTGAAAATGCCATAAAGCTTATCAGAAGATATAGTGCTGATATAAATATCATTGTGGGCAGCTACTGGAACAACTCTATTGATTCAATGAAAGACCTTGATAAGCCTTATGACGAGCATATAGTTTATACTTTCCATTGCTATGACCCATTTCTTTTCACTCATCAGGCTGCCTATTGGGTAGATGAGATGCCAAGAGATTTCAGGATCGATTATCCGGGAAGCGTCCCAAAATACAGAACTGAGATAAAGCGTCTTGGTCTTGAATATATGCAGACATACGAGGAGGTCAAGACAGAGAAATTTACGCCTGATTATTTTATGGGAAGATTTGCTGAGGCTGTAAGGGTCGCAGAGGAAAGAAATGTTCCTATGTATTGTGGCGAATACGGTGTTATAAATCTTGCATCTGCTGAAAATACTCTTAACTGGTACAAGGATATAAGCAGTGCCTTTGAGAAATGTTCTATCGGAAGAGCGGCTTGGTCATACAAGGGCGTTGACTATGGCTTTATTGACGGACATCTTGACAGCGTTCTTGATGAACTGGTAAAGTATCTTTAATAGATCATTTCTTAATATAACTCCATTTTTGGACAAGCTCGGTCACGTTTGCCGAGCTTGTTTTTTTATGCTTAGTTTCATAAATTGATGTTTGCTCATAAAATTCTATTTACGATAATTATTTGATATAAATAATTGAATATTGATATATTAGTTTTGAAACAAAGCGTATAATATAAACATATTAATTCATAGTCACTTTCTTATAGTAACTTCCGAATAAACAGACCTGCTTGAATATCAAGTGGGTCTGTTTTCATATATTTATAATCTTTCATAAATTTGATATTAAACACTTTTATGATATTTATGTTACGTTTTTGATATAAACAAAACGTTTACATGGTTATAATATATACAGAAACAACAAAATAAATTGCTTTTAGCGAAAAATTTTATTGAAAAATAGGAGGAAAAAGTTATGAAGATCAAAAGATTTGTAGCAGGTCTTTCAGCAGCGGTTCTCGCAGCAACAATGATGTCAGTTTCAGTTTCGGCAGCAAAGCTTGGCGATGTTGTTCACCCGTCAGAGGAGGACTCAAAAATGAATGACTCATATTACTCTATCGGAGCAATGGGCTTTTATATGGGTCAGGACTGGACCTGGAATCAGGGCGACTGGGTAGGCATTGATGATGCTGGCAAGATAACTGTTGAATATAAGATAAGCAAAGTTGTCACCGACAAGACAATGTCAGGCAAGGGAACTCTTGGAGATATGGGCGTTATGGTGGCTAATCTTCCTGATGGTGTTTATCCTGTGGACGTTAAGATATCTGACGCAAAGTTCGTTGCCGAGGACGGCACAACAACGGTTTTTGATTCGATTAATTCTATCACTTCATTGGACGAGGACCCAGAGGGTGGAATAAGAATACATATCAGACCAACTGAAGAGGTCGATGATGAAACAGGCGAGGTAACAAAGAAATCTCGTCCTGAGGTCGCAGGCTGGGAGAAGGAAGGCGCTTTCAACGGCGGCACACTTTCAATGACGCTTGATTTCGGTGTTGCATCTGCCGAGGGCGGAGAGTCAAAAACAGATGCTTCAAAGGCAGATTCAAAGTCTGATGCTTCAAGCTCAAAGGCTGATACGTCAAAGAAAGACGCTTCTTCATCTAAGGCAGATGCAGGCAAGACTTCTGCAGCAGCGGCTACATCTTCAAAAGCATCTGACGATACATCTAAGGCAGCAGAAACTGGTGCGGCTGTTGGCGGAGCATTTGCTGTTATCGCTCTTGCCGGCACAGCAGTGATCGTTGCAAAGAGAAGAAAGTAATATTCGGAGGTATGACTATGAATAATGCAAAAAGAGTTTTGACATTTGCCCTTGCGGTTTGCTCGCTTTCAGCATTTGCATCTTGCGGAAGTTCAAGTGATTCATCAAGCAAGGTCGTTGACAAAAAACTTAAGGAAGATCAGCAGCAGATAGTTCAAAGACTTGCTGATGATATGAAAGATGTGAGAGATCTCAAGAGCAACGAAATAAAGTGGTTTTCACATTGGGATATCAACCCTACTGAGGCAGAGGACAAGGAGATAGGTGCTGACCTTGCTTTGTTCAAGACAAAGTATAATGGTAAGATAAACTGGGTGCAGACCACTTGGGAAACTAAGTTTGACGATCTTGCGGCACTTGTAATGTCAAATGATTCACCTGATTTCATCGGTGCTGATGATATGGACGTTTTCCCTAAGGGTGCTATAAAGTCAATGATAGAGCCTATTGACGATTATATCGATCTTTCAAAGCCTCTTTGGACAGACATAAAGGGTGCGACAGATCAGTTTATGCTTGGCGATAAGCATTATGTGAGCGTTATCAGAACAGACCCTGCATATGTTTTTGTATACAACAAGCAGACAATGGAAGATAACGGCTATGACGATCCTGCTGAGCTTTTCAAAGAGGGAAAGTGGAACTGGGATACATTCACAGAAATGTGTCTTGATTTTACTGACGCTGAAAGCGATAAATACGCTCTTGACGGCTGGTATTATGAAAAGGCTTTGCAGCAGTCTTCCGGTGTGCCGCTCATCGGTATCACAGACGGCAAGCTTGTAAATAATATTTCTGATCCTATGATAGCAAAGGCTCAGAATATGATGTATGATCTGCAGAAGAACAATGTTGTTTATCCAAAGCACGAGAATAACTGGAAACTCAGAGGCGACGCAGAGGGAAGCGGAATGGCAACAGGCCTGACGCTTTTCTATCCTATCGGACTTTGGGCACTTGAGAATGCTCCGTCAACAACTGTAAACTACGGTGATGTATCAAAGGGAGAGGTAATGTTCGTTCCTGTTCCTTGCTCAGCTGATAGCGATAAACAGTATATCCCTTCAAGAGTACACGGCTTTAGCATTGTAAAGAACGCTCAAAATCCTGAGGGCGTGGCAGCTTTCCTTGAATGCTGCCGTTATGCAGAGCTTGACGAGGCTGCACATCAGATAACCCTCGATCAGTACAAGGACGATTACGGCTGGACAGATGAGATGCTTGAAATGAGAGAAACTATCTATGATCTGTCTGCACAGAACCCTGTATTTGACTTTGAACAGGGTGTATCTGCCGACCTTAACTCTATTTGCGATACTGCAATAAGAGGAACAATGAATCCGCAGGAGTCAAAGAGCTGGTCACAGGTCGTTCAGGAAAATGAAAAGGCTATAGATTATCTTATCGACGAGGCTATGACTTCAATGAAAGAGGCTAAATAATATCTAATTATCAGAAAAAAGGGCGGCAGGGTGATTTGCCGTCCTTTTTCTATAAATATGAGGCTTTACTTGTGTCTGTAAATATGATATAATAAGCTAAAAAGCAGGGGGTGAAAGCTATGGAAATAAACAGAGAATTGTCTAAGCGGCAGTTTATGCAAAAGGAAAATGACTATCATCATTCACCATATGAAACGGAACTGGAATTCTATTCTGCGGTGCGGGAGGGCGACCTTGAAACGGTCAAACGTTTGTATACGCCGCTGGATACAAACGGAAAGGGCAGACTCAGCAAAGACGACCTTAGAAACGTCAAGTATCATCTTGTCATAACCATAGCTATGCTGTGCAGGTTTTGCATCGAGGGTGGACTTGACCCGGAAACTGCGTATACCATAAGCGATATATACATTAATAAATGTGATGAGTGCCGCAATGAAGAAAGCGTTATGGCTGTACACAAAGAAGTCATCGTTTATTATACAAAGCAAATGAAAAAGGCTGCGTCACAGAACGTTTATTCAAAGCATATCCTTATGTGCTTTGACTGCATTTTCGATAATATTTACAAGGGCGTGACCGTCAATCAGATAGCTGATGAACTGAACATAACGCCTCAGTATCTTTCAAAGCTTTTCAGAGAGGAAGTTGGCGTAAAGATCTCTGATTTCATTATGTCAAAAAGGATACAAGCGGCTGAAAATATGCTGAGATATTCTGAATATAGTCCGCTTGATATAGCCAATTATCTTGCTTTCAGCTCGCACAGCCATTTTATTGCCTGCTTTAAGAAACAGACAGGACTTACGCCGAAACAGTATAGAGATCAGTTTTTCCGTGCAAACTGGAACAAGCATAGCACAAGCAGATCGAAAATTTAAGTTGATGTTAATAATCTGATATTTGCATTACTTTTCTGATATAAATATCACATCTGTTGAATTATAATACTTATAGAAGATAAAATTCTGATATTTATTCGGAGGTAATGAAAAATGAAAAAAGTTTTGGCTATGTCGATTCTCACAATGATAGTTATGTCTATGGGTGGCTGCGGTGCTTCATCTGACAGCAGTTCTTCGCAAGATGTCAGCAGCAAGGCGGAAACGGAAAGCAATTCTCCATACACGGTTGAGGCGGATTTCAGCAAGGGTGCGTCAAATGATTTTTCCATTTCAGCAGGCTGGTCAAATGGTGATCCGTTCAACTGTTCGTGGAGCGAAGATAACGTAACTTTCAATGACGGAAAAATGCAGCTTACCATTGACAGTATGGGCGATTCCGAAGCATACAGAGGCGGCGAGTATCGTTCAAAGGAAAACTATGGCTATGGACTTTATGAGGTTTCAATGAAAGCCATAAAGAATGACGGCGTTGTATCATCGTTCTTTACATACACAGGTCCATCGGAGGATAATCCTTGGGACGAAATAGATGTTGAAGTCCTTGGCAAGGACACAACAAAGGTGCAGTTCAATTACTACACCAATGGTGTTGGCAAACACGAATATATGTATGATCTTGGATTTGACGCTTCTGAGGATTTTCACACTTACGCATTTGAGTGGAAAGAGGACAGCATAACTTGGTATGTTGACGGAAAGGAAGCATACAAGGCTACTGAAAATCTGCCTGTTACGCCTGGTAAAATAATGATGAATGCGTGGAACGGCATTGGCGTTGACAGCTGGCTGAAAGCCTTTGACGGCACAGTTCCGCTTACAGCGGAATATGAGTGGGCAAGGTTTACGGCAGAAAAGTAAAGTGATCCGCATATTATGCTTGCGTTTATGTCTTGATTTTTTTAGTTAATGATATTGATATTTGAACCGACCCCATTTGCTAGGTCAAAAAGTCTAGCGAATGGGGTCGGTTTATTTTACAAAGATAAACTTCATATATTCACTCTTCTCAGAGCCTGACAATTTATGATATCATGAGTATATTTAAGAATGATTTGCTTTAATCAAATTAAAGCTTGAACAATGGCTATATTTTGCAATACAGAAGCGACAAATAAAACAGCGTACCGCAGCCCCCTGCGATACGCTGTTCTCATATAAAATTATTTCTTAGTAGTCACACTCTTTGAAGCCGACCAAGCGCCATAATACTTAGTACCCTTTACAGTTGTGTACGAACGAACACGAACGTAATATTTCTTTTTGCCCGAAAGCTTTGAAATAGTCTTGGTGTCGGTATTTTTATTTGTTATTGTGACTTTCTTTGCACTTGTAAACTTAGAGTTTGTAGCGTACTGTATCTCGTATCCAGTAGCAGAACCTTTCTGCGCCCAATCCACAAAGAATGCCTTGCTCTTAGCTGTGAGCTTCTGTATCTCCTGCTTGGCAGGATTTATCTTGAATGTCTTTGTGATAGTGCCTGTATAAGAGCCTTTTCCTGTAATTTTTACAGTGGCAGTACCTATATTCTTGTTGCTTGAGTAGGAAACTGTGTAGTCAGTGCCTTTTTTCAGCGCTTTGCCATTGTATTTAACAGTAATGCTCTGAGTGATGTTCTTGCCCGTGAAAGCCTTTGTGGAAATGCCCGAAACTGTGGCTTTCTTGAAGTTATTTTTGATACTGTAGGTCTTAGAAACTGAGCCTGTGTAATTGCCCTTGCCTGTGATAGTAACCTTTGCTGTGCCTACCTTGGTGTTGTTTGAATAGGAAACTGTGTAATCTGTACCATTCTTCAAAGTTTTGCCGTTTAGCTTGACCGTTACACCAGGCTTCTTTGCCTTGCCGTCATATGCGTAGGTCGAAGTGGAAAGTGTCACGCTTGCCTTTGAAATGCTAATTCTTGAAAGTGCAGGAATCTCAGCCGTTTCAAGAACTTTCTTGCAGACTGTACATTCCTTGTGCTTTGAGCCTTTAACTCCGATAGAAGCCGCCTTGTCGACTATCCAACCGCTTGACTTGTGACCTGTGGCATTTATCACTGTCTGAACCTTGATAACAGTATTGCAAACTGAGCAATGTGAACCGTCTGTTTTGCCTGCGGTGGTGCAAGTAGCAGGATAGCCCTTGTCGGTAACTGCGGTGTGACCCTTTGCAGGAAGCTTTTCTGTAACTGTCGCATTGCACTTTGTGCAAGTCTTTATAGCAGTACCCTCTGATGTGCAGGTCGGCTGTTTTGTTACAACAGAATTTCCGTAGCTGTGACCTGTTGCCTTAGTTGTGCTATCCTTGTATGAAGTACCGCAAACAGAACATTTGTGGAGAGTGTAGCCGTCAGCAGTGCAAGTAGGTGCAACAACTGTGTCAGCATATTTGTGTGAAGTCTTTGGTATAGTTTCTGTAACTGTCGCATTGCACTTTGTACAAGTCTTTGTTTTTGTACCCTCTGATGTGCAGGTCGGTTGTTTTGTTACAACAGAATTTCCGTAGCTGTGACCTGTTGCCTTAGTTGTGCTGTCCTTGTATGAAGTACCGCAAACAGAACACTTGTGGAGTGTATAGCCGTCAGCAGTGCAAGTAGGTGCAACAACCGTGGTTGTATAGCTGTGGGAAAGCTTTGCAATTGTTTCTGTTACTGTTGCTCCGCACTGCGTACAAGTTTTTGTTTTTGTACCTTCTGATGTGCAGGTAGGCTGTTTTGTGATAACAGCACTGCCATATGTGTGGCTCGTGCATCCGCAGGTGAGTTTGTATGTCTTTGCTACAGACGGATTGTATGTAGGATAAATTTTTACAGTGAGTGAACCGCCGTTTTTGAATGTGATACGTCTGATATCATTAGCATAGTTTTCAAGCTTATTTACACTTACCATGCTGCGATCAGAAAATTCAACTGTGTAGTCTGTATCGTCATAAAGCCAGAAATCAATGCTGTCGCCCACACTGAACTGAGTTTTGCTCAATACGCTTGAAAAGGACGTATTCGAAAGGTCTGTGCGCCAATAAACAGTGGTAGAGGTCGGAACTGTGAACTTATTCACATAGCCGCAAGACTTGCAGGTCTGTGTTACAGTGCCGTCAGTTTTTGATGCGTACTTTGTTTCGTAGTCATGACCTGTTTTGACGTCAACCGTCTTTATATCGTCAAGATTTGAAAGGTTCAGGGAGTTGAAGGTCACGTTATTTTTATCGTAAACATACCAAACTGCTCTGCCGTTTTTGATAACAGGCTGGCAGTCTGAAAGGCTTCCCTCAAAGGTGTGTATACTGCCGTTTACTGTGCCGTCAGCGTTTAGCTTCACACAGTTTACCTTTGTATCTCTGGCCCACAATAGCAAAAAGCTGTTATTATTTATCTTCACAAGCTGTGGAGCAGAAGCTGAGTCTGTACCCTCTGCATAAGAAGTTATCTTATTGAGCTTGTTTGTGGAAAGGTCCTTTGAAACAGCGGAAACGTAGACGTTTCGTGTTTCTGACGTATTGATATAATCAAGGTCTACTGTACTCTGTGCCACGATATAGCTTGATGATGACACATCAAAGCCGCCTATAGCCGCACCTGTATAGTTATAGTGACCGGCGGTATATTCAGGGTATGTTACAACGTCGATATTGCTGACCTGTTCAAAATAGCTTGGGAAGAATTTGCCTGTAGTAAAATCAGAATTATACTTCACCAGAACGGCAGAACGTGGATGAGCGTCACCATGGTCGAGGGCGACTATATGGTTGCCGTCGGTTTTTATAAACTGATTGAAGGAGTGGCTAACATAGCCATAATCAACGTTCATGACGCCGGTATATGAATCAGTGATAGTCATTGAAGGCATATCCACTTCAATGGTAACATTAGACTGATGATTATTGCCGTCGCTTGATTTATACATTTCGTGGCAGGTCCTCACAAGCAGGTGGTCACCGCTATGGGTCATTCTTGCCGAGCCTGCATCGAATGGAACTGTAGTGTTAGCTCCATACAGACCGTAGGACTTTATTTTGTTCCAATTCTTATCATACTTCGTTATACGGAAAACCTCGAGGGAGTCGTTTTGTTTCGGATTTTCCTGACCGCTAAGGACATAATAATTATTGCCGGAGTCATAGAAAGCGCCAAAGATCGGCAGTTCATTGTCGATAAGCTTAGTGCTGAGCGGTTCAAAATCAGAGCTGTAATATTCCACAAGGAGCTTGCCCTCGATAGCGCCTGACTGGACACGCATATAATTGCCGTTGTCACACACTGTCAGGTAAGATTTCACTGTGTCAGACCATTGCACATAGTCCTGATCATTTACATTAGATCCTGAATACGCAACACATTGCGCCACGGCAAAGGCACTGAACGATCCAGCAGACACAGCAGTAGAAACAGCCATTGCGCCAGACAGGACAACGCTCAACATTCTTTTCTTCATATTCATCAATTTCATCACCTCATACAAAAACTTTTAAACGAGAACACCTTTATATATATAATATCACAACACAAGGCATATGTCAATGAAAATAAGTTACAATGAGAATGATTTTAATAAATTCGTCATACGCCAAAGGTCAACGCAGTAAAAAAAGCAAAGAGGATACAAAACAAAAAAACGCCTTGACAAGGTTTGATGGGTGTGATATAATATTACAGTGGTATTTCGAGGTGTGGCTCAGTTTGGTAGAGCGCTGCGTTCGGGACGCAGAGGCCGTGGGTTCAAGTCCCGTCACCTCGACCAGTCACTCGCCGTGACGGGCATTGTCCGTCATGGCTTTTTTTTATTATCAGAACTTAACGCCGCAGGGGGAGTTTTTGTATTACCTAAAAAAGTAGAGTTATGCTTTGAGGAATGACAGAGGACGGCGAGGATTTCGAGCTTGAGGACATTGACGGCGAGATTCCTGACGAGCTAATTGAAAACAAGGACGTTATCGAATGTGTACGCAGGGTAGTTGAAAGCCTGCCTGAGGAGCAGCGTATGTGTGTGATACTCAGGTATTACGATGAAATGAGTTTGCAGGAGATAGCAGACACGCTTGAAGTTTCTTTGGGTACTGTGAAAAGCAGGCTCAGCAGAGCGTCTAAGAAAATGCGTGACGAGATAGAACGCCTTGAGAAGGAAGAGAACAAGAAGTTCAGATGTATCATTCCGTTCTTCTGGCTCAGAGCTGGTCTTGAGGGTATGGAGAATGAAACTGACGTGCCTAAGGCACTTGAAGTTAAAGTATTTGGAAAATCTATTAGAAGAGGGGTATCAAAAATGGCGAGAAACATTATTGTTGCAGCAGCAGCTTTGGCGATAGCAGGAGGGGTATTTCTTACCGCTTGCGGAAATGACGAGGGCAAGAAAGACACAACAAGCAGCCTTGCGGACACAAGTTCGGTATCTTCCGCAGCTGAGGAAAGCAGCTCTGAGGCTGAGGTGAAAGAGCCTAAGGTGTTTGAATGTGAGCTTGAGGCAGGCAGCGAAATGACCGCAGCTGAACTTGCTGCTAAACTGAGCGATGATAAGATAGACACAGCTGCATTTGCCAGCGGCGAAGAGAAGATAGCACTTGACAAATTGGGCGTACAGAGCATTTCACTTAACATCAAGCTTGCCACAGGAGAGGAAGAACTCTGGAACATCACGGTAACGGTAGTTGACAGTGAGAAACCTAAATTCACGGGTATCAAGGAGAAGTATGAAATAACGGAGGGTGGCAAGCTCCCTGATTTCAATAAAGGGGTATCCGTGAAGGATAACTACGATGATAGTGTGGAGTTCACAGCGGAGCTTGACGGTAAGGCAAAGAAGTCCGACTACAAGGCTGGAAAATACACTATCACCTACAAGGCTAAGGACAGCAGTGGTAATGAAGTGACCGCCACTTCAAAGCTCATCATCAAGGAAAAGTCAGAGGAAGAGAAGAAGGACGATGAGAAGTCGGAGGAGACCTCTGACAACAATAACAATGGCAACTCAGATAACAACGGTGGAGGTAGCTCCAACAATAACGGCGAAGGTAACTCCAATAACAATGGAGGCAACGGCGGAAGCAACTCTAATAACAATGGAGACAACGGCAACGGAGGAAACGGAGGCTCGCAGAACAATGGTGGCGGCAGCTCCAATAACAATGGCGGAGGCTCCAATAATAACGATGGTAACTCTGGTTCTGGCGGTGGCGGTCAGTCATGGTCTTGGGATGATGAAAACGGGCATCATGAAGGTACAATAAGTGATGGTACGACTCCAGGTGGAAACACTGAAGGTACAGGCACTCAGCAGTACGGCGACCCGTTTGGTTGGGGGTATGATTATTGGTATGTTGTATATCCTAACGGTGAAATAACCACCCTTTAATTTATCCAAGAGCTAGTCATATCTACCTCAGATTAAATGTATCAACAATGAGAGCGATTTCTTTCAAAGAGTTCGCTCTCTTTTCTTTAAAGAGAGGATTTGAAAGTATGATAAGTTACGATAAGAAAACGAGACATCTGATAGTATCATCAGGAGAAGCAGTAACCTTTGACATACAGCTCAGGGGTAGAATAAACGTAGTTAGAGGTGCAGCCGCAACAGGTAAGACATATATGTGCAATCTGATAAGAAACGGAAATCCTCATCCAGATGTAGTCGTATTTGAAAGAGGTGTAGACTCATTGAGGGATTTAACTTCCCTCTCAGATAAGTTAATTATAATAGATAGAGCTGATATGTTGAGTGCTGAAGTAGTCGAGCACATATCTCAAGACCTCGATAACACTTATTTAATAATGGCACGAGTACCATTAGGCTTGGGTATCACACCTAACTACATAGGTGAGTTTGTTAGAGACAATAGAATAATCACAATGAGGTACAATTTTTCAGTTCCAGGTTGGTTCTAACTACCTGATAAGTTATTGATTTTCACTAAGAAAAATGTTATAATAGATTAAATGAAAGGAGCGATTAAAGTGGGTACACAAAGGCTTTCCAGTATAGAAACAAAGAGGTTCATATTTGAACCGCTATCTGCTTTCCTCGAGGCACGAGATGTATCTTTAGTGAACAGGACTGTAATAAATGATATTGCAGTAATAGCAATCTTGGGTACTCGTAGCATAGGTAAAACAACTTTGCTAAAGCAGTTATATGATACCGCTCCAGATGTATCTGAGTATTTAGATTTAAGTGTTTCAATAAGAGACAGCAAATTTGAGGAATATTTCGCCGCCTGTAAGGCGAAGGGAAAAACACGAATTCTGCTTGACGAGGTATGTAAGATAGATAAAGAGTACGAGGCAGATTTCGTAAAAGCAGTTAAGGATTATGTACCCCACATGACATTCATAATAACGGGTAGCACACAGGCAGTTGTATCGGCATTATCTGCGAAGATATGTAGGGGTATTGATGTAGAGTTAGTGCCTATTATGTATGCAGAGAGTTTAGCTTGGAGTTTGGGTAGTTCAGTGGTTAATCCTGATAGTGAAGTTTCAAACTCGACTATATCTTTATTTGAGGAGTATTTACGTAAAGGTGGAATTGTGACTGAGAGTTTAGCCGTACAACCATTGAGTTTTCTATCGGGAACAGTTACAGATACATTGGACTCGTACCGTTCTCATTTTTCTTGTTTGAGGGGTATCGATAATCAGACTTTAAATAATTTACTTGCATATATTGTGCTTTGTCAGTATGTTTTCAAGTGTAAGAACGGCTCATTCTGTCAGATACCATCTTTGGAGAAAGAGATTAGAAAAACCCTCGGAGATAGTTATGTTTTGTTACGCCGTATATGCAGTGACAAAGAGGTCAGGAGTATGCTTACTGAGTTATGTGGGGTACTCACCGCATCAGGGTTGGCTTTGCCATTGAGTGTGGTAACTTCTGACGAGATTTCTAACGAATTGACGTACAAGGGACTTGTCCATATACCGCAGATTGACACTGATATACCAGCGATAGTATTTGCGTATCCTTGGTTCATAAGTCATTTTGGTGTTACAGATGATTTGTTGAGTGAGAGGCATTTGGGTATGTGGTTTGAGAACTTGGTTCTGTATAAGTTGAACAAGTGCTACACCTTTGCCGATAAGTATAGAACACCCAATCAGCTCGGTGAGATTGGTTCACCAGGAGATGAGCTTGATGCATTATACACTGTACGCTCTTTGAGTTCGTCTAGGGTTTGTGGTGTCGAGTCCAAGTGGCGACCAAGAGAAAGCATTTCCAATATAAGAATAGCTGGGTATGTCAAATTAGCTAACCGTTTAGGACTAGATGAACTAGCACTCACCAGCACTACGGTTAATGCTGAGGAGTTTACAACGGGCAAACTTGATGTACCGACTAAGATATATCGTTGTGACCTATTAGTTTTAGGTTTAGAGGCGGAGTATATGCGATTGGTTAAGAGAAACTTATCTGGCAGGGAGTGTATGGGTTCTTCAAAGAGTGTATCGGAAATTATGGAAGAGCTATTAGGGTAGCGATGAGTTTGGGTACACCTTAAAGAAGTTCAGCAGAAAAGATGAAAGGAGCGACAAATATGCCTACAAGAGAGAGCTGGATTGGGTATGATACTAAGCGTTATGCTTTCGATGCGGTGTCAGAGTGGATAAACACCATCGAGATACAGCGACAAGTATCTCCATCTAGGAACGGGTGTTTAGCGATTCTAGGGGTACGTAAAGCAGGCAAGAGTGTTTTACTGCAACAATTATATGAGTTAGCTCCAGAAAATTCTGTCTATGCTGATATACGAAATCTTGATTTTGGTACTGCACAGAAAATCAAAGATTGGTTTGCACAATGGGATACAACATCTATAACCCGCATTTATCTGGATGAAGTGTGCAAGATACCAGGTAGCCTGCGTAACACTTTCTGTTCTTGTATACAGGGGTATGCAAACAGAAAGGTCATCGTCATAACAGGCAGTACTAAGTATGGTGTCAGAAAGATAAGTAACGAAATAGGTAGCGGTACTATTTTTGACCTGTGTCCGATATTGTACAGTGAGAGGTTACTTTGGGGTAGTTCTAAGGAGGGCACACAACAGAGTCTTAGAAATTTGAGTTCTGTTGACAAGTACAGGTCGTATCTGCACTACAATGAGATTTTCGCAGATAAGACAGGTTTGAATTATATAGCGAGTGTACTGAGCGATACGCTTAATTCGTGTCTGCACAACTTTAAGAACGCTGAAAATGCTAGTTTAAAGCGTATTGTATCGGAGATTTCAAATGACTCCTCTAAGCTCTCGAACCTTTTGACGTATGTTTCGTTGGCTCAGCATATATTTGTAATGCCTAGTTCTGGGCAGATTGTTTCAATTCCAAACTTAAATAAGCCTGATATAAATCTGTCGAAGGAGTTGTCGAATTTGTATGACGTATTATCCACTCGACAGGGTATCAAGAAGGTGGATATCGTAGCTTTCTGTAAGCTACTGAGAGAGGCTGGGTTAGCTAGAGATGCTTATAATTCCACGGATTCGCAGAAAACTCTGGACGTAGTTAATAAGTGTTTGGGTACAGCAAGCTCGCCTGCACATAAGAGACTAGAGGCATTGACCCGCTTAGACTCGGAGACTCCGTCTATGTTGTTTGAGTTTCCGCAGTTTTCAAGTTATGTTTTTCAGGGTAGTCTAGGCAATAATATAGACATCGAGAGTAAATGGGTAGAGGACTCTGCTTTGCTGAAAGCGGCATATTGTTATTCTTTTGTGGATAAATACCGTAGTTCCACAGGAGATACGGAATTAGACGTTCTGTACACCTCTTTAATGGGTATGTCTGACGTATTTGCTGTTGAGGTCAAAAATCGACCAATGAGCAATCTTAACCATGACCAATTATTTGGGTATGCCAGAAAAGCAACGGAATTGGGTATCTCGGAGCTAGTGTTGACAGCTACAGATGTTAATGCGGTAGAAAGAGATTACGATGGGTATCTCCCGATTGATTTTTATAGAGTGGATTTACTGTATCTAGCCCTTGAGCAGGAGTATGTAAGCCTTAGTCGTGATTATTTGCTAGGAAAGATAGATATTCCATACACTAAGCTGAGAATTTCTGAGCTTATGCAAAAGTATGGGCTAGATGAGAAAATTGAGTGAGAAGAAGGGATGTAGTAATGAACGAGAAAATGGATTTGTATATAGACGATTTAGCCGAAAATCATGGGTATCTCTCCCCGAATTATCGCTAATATTGCAGCGGGTTGCATGAGAAGTTATTAAGTTTCACTAAGAAAAATGCTATAATGAAGTAATAAGAAGGAGGTTGTACCGATGAAAATAACCAGAGTTAGATTCTCAAATGGAGATACGTCTGGGTTTCTATTAGGCACTGAGTATGTTGGGTATCAGGCTGTTTTGAATGAAATATCGAGTATACCCGAACTGACTGTCAATAAGCAGGGCGTAGTACGCTCAGTAAAGGGTACACTTCCCGAAGTAACTATGAGACAGTATAATTCCTTTCGTTATTCTGCATTACAGAGAAACGCTCCTTTGGTGCGTGATATTCAGGGTAGTTTTTCTGCGTGGCAGAGGAAATATTCTAGTATGGCACTTTATCTTAGCGGAGCGAGACAGGTTGGTAAAACCACTGAGTTGTTGAAATTTGCTTATAATAATTACGAACAGGTACTGTATGTAGATTTATCTCAAAGAGGTGTGCGTGAGGCGTTTGAGAGTGCTATTAATCGTACTAATTCTTCGGCTTATCTGGTGATGAGCAGCCTTTGCAGGGGTATCTTGGGCGAACGTTATTTTTGGAATGCCCCTAGCACGATATTGCTGGTAGATGAGATACAGGAAAGTCCTACAGTATACAACTATATCCGTAAGCTACTGTCTTTGGAGTGTCATTTAGCAGTAACGGGTAGTTATCTTGGACGAGTTGTTATGTCGAAGGATTTCTTTTTGCCTGCTGGTTCAACTTATGACTTGGAGTTACAGCCGTTGTCTTTCAAGGAGTTTTGCCGAGCGTTCAATGCAGAGAATACTTTGAATAAGATTGATGTATTTGGAAAGTCAGATAATAATGATTATGTCGCTTTAACTAAGCTGTATGAGTTGCAGTTACGGATAGGCGGGTATCCTGCTGTTGTACAAGCGTATAAACAGACTGGAGATGTAGATAGTTGTGTTAGGCTTATTGCTAATCTGTTGAGCAGATTTACTGATGAGTCATCACATTATTTTGTTGACGATAAAAGCAAACTGATTTTTGAGAATGTGTATCGTGCAGCAGTATTCGAGCAACTATCGGAAAAGAAGGGTACTGCTAAGCTGATGACGGACGAAATTACTAATTTCGTGAAACAGGATACCAAGCTCCCTGTATCGAGAAACGAGGTTAATTCAGCCATTAGTTGGCTCGTTTATAGCAGGGTGTTGGGGTATTGTGATTTATACAATAATGGTGATGTATCACAACTCCTACAAGCACGTAGACTTTATTTTCGAGATTGCGGTTTGTTGAGTTATCTTGTAAGACTTCACGGAGTGGATGTCGCATCTGCTAAGGGATTGCTCGCAGAGACTTTCGTTTATAATGAGTTGTATCGACTGCACAAGAAGGCAGTACCAATAGTGGCTAATCCAGTTCCTTGTTGTTCTGTGAAAAATCAGTATGAGTTGGACTTTCTGTTGGCAGAGTGCTTAACTGGAAGAAAATTTCGTATAAAGGTCAAGAGCAATAAGGGTACTGCCCCTAAGTCCTTAGGTTATTATGAGGAGAACGGCTTGATAGATGTTGCAGTTATAGCTGGGAGAACCAGAGGCGGCAAGAGTGAGAACGAAAATATAATACGTATTCCAATCTATACTGTTGCCGAGAAGTTTCCTTACATCTAAGTACGATTTTGATTGATACATCCTATACAGAGAGCAATTTCTACAGTAGAGATTACTTTCTTTTACTTCTAGTTGCGAATAAAAGATTTATAATTAAATTAAAACTTAGAGATGGCAGCATAGAAATTGAAAAGCCTTTGTTTAAGGCTTTCGTCTAAATACGGAGAGGTATTCGTTATGGCGAAATTATACATTTCAGATTTGCATTTAGGTCATAAGAATGCTATAATGCACGATAACAGACCGTTTGCTAATCTTGACGAAATGCACTCATCTATTATCACCAACTGGAATGATGTTGTCAAGGAAGAGGACGAAGTATACATACTTGGTGACTTTGCGTGGAAAAAATCAGTCGCTAATAAGATCCTTCCACAGCTTAAAGAAAATAAGTTCCTCGTTCGAGGTAATCACGACAAAATAAATGATGAGATGAGAGCGCATTTTGTGTTGATAAAGAATTATTCGATAATAACTGATGGCGAAACCGAGTTGGTACTTTCACATTACCCTATTGCTCATTGGTACAATCAGTATCGTGGAGCTGTGCATTTGTACGGTTACGTTCATAATACGAAGGACTATAAAGCGTATTTACAGTATTCAGATATATGCAGTAAAATGGGTATTCCTTTTGAAAGCTATAATGTCGGTTGTATGCTGCCATATATGGGGTATACCCCCAGAATACTGGAAGATATAAGGAGAAGCATAAAATGATTTTGATAACAGGCGATATACACGGCAGTCACGATATTTCAAAGCTTGATAATACCCAAAATCCAATTTTTAAGAAACTGACTAAAGATCACTAAGTTTTTCAGCGATATAGAACCCAAGCTCCAGTACAAGCGTTGGTTTTGTGGTCACTATCACAGGAACTATGTAAGTCAGATAAACCCAAACTTTGAGATACTTTTTAATAAAATAGTTAAATTGCCTTAATGGGTAAAAGTTGTTCCCTGCTGTAATTGACATCACATCAAGGAACTATTTTTTCAAAATAAGATGAGCTGAAACTCTTTTAAGTCAAACTTTGTTTGAAACAATATAGACTTACGATTGTTTTCAGATAGACTATAATCAAAAATAAACTTATGAGGTGGTTAAAATGGCACTTGTAGATATAATCAATTTACCAAAATACTATGTTTGCAAAAATAAAGAAACTGATGAAATGTTCGTTTGCTATGTGAATGGCAGCTGTCACATTCCAGAACCTACAGGCGATAGTGTTCGCTCGTGTATGCCAACGAGTAATTGCAAAGGAAAAGTGGTTTATAAGATAGATGCTGAGGATTTGAAAAAACTTGATAAGATGATCCTAAGAGCCGTATTTGCAGGCGTTACAGTATACAAATTCGGTAATAACGGTATTGAGCTTGTAGACGGCACTTGTTTTATCAATAATGATAAGGCGGTAATACCAAAACCAATTACTCACATAGGCAGCAATCCTTTTGGTGCGGCTGCAAAAGAATTGAAGACACTTCAGCTGCCATCATCATTGCTGACTATTGATTATTTTGCATTTCATCAATGTGAGGAGCTTTCCGTGATCGTTTTATCAGAGGGTATCAAGGAAGTAAACTTAGGAAAGTTTTGGAGATGTAAAGGTTTGCGAGAGTTCTATCTACCCAGAAGTATTACTAGAATAAGCTGTAATAATTTGACTCATGATGAGTTGAAGAGAGCATTCAAGAAGTGTGTGTTCTGCGTTTATAAAAACTCTGAGGCTGAGAGGTTTGTTGATTTAGTCGAACTGAAATATAGACTGATAGATGAAACAAGCCCAACTTGATCTGTTTTCAGTTGTTCTTAAACGCATTATCAGCTTATAACGTACAAACTTTCTCCAATGGTCTGTGCTGTGATTATTATATTGATTACTAAAAGTTTTTGAGATAGCAGCGAATGATTATGATTTGCGATTATATATATGTGTGAAAAGTAAACACTTTTTGCTTTTCACACATTTTTTCTTTTGAGAGCGGCATTTAATGCGGCTTTTGTGAGTCAAAAAATAATTTATAATGATTGGAGGATTGATTAAAATATGTCGTTTTTTAGTAGGTTCTTTGCCGTTAGTAAGGATATTGCCAATGATATTAAAAACAGTCAGAACGGAGTCTCTGAACGCAGATACTCTCAAAATTCAGTTTTGTGTATGAAACTGATACGGACTTATATGATGAGCTGTAAATGGCACAATACAGAGCGAACAAAGAGGCTAATGACTTTTATCACTCTTAAAGATTCCGAAATTGCAGAGAGGCTTAATATTGAGAACAATACTGTGCGTTGTCACAAAAGCAATTATTCCGCTAAGTTATACGAAAAATTGGGAGATGATTGTTTTACGATCGTGTGTTCAAGTGATGAACGAGCAAAGCGAAATCTTATCTATAAGCTGCGTTATTTAATTGATGGTTACAGCGATATATCCTCGTTTGTACCATCATCTGTTGTTGACAGTATTATGCATACACCAAGAGATGGTGATCAAGTGTATGATTTTAAAGACTGCATAAAGGAGATAACGTTTTTGGCAAGATTTAGCCTTATTGATATGGCTAGATCAATAGATAATTTGGACGAGGATAAACTGGCATTTATTTTTGAAGTTCTAATGGATGCCAATGCTCATACAAATGAGCTCCAGAAAGAGAGATTAATAAAGCTAATTCTTATGGGCGAAGATAAAATCAAAGAAAAGTGCAAGTTGCTTTGAGTTAGCAGTTCGTAATTCTATACATTTACGAACCACAAAGAAAACGTCCGCAAAGTCTGTGTTTTTGACTTTGCGGACGTTCGTATGTAAAATGAACTTTTACGAACAGGAGGACAATTTTTATGGTGTTTGGGTATGCGAGGGTATCAACTAAACAGCAGAACGAAGACAGGCAGCTTGCCGCCTTGAAAGAGTACGGCGTTGCCGATAACTGCATTTACATTGATAAGGAGTCGGGGAAAAATCTCCAGCGTGAACAGTACCAGATTTTGAGGAACGCCATTCTCCGTGAGGGCGATACACTGGTAATCAAGGAGTTAGATCGCCTGTCGAGAAATAAGTCTGACATAAAAGCCGAGCTTGAGTACTATCAGCAAATGAAAATCAAGGTAGTAATCCTTGATATTCCCACTACTAAAATAACATACGAAAATGAGAATAAATGGGTAGGCGATATGATAACCGTCGTGCTGATTGAGGTGCTTTCCAGTATGGCAGAGCAGGAGCGGCTAAAAATCAGAAAGCGGCAAGCAGAGGGTATTGCCATTGCCAAAAAGCAATGCAAGAAATTTGGCAGACCCAATGTAGCTAAACCACCTAACTGGAATAGTGTGATAATTGCCCCTGATCGGGGTGAGATAACAGCTGTTGAGGCGATGAAAAAGCTGAGATTAAAGAAGACATCGTTCTATAAGCTTAAGAACACCGATAAAAACGCTGAGATGAAATAATAAATCGAGATGAAAAGTGTACAACGAGATGAAAACTGAGATGAAATATTTCTGGTGTACGAAATCGGCAGAAGTATGCATATTGGACGAGCTTTTCGTATAAATATGTTTATAGGAGAGGTAATCTAAATGAGAATTGTTGTACACGAACCAGAAACTGAGTCGGGAGTTCTTGAGCTGCAAAAGCGTGTCACAGACCTACACGGACACATCATCAAGAATTACATAACGAGAAATGTTCCCGAAGCAAAGAAACGTGAAGATGTTTTGCAGGCAGTAATTTCAGCATTACAGACCAATGTCACCTCAGTCTAAATAGCTTTTTATTTTGAGGTAGTTTTCTTGGGCCATATTGGCTTTATTGTACTCCCATTGTTTAAGGGTCGAGTGACCCACGTTCAATAATTCAGCCATTTTAAGCTGCGTAAGCGATAATCGTTTACGCAGCTTTTTTATTTGCTTGCCTTGATCGTTATATAAGAATTTGTTATAATCGTCCAGCAAGTCGCAAACGTCCACCTTATATAATTTTGCAAGTAAGATGATCTTATCGATAGGATATACACTTAATACGTTCTCCTCATATCTTATATAGGTTGTTCTGTCAACATTAATGTAATCGGCAATTTCGCTTTGAAGATAGCCGTTTTTGCAGCGGTAAAATTTAAGCTTGTCCGAAACCGTTTCTGGACTTTCAGAACTCTGCATCTTATGCACATAGTCAACATTCTTGTGCTTAGGAAAAGGGTTATGAATAGAGATGGTGTGAATGTATACAGGAGTGAACAGGGGTATTTTGTCATTTGAATAAAAGACGAAGAAGTTGTTGCTGAAAAGCCAGTTTTTCTGCCGATGGCAAACGGCATTATCGCATTTTCTGCCCTGTCGTTGTCTATGGGAACATCTCCGTTTTCTAGAAATGTGTAAAGATATTTTCTCTCATTGACATTTCGCTGACTGGGCGGTATCCGTAAAGCCGTCTGCAAGCTCCGTCAAGAAGGTGGTGACTTATACTGTGAAGCGTGGGGACACGCTCTCGGGCATCGCACAGCGCTACAAGATTACTGTTGCGAAGCTTGTCAAGGACAATGGTATCAAGAACGCTAATCTCATTTATGTGGGGCAGAAGATAAAAATCAAATAGGTAGAATTTCAGCCGACAGGGATTATTCCTTGTCGGCTGTCTTTGTTTCTGCATATTCAATTATATCGCCCGGCTGTAAATTCAAAGTGCCACAGAGCCAATCAAGAGTTTCAAACGATACTATCTTGTGTTCTCTTAACTTTTGGATGGTGCTTTCGGAAAGTATGCCGTCTTTTCTTAACTTGTAGGTACTGTATCCATTTTCTTTAAGAAGTGGCAATACATCTATTTTTATTCTTATCATTATATCACCTCACAATAATAGTATCACATATATACTCTTTTGTAAAGTGTACAATATACACAAAATATGCACTTCGAATTCGTGTATATTTTCACTTTAAAAGCATTGAAATACACGCATAAAAGGTGTATAATAATATCATCAAAGAACGAAAGGAGTGAAACCAATGGGTAAGAAAAAGAAAAAAGGGACTTTTTTTACAGCCCCTTTTTTCACACAAAAAACCACCCACAGCTAAATCAGCCGTGGGTGGCAATATCATTTTAAATTAACACTATCCCTTATTTGTTCAATGCTATCTTGCCCATTGCGTCTGCCTGCATGATAGCGTCATAAAGCTCGATAGGCTGTACGTCGCCTGCAAGATTGTGGATAGTTTCGCCTGGAATACAAGCGTTCTTTGCGATAGTTTCTACCTGCTCAGGTGTAGTTACACCGATCTCCTCGAGTGTGACAGGAAGTCCCACTTCAAGGCAGAAGTTCTGTACCTCTTCAAACTCTTCCTTTGGCGCACCCTCAAGTACAAGCTGAACCAGTGTACCAAGAGCTACACAACAGCCGTGGTCTGCGTGCTTGATTCCCAATGATGTTACGCCATTGTAGAACGAGTGTGCAGCCGCACAGTTTACGTTGTCTGCTCCAACACCTGAAAGATATACGTTAGCCTCGCAGATAGCTTCAAGGGCAGGTGTAACTGCGTGTACCTTGCAAGCCTCAACTGCCTGCTTGCCGTATGTTTTCAGCGTGTCATAGCAAAGTCTTGCAAGTGCCTGTCCTGCTCTTGTGATGCCTGTGCCTTCAAGGCTTGCGGACTCTGTTCTTATGGAAGCTCTGCCCTCAAAATATGTACCAAGTGCATCGCCCATGCCTGCAATAAGGAACTTTACAGGTGCGTTTGCGATAACTGTTGTGTCTACCATTACTGCGTCTGGATTGGTAGGATAGAAAAGATATTTGTCAAAGCTGTGGTCATCATTGTATATTACTGACAGACCTGTGCATGGTGCATCTGTTGCAGCAACTGTAGGCACGATAACAATGTGCTTGCCCGTATAGTATGCTGTAGCTTTTGCAGTATCAACTGCGCTTCCGCCGCCGACTGCAACTACTGTGTCGATGTTGTCAGCCTTTACTATCTCTTCCATTTTGGCTATCTCGCCCTTGCTTGATATACCGCCAAATACTTCATAGCGTCTGTAATCGTCAAGCTCGCCAAAGCTTTTCTCTATCTTGTCATGACAGGCTTTGTAGCCACTGTTTGAACATACAAACAGCCACCTTTTGCCCATATAGCCCATTTCTTCATGAAACTTAAGTGTAGCATCTCTGCCCTGAACATATTTGAGCGGCTCACGCATTGCTCTGAGTCTTCCCATCATAATGAATTACCTCCGATTTGTTTGATTTATTAACTTTATACGGAATTCTCTCCGTATTTTCAATTAGATTATAGCATTTTGCACAAAAGATACAAGAAACATTTTATAAATGATATGTGAATTATTTGTTGTGGCAACATTTGAAAATGTAAAGCTTGGAGGACGATAAAACAAAAAAGGCGGAGGCTCTTTGCGAGCTTTCCGCCTTTTTCATATGTTCAGCATTACGGAAGCGTAAAACATTTCGTCACCGTATTCAAATTTAGCTACGCCATTGTATTTGGCGGCAATGTTCTTGACAGACTCTGTGCCGATCCCTTTGCCTTTGCGTTTTGAGGAAAGGAAACCGCCTTCGGGGTCGGTGAGGATAGTTCCGGTGAAGGTGTTGTCCACCGCCAGGCAGAGGGAATAGCTGTCAGCCTTTGCTCTGATTATTATTTTTTTATTCTTTGCACTGTCAGACACGCAGCCGTGAATGGCGTTTTCGATAAGATTTCCGAAAAGCACAGAGAGGTCGGTTATGTCTATTTTTATATCATCTGGGATGTCAGCGCTCACCTTGTATTCAATGCCGCTGCTTTCCGCTATTTGAGCAAAATATGCAAGAAGTGCGCTTACAGATGTGTTTTTGCAGTAAATGTGTTCTGATATATCGGGCATAGAATCCCTGAAAGAATTGAGATATTCCGAAAGCTTATCGTATTCGCCCTTTTTCAGAAGCTCCTGCATAAGAGCAATATGATGTCTGACATCATGCTTATAGCGTCTTGTTTCTTTTATCTTATCCTGCAAATAGTCATATTGCAGGTTCTGCATTTCAAGCAGGTGGTTATTTTCCTGAAGCCGCAGATTTTTCTGCTGTTCGATGACCAGCCGTGCCACGATGTAATACACCAGAAATGCTCCTGCGTTTATAAAGAAAAGAGCTATGGTGTTCTTTGGCTCCAGAGCAAGCTCTAAGCTGCTTTTCGTAGAGTTGCCGTAGAGCGTATAGTACCATATTATATAGAACGTAAATGGGATAAGCCAAAGATAGCGCCACTCCAGACCTGACGGCTCTCTTTCCACCGCAGGCGTGTAGACCTTTTTCATGTAGATAAAGAGCGGTCCCCATACCACGGCTTCTGTCATAAGCATACAAAGGGAAAACGACCAGCGGTATGATTCATAGGCAAGTGACGGGAACAGAATGCCCTCCAGACATTTTGAGGTAATGACGATAAAGCTTGCGTTATTTGAAAGCAGAAGCAGTGTGAAGCCTGTTTTGCCGACCTTGACCTTCACAGCGAAAAAGTAAAAAGCCGCATAGAGCAGGGTGCTGACTGCACTTAGCAGACCTGCATTTGTGCTGAAAAATGCCGCCTGCCAACCTAAGAAGATCTGCACCAGTGAAAGAGCCACAACAAGTCCCACGGTAGCTGTTTTGGAAAAGCGAAGCCTATGCCGGAAGGGATAAAGGGCAAGCACCATAAGTGGCAGAAAATTCAGAAGGGAATATATGCCCACTTCCACAAGGCGGTATAAAGGAGGCATTACTGCTCACCGCCTTTTCGCAGATCACTGAAGTGAAACTGAGCGAAGGCGTCTAGTGTTTCTCTGGATTTTCGGCGGCTTATGGGGATATGTGTGCCGTCGCTCATTATGAAAAGGTCGCTTTTTTGCTGGGCTATCTCATAGAAATTCACGATGACGCCTTTGGTGGAGGTGTAAAAGTATGAATGACTGCAAAAAATGCTCTCGATCTCAGCGAAAGAATTTCTTGAAACTATGCTTTCGCCGTCTGTGCAATGGATTGTCACGATATGTGACGCACAGTCTATGTAGATAACATTTCTGAGTATCACGTTCTGACCGTCGGGAAGCTTAACGGAACGCATACGATCAATTTCATCAGAACCGATCCGGTCAAGCATGGCTTTTACTTTGTCAGCCTGAAAGGGCTTGCAAAGATAGTAGCAGGCGTTGAGGTCGTAGCTTTCGCTTGCAAACTCGTTGCTTGAAGTGCCGAATGCGATATTCACGTTTTTGTCTGTTTCACGAAGCTTTTCTGCGACCTCTATCCCTGTCATTTTCCCCATGAATATATCAAGCACCACCAGATCATAAGCTCCCATCTGCCAACATGACAAAAAGCTTTCTCCGCTTGAAAACGTATCTATCTGACAGCTGTGAGCGGTTTGTTCGGAAATATATTCATGAAGAAGTGCAAGGTCGTTTTTATTATCGTCTACCAATGCCACTCTCATACTGTAAAAATCCTTTCTTATACATGATTTCTTAATATATAATAACACACATCAAAGCAAAATTCAAGCATTATTCATTTATTTTGTTACCACTTGTGCAGATTTTTGACCGTTTGTGCCAAATCTATTGACAAAGTGTGTAGGCTGTGTTAAAATAATCGAGTAAAATTATGTTCTGAGTAAAAAAGAAATATCAGCAACAAAAAATATTATGGAGGAATTAGAATGAAAAAGAAAATTTTAAGTCTTTTGGTGACGGGCTGTCTTTTGTTTGTGCCGACAACGGCATTTGCAGACGATAATAAGACGGTAATAAAAACTGTTGACGACCTGTTGGCGTTTTCAAAAGCGGTAAACAACGGAGATTATGACAAGAATAAAGACGCAGTTGTTGTTCTTGAAAATGACCTTGACTTGACAGGTGTTGTATGGACGCCTATCGGAAACGTTTTCGATGAAAACGGCTATATTGAACATTGTTTCAGCGGCAAATTCTACGGAAACGGTCATACTATTTCAAACATTGATTTTACGTCTATTTATGGTAAAGATTTGTTGGTCGGTTTCTTTGGCGATATCGAGGAAGCAGAGGTATCAGGTCTGACTATAGAGGGAAATCTGGATGTGACAAATACTGATAACGAATATACTGTTTATGGCACTATTGCAGGATTTGCAGGTGATTGTACTATTTCTGATTGTGTGTCAAACGTATCGTTCAACAATAACGGCAAATATGTTTATGGCTTCATAGGCATGGTAGGTCAGGCATACGGCACAACTTTTGAATATTGTGAGAACACAGCAGACATAACTATCTCAGGCGACAACGGAAGTGTTTATGTCGGCGGTATAGTTGGATATGCGCAGATTGGAACGGAAGTCCGCTATTGTTCAAGCACAGGCGATATGGTATATGCTGCACCAGACGCCGGCGGTATCGTAGGACGTTTGTATGGCGATTCCAAGGTTATAAACAGCTATGTTACAGGAAAACTCACGCCGGTTGGCAACGGAACCACAGATGTAGGCGGTATCGTTGGTTCAGTAGCCGGCGGTTCTGTAAGTGATTGCTATTTTGCAGGAGAAATTGACCTTTCACAGTACTCAGCCAAAAAGCCATATACACGTTTCGGCGGAATAGTGGGGAAGGATTCCTCGTCTACAACTGACTTTAAAAACAACTATTTCACAGAAACAGAAAATGTTGAAGCTTGCGGTTCAAATAAAGAAGCAGGCAAGGCTAAAGCATATGACTATATGACAACAAAAGAATTTTATGACGAGTTGACAGCTGGCGGTGCAAAGTATCAGTATGTTGAGGGAAAAACACCTGTCCTGCCAACTAAGGAATATGCAGTTGATTTTGAAGTAACACCTGCTGACCTGAAAAATGTTGTAATAAAGGTAGACGGAAAAGAGATAACAAACAATACTGCAATGCTTACAGCAGGCACTTACACAGTAGAGGTAACTGCTGACGATTGCGAGCCTCTCAGCAAGGAAATAACTATTTCAGCAGATATCGCAACACATACACAGGCTTTTGAACTTGCATACAAGTCAGCAGACTATACAGAGCTTGACAAGGCAGAGAAAGCCGCAAAGGCTCTCAACAAAGACGATTATGAGGACTTCTCAGAAGTCGAAAAGGCTCTTGCCGCTATTGACAGAACAAAGAACATCACAGAGCAGGCTGACGTGGACGCTATGGCGAAGGCTATAAATGACGCTGTGGCAAACCTTGTAAAGAAAGCACCTGCTTCTTCACAGCCTGACAGCTCGACTGCTGACAGCAAGATAGACAGCAGCTCAAAGGCGGCTTCAAACGCTTCAAATACAAACCCGTCAACAGGCGTTGCTGGCGGAGCATTCGCTCTTGCACTTCTGAGCGGTGCGACTGTGGTAATGGCTAAGAAGAAAAAGTAATATATCCATTAAATAGATATATAAAGCAATTAAGTGGGACTTTCATACATTATTTGTTTAAATGAATACCGCTTGTGCAGATTTTTGACCGCTTGTGTCAAAATAGTTGAAAAATTATTACCGCTCTGCTACCATAATTATAAGCATGGCGGTTTTATATCGCAATGCAAATATGATATGAAGTCTTATATTTCGGGAGGATAAAATATGAAAAAGACAAGAATTTTTAGCACGATGCTCGCAACAGTCATATGTATGGCATCTTTGCCTGCAATAAATGTTTTTGCGGCAAATCAGCAGAGAACTACAACTCTTGACCTTACAGTGGCAGGATTTCAGAACGATCAGAAAAATGAAGACGAGGGCTGGAGCTGGGACGCAGCAACTTCTACTCTTACACTTGACAATGTTGATTTTTCGACGGCGAAAAAGTCTTGTGTCATTGTTGACGGAGAAAAAGTTACTAATATAGTTTTCTCAGGAGATAACAAGATGACCTCAGGCACTACAGTTATTTCGAGAAAAGGAAGCGCAAAAGATACCGGTGTAGTACTAAGTGGAAAGACTAAGGACAGTGTGCTTAATCTTGAAGAAACAGGCAACCTTCCAGTAATGGATCAGCCTAATGTTACTTTTGAGTCAGGAACTGTCAACGCAAAGGGCGGTGCTGTCATAACACTTTATTCCATAAAGGTAATGGACGCAACTCTTAATATTGACACAAGTGAAGTTGCCGATGGTGGCTGGAATGACGGTTTGTATGCAAACGGCTCTGTTGAGATATACGGCGGAGATGTGAATATCAATGCAGGAAGAGCAGGAATATTAGTAGTTGGTATAGGTGCCCCTGAGCCTAAGACAGGCTTGATTATAAAGGACGGAAAGGTAGATATCAATGCCAAGCTTGCGGATATTTATCTTGGTACAGACAATATAAAGAACGGTCTTATCTCGGGAGGAGATATCACACTCGGTGGTGACATAGGAATTTTCCTTAACGATTGCGAAAAGTGCGAGATAAAGGGCGGTACATTCCATACTGATGAATGTGAAAAACCATTCGCAGTTCATAGAGACAGTTCGGCTGTATTTGAGTATGCAAAGGCAGATTATACAGAGCTTGACAAAGCAGAAGAAGCTGCAAAGGCTCTTAATAAGGACAACTATGTGGACTTTACAGCCGTAGAAAAGGCACTTGAAGCTATCGACAGAACTAAAAACCTTACACAGCAGTCAGATGTTGACAAAATGGCGAAAGATATAAACGACGCTGTTGAGGCACTTGTTTACAAGTCAGCAGACTACACAGAGCTTGACAAGGCAGAGAAAGCCGCAAAGGCTCTCAACAAGGACGATTATGAGGACTTCTCAGAAGTCGAAAAGGCTCTTGCCGCTATTGACAGAACAAAGAACATCACAGAGCAGGCTGATGTGGACGCTATGGTAAAGGCTATAAATGACGCTGTGGCAAGCCTTGTAAAGAAAGCACCTGCATCTTCACAGCCTGACAGCGTAAGCAGTTCTGATGCTTCGTCAGATACGAGCAGTTCCGCTTCTGACAGTTCCGCTTCCGACAGCTCATCTTCTGACAGCTCATCTTCTGACAGCAAGTCAGATAGCAGCTCAAAGGCAGCTTCAAACGCTTCAAACACAAACCCATCGACCGGTGTTGCTGGCGGAGCATTCGCTCTTGCACTTCTGAGCGGTGCGGCTGTGGTCTTGGCTAAGAAGAAAAAGTAAATAAGATCTCCCCTATTGTTGATATTTCGGAGAAGGGCAGTTCCTTGTGGACTGCCTTTTTTCTGTTTGCAGGAAAGCGGAATTTGCCTGCATAATTTGGGGCGCTTTTTTGCAAAGAAGCATAAAAATGCAATTATTTTATATTGATACTGCAAAATCGTCTGCGCAAGCTTAGACTAACTATTGATAATAGTCAATATCTTTTATTATCTATTTTATGCCATGAAATTACATTTATTCATAAAAAATCGTTATAGATTTAAACGAAATGTAAAAAATCAGCTCACAAAATCTGCGTTTACCCTTGCAATTCAGAAAAATATGTGGTATAATTATATTGCTGTAATAGGAGCACAGCATGAAATGCTGGCAGTGTGTTTTCAATTGTCAGATGAATTTCTGTATAGCTTATGCTTTATAATAAGGAAAGAAAATGAATGTGCCGGCGTGTGCTGTTTCATTATAGCGCCTATTAACGATATTTTTTTTGAAAAGGAGTTATTGCAACATGTCAAAGATCGATTTGAGCAAGTACGGTATCACCGGAACTACAGAAGTTGTTTACAACCCTTCTTACGAGCAGCTGTTCGAGGAAGAAACAAAGCCAACACTCGAAGGCTATGAAAAGGGTCAGGAGAGTGAGCTTGGCGCAGTAAACGTTATGACAGGCGTTTATACAGGCCGTTCACCTAAAGATAAGTTCATCGTTATGGACGAAAATTCTAAGGACACTGTTTGGTGGACTTCTGACGAGTACAAGAACGACAACCACCCAGCTTCACAGGAGGCTTGGAAGTCTGTTAAGAAACTCGCTATCAAGGAACTTTCAAATAAGAGACTTTTCGTAGTTGACGCATTCTGCGGTGCTAACAAGGATACAAGAATGGCTATCCGTTTCATCGTTGAGGTTGCTTGGCAGGCTCACTTTGTAAAACTTATAATTATAAATTTTGAATATTATATTCTATAATACTAATCCGTCTTACCCCAAGAAATCATAACAAAGTCTCCTTTCTGCACAATAACAGCAGATGTATTATTGAGTTTTAGTCTAATAAAATATTCATATTCTTCGATTACTGTACCAAATGTCTTGAATTTATCGGATAGTCTTGAGAATAGTGCATTTAACTTGCCGTGCATTACCCCGGTATTATTTATGTATAAGGTAAAGCTGGTGAGAGAAACATCGCACCATGTGTAACCGGCAGGAATCTTGTTGTCGCTATAATAGTAATATCCACCCCAGTAATCATAATTGAGTTCTCTTTTTGTACGGTATATTTTTTTGCTTAGATTACCTGTAAAATTTATATGAGTCGATATTCCGATATTACCTATAACTTTTCTTCTAAATTCAATATAATCTTGGTTAATATACCACTCAGGATTATCAAGAGGACCGTCCATAGGTTTATCATTAATATATGTTCTAAAGTCCCTTTCAACAAGCAAATTGAAAACATCTTGCAGTGTCGATTTAAAAGTTAGTCCCATGAGTCCATCGGGAGATATGTCTAATTCGGAAATAAAATTGTCCAAATCAAGGAAATCACTTTCTATAAGATCCTCTTCTCCCTCAGAAATTTCTATATTTACAATATTAGGAAGACCTTCTATCTCTTCTCCGTTTTTGTTTATAATCGAAAAATAATCATCAATATTTACGATTGAATGAATGCCATCTAATCGTGAGAAGCGGGAAGCCCATTTGTATTTCTTTTTTTCGATAGGATTATCTTTGTTATCTATGTATGTGAATTCATATTCATATGTGCTATCTGTTTCTATAGCAGCTAATAGTAGATTGTCTTGGTCGTGGATAAGACCTTTATATTTAGGTCTAATCATAGTTTTACCATCTAATCCCATCAATCCCCATCTTGTACCGTTACTATAAGTAAATGATTTTTCAGAAATGGTTCCAATTTCCTTGAATCTTGAATCCGGTTCAACTACATATTCACCCATATCGTTTATGATACCCCACATTTCCTGATCGTCTTTTTTTACACAGACAGCTAACATCCCATGGGAAAAATGGTTAATCCCTGTATGTTTGTATTTATCTCTTGAAAGTTCAAGTATCGTTTCTCCGGTTGTGTTGACAACTGAAAATATAAATTCATTTTCATTTTTATTCTTATATTTTGAGTGGATGCCTATGAATTTACCGTCGTTGCAATCGCATAGTAAAATATATTCTGGTTTTATAATGCAATTCCCATTTCTATTGACTGCACCCATAAGGGAGTCGGTTGTCAAAAATACAGCATAGTTATTTTTGAAAGGTCTTACACCATAAACTTTTTTCCCTGCAATTGAGTCGAGTACTTTTATAGTATTTCCTTCGGTATCTATGATAGAAACCGGTTTCCCTTTCTCGGCGACAATGGCAACGCCGTTGTGAAAGCCGGAAATGTGAGCATATTCTTTGCCTATAGGTTGGGGCTTTTTCTCGGCTGTGTACATTTCCCATGTTCCATTGTTTGTTCGAATGAAAAATCTCCCGTTGCGCGCCACTGTCGGCGTTTCCTCGAATTCTTCGGAAAATAAGACTTCTCCATTGGGTGCAATCATACCCCATAATTCATTCTCGGATTCTTGAAAAGGTATGTATTCAACGCATTCATTACTTGTTTTTGAGCATGCGGTAAAGATTAAACTTGCCCAAATTACATACGCCAATTTAATTTGTTTCATGATATTTGTAGTTAAGTTTGTTTTAATAAATTAGAGTCCCGGTTTCATCGAGATAAAATATTTGATTTTCGTTGTTCATTCCTTCACATCCATTTCTTGCTTGGTATTTGGGACATATTAAGCATGGCTCCGAACGAAACTGTTCCGGAATTATACCGGTATATTCACAAAACGGACAGCAAAGAGTTGGTTGGTTTAATATTTGTGTTTGGATTGTATATTGGTTTTCCTTCGCTCTTTGTTTATTCTGTTTATCCAATTTTTCTTTTTCCGCCTTCCCTTTTTCTGATAAAGGAATTCTCCATTGTTTTGGAGATTTTAGCGTTTGATAGGCGTGAGGAATCAGTCTTGATTCTACTATTTTTTTCAAGGCTTTGTTATCAGCGATTAAGCGGGTAGAGGTAAGTAGACGATTAGCTTCTGCTAAAAGCATATAAGGCTTGTTTTTTTGTATAAGCTGAATATCTATTGCCTGTATGATTTTTTCGATATTTTTCATAACGATAATTTTAGTGTTGAATTTCATAGATGTATAATTCTTCTTTATATCGGCTCTAAGGCTTCCTTAGACTTATTTAATTTTGATTCTAATATAAGTTCCTATAAAGCCGAAATTATCGAATACCGAAAGATCCCCATTTTTTTCGACAATATAATATTCTTCAGTATGGTTCTTATCGAAAAACACTCTGAATCCGTTCAGATACTGTTCTCTTAGAGATGTATAATCCACCCATTTACCCGGCTCGTCCGCATGGTTCAGTTCCATGATGTAACCCTTATTTTTGTCTTTTCGAATGCGGTGTAATATTTTAGTGTCATAATCGTCTCGCCATATGCCTATAATATTTCCCTTTGAAGAAGATGATGATTGTACAACAAGAATCTTATTATTCGTTTTTGTACTAATTGTTGTAGCCGATAAGTTAAAGGAGAAAAAGGCACAACTAAAAAATCCTACGAATAGAAGTGATAGTATAAAATAACTTTTCATAATTATTGATGTTAAAAAATAGTATTCGATAATATTCCTCTCAGAAAGCTATTATTAATATAGCTATTCTGCCATAAAGAGCCATGTCGGAGCGAGCCTCTTTGGGCTGAATATCGTTTTCAATAATCGGTATATCCTGTTACATTTCCGTCTTTGTCGAGATAAAATATTTTATTTTCTATGTTCATTCCTCCAAATCCATTTCTTGCCCGGTATTTATGCCGGACGTAGTACCCGTTTTTTGTTGGTTGTACGGCGGACCACTCTATGGGGTCATAGAGCTGTCGGGATCATTTAAATTATCATCTAGGAATTGTTCTACTTGATATACCGAGGCATCCAGTCCGCTATTTGTCACAGGATTTTCGTCAAAACTTGATGAGCCGTCGTCGAAAACGACATAAATGACACTGATGACGATCACTAAAATGAAACTAATTTTTTTTATTGATTGCTCTATCGCGCTCAATCCATAAAGGATTGTCTAATCTCGAATGGCAACATGGGCATATTAAGTATTGCTCCGAACGAAACTGTTCCGGAATTATACCGGTATATCCACAAAACGGGCAACAAAGAGTTGGTTGGTCTGAGATTTGGATTTGAGATTGGTTTTGCTCTTGAACTACCTTTTTTGTTTTCGTCGTTTTTGGGGCGTTCTTGGACTTCTTCTTTTTTAGTGTAGCTTTTCTGCTTCTCCCCTCCTCAGAAAGAGGGAGCAGCCATTGTCTCGGAGAAGTATTTGTTTTGTAGGCATGGGGTATCTCCCCTCGTTCGAGTATTTGTTTCAGTTCTTTGGTACTTTCTATAATTCCCAACGATAACAGGAGTTTGCTCGCTTGCTGTAATATAAGATGTTCCTTACCTGTTTCAAGCAGTTTGTTATCAATCGCTTTTACGATGTCATCGATTTTTGCCATAACAATTCCCTTTCTGCTATCCCGACCCCCGATGATAGCGGTTTAAAAAAAGAAAGTGTGGAACTGCATCGTATTTTCTCTTTTGACTGCAATGCAACTTTTGGGCTAAATCATACTTCTGAAACCTATACGAATGGTTAGGAAACTCTTGGGCAACTAAGTTCGACATCAAAGAGATTAAGAACGATTGGAATATCATCCTGTTTTTATCTTTTTATTGCATTATATTTTATACCTTTGTAGGCGAATATCAAACGGATTAAACATGGATAAACCAAAGAACCGAATAAAAGAGGTGCTTGAAGAAAAAGGCATCAAGCAGACATGGTTGGCGGAAAAACTCGGAAGGAGTTTTTGTATCGTCAATTCTTATGTTTGCAACAGACGCCAACCGAGTTTGGAGGTGCTGTTCGAAATCGCAGATATTCTCCAAGTTAACCCTAAGGATTTGATTGATGGTAAATAGAAAAAATATGGCAAAAAAGAATATACAATCTGTTGAGCCCAATATTGCAGATTTGGCAAATGGCTGGCTCAAATCCTATAAATTGGATTATAAACTCGAGCAAGAGTCTTTGAATGAAGAGATTGACAAAGCTCTTGAAGACTACTTCTCTAAAAATGGAGGTGCAGGAGGTAACCGCCCTGATGCCAAATTGCTTTTACAGGATAAGCTGTTGAACTGGTATCCGATACTTATCGAATACAAAGGATATAAAGACAGATTGGAAAAACTTGATGCCCAGGGTCAAGTGGAAAACAAAACGGCTAAAAACGAACCGAATTTCAAGCATATCAACTCATATGCCGTAAATGGTGCGGTTCACTATGCGAATGCCATACTTCATCATACCAGCTATACCGACATTATCGCTATCGGTATGACGGGATATAAAGATGAATTCGGAGCGTTGCAACATCAAATAGGTGTATACTATGTTTCCAAAAGCAACTTTGGTATCGGACAAAAGGTTGGGGAATATTCGGATTTCTCATTTTTAGCACCCGCTAATTTTGAAAAATTCATTGAAAAAGTCAATGCTCTTAGCCTGACCCAAGAGGAAATAGACAGAATCAAAGAGCAACGAGAGAAAGAAATTACTACGAGTTTAACCAAACTCAATAATGAGATTTACCAACACGAGAAAGGGCTTGGCGAGAATGACAGGGTCTATCTGGTTGCAGCATCGATCATCGCAACACTCGGTATCCCCAACAAGGTATCTCCGCTTGAAAAGTCGGATTTAAAATCCTCGACAGAGCAAGGTAACACGGATGGCGATATAATAGTGAGAAAGATTCGTGCGTTTTTGAATGAGAAGCATTTACCTGATGAGAAAAAGCAACTTATCATTCGGACTCTGGAGAACACCTTGACAACGGATAATATCAACCGACCGGAAAAAGGGGAAAGCCAACTTAAAAGGGTATTTGTCAAAATTGTAGACACCTTGGGTATTTACTATAAAATCGGCTTGACCACCGATTTCACAGGAAAGCTCTTCAATGAAATGTACAGTTGGCTCGGTTTTACACAAGATAAATTGAACGATGTTGTCTTAACCCCATCTTATGTTGCAACATTGTTGGTGAGATTGGCTCGGGTTACCAAAGATTCCTATGTCTGGGATTTTGCCACAGGTTCTGCGGGATTATTGGTTGCGGCAATGAACGAAATGTTAGTTGATGCAAAAAATAGCATACACTCTCCAGAAGAACTTGCAGCGAAAGAAGCGGGAATCAAGGCCAATCAGCTACTTGGATTGGAATTGCTTCCGAGTATCTATATGCTGGCTGTTCTCAACATGATTCTGATGGGGGATGGTAGTTCGAATATCTTAAATAAGGACTCGTTAAAGGATTTCGATGGTAATTATGGTTTTGGTGCGGTTAATGCAAAATTTCCGGCCGATGCTTTTGTCTTGAATCCTCCGTATTCAGCGAATGGCAACGGAATGAATTTCGTTGAAAAGGCCCTTGGAATGATGAACAAAGGTTATGCGGCTATTATTATTCAAAGTTCGGCAGGTTCTGGCAAAGCGAAAGAGTACAACAAAAGAATATTAGAAAAGAATACACTTCTTGCGAGCATCAAGATGCCCATCGACTTGTTTATCGGCAAATCGAGTGTACAGACGAATGTCTATGTATTCAGGGTTGGAGAAGCTCATACAAAAGATGATATAGTGAAGTTTATAGACTTTTCGAATGATGGCTATACGCGCACCAATCGTAAAAAGGCCAGTTGTAATCTGCGGGACACCGACCATGCCAAAGAACGCTATGAGGAAGTCGTAAACTTGGTGCGTTTCGGTAAAAAGAAACTGAAGTATCTCGCAGATACAGATTATTACGAAGGTACTATCGACCCCAATAATGGAGCCGACTGGAATCAATCGGCTCCGATCGATACCAAACCTACCTTGCAGGATTTCAAAAAGACGGTTGCTGATTATCTTGCATGGGAAGTGTCCAATCTTTTGAAACGCCAAAAAGTCGAGGAGGGCGGCCTGGGAAAATAGATGCCCCGCTTAACAAGAAACTATCCGAGGTTAAGTGGGGCGAATACAGATTGGGGGATTTATTCGAGGTCAACTCTTATACAAAAAGATTTGATGCAAATAAAGTAATTGTATTAGAGGACGGGAAATATCCGTATGTAGTACGGATGAGCAATAACAATGGGCAAAAAGGATATATAGACGAAGATGAAATATATCTTAACGAAGGTAATACCATCTCGTTTGGCCAAGACACGGCAACGATGTTCTACCAAGAGCGCCCTTATTTTACGGGGGATAAAATCAAAATATTAAAAGCCAAATTCAGAGAATTCGATAAGAGCAATGCTCAATTCTTCCTGACAACTATGGCCAAGTCCTTTGAATCTTTCTCGTGGGGAAGATCCAGTTTTAGTGTAGACATTATCGAAAAACAAATAATCTCATTACCCGTAAAAGGTGGAACAATAGATTTTGATTTCATCAGCTCCTTTATAGCGGAGCTGGAAGCATCCCGATGATGACGTTATCTCCATGGGAGGCACCATCCGTCGTCTGGTAGAG
>ERZ772880.145-NODE-145-length-63272-cov-12.748754_pt1 | contig 63272 bp, 74 predicted proteins | sample MGYA00580577_ERZ772880 | MGnify/ENA primary metagenome ERZ772880 (study PRJEB29015, sample SAMEA2737705) | human gut metagenome | biome: human gut; feature: human-associated habitat; material: faeces | place: China | collected 2012 ... | reverse complement strand
CTTTGACCGCTGATTCGGCGGAGGAAAAAAGTTCGGATTTGTCCAGCTCTGCTGGACCAGATGATTCCCAGTCGAACAATTGTTCGGCTGGGAATTTTTTTGTTTTTCGGAAGCAGACGCTTCGGAAAGATTAAAATAAATAAGTATTTCCGTGTCTGTGATCTCGATGCGATTTACAAAGGTGTCAATGATCCTGCGGTTATAATCCTCGGTACGTTCATTAGGAGAGATAAGGAACTGCTCCAATAGGAAGAGGATGCGCTCACGATCCAGAACGGGTGGATGAATTTCTTTCAGGGATTCCAACTGATAGTTGAGAGTGCTTTCCTGCTGCTCCAGGTCAGCAAGGCGGGCGGACAGACGAGAGCTGGCAGTACCGTTTTCAATGGATTCAATGATATTGTTGATTTTTCGACGCACATCGGCCAGGCCTTGCTCTAACATTGCACGCTCTGGATCGGGCTGGTTGACATCTGCCTGCTGTGCAGCAGCAATAGCGTCGGCCAAATCTTCGAGGGTATCTGGACGAAGAACATTTTCACAGATGGCATTGACCACAAGATTCTCAGCAACATCTTTTGGGATATTTTTCTTTTTACAGGTTCCACCATCGACTTTATTCCCACATGCGTAGTAATAGTAAACATCGTTGCGGCAGTTGTGGCCGGAGATACCCCGCATCAGGCTGTGGCAGCAGCCGCAGAAAAGCTTGCCAGAGAGCAGATAGTCGGCATGGGAACTGTGTGGTGCGCGGTGCTGCTTATTGAGTGTGAGCATTTTCTGCGCCCTCTTCCATAGATCATCGTCGATGATGGCGGGAATTGCACCATCAATGCGGACATCGTAGGCCTTGCAGATATAGACACCATGATAGGCTTCATTCTGGATGATACGAGGAATGCTGCATTTGTTGAAGGCGTTGCCCTTACTGGTACGGAGCCCGGCAGCGTTCAGCTGCTCCACGATGGAAGCGCTGCTCTCTCCGGCCGCATAATGCTCAAAGATGAACCGGATAGTGGGGGCATTTTTCTCGTCAATAATAAAACGCTTGTGTTCATCTGTGGTAAGCCCCAGGGGGCGGTTAGGATTGATTGCCTTCCCCTTGAGTGCGGATTCCCGCATACCACGCCGCATCTTTTGAGCCAGCTCAGCGGAATAGTATTCGGCCAGGGATTCCATCAGACCTTCCAGAATAATGCCCTCTGGTCCTTCCACAGAGCTTTCGGCTGCATAAAGAATACGAACTCCGTTATCTCGCAGCTTCTTTTTGTAGACCGCACTATCATAGCGATTGCGGGCAAAACGGTCAGTTTTCCAGCAGATCACGAGATCGAACAGATGTTTGCTGCTATCTGCGATCATCTGCTGAAAAGCCAGCCTGGATTCAACACCACGGCCCGAAATGTGCCGGTCAATGTATTCATGCACGATTGTCAAGCCATGCTGCCGGGCGTAGGCTTCGCAGTCCCGGCGCTGGCCCTCGATGCTCTGCTCGGTCTGCTGGGAACCGCCGCTGTAACGGTAGTAGGCAACCAGACGGTTCCCGGGAGATACTTTCTTTTTTCTTGCCATGATTGCTCCTTGTGCGCTGAGCAGGATCATGGTACAATGAAATTGCTCAGCAGGCGTGTTTTCTTATCCTATGATTATTCTCCGACAGACAGATTCCCCGTCTGGCCCCGGTGGCTCTATCGTACAGAGCTGCCGGGGATTCTTTTTGTGTAGAAATTTGCCGTTTTTGACCAAAATCTATTGCAAAACCCCCTTCGATGTGCTTTATTAAGTACATACTTTAGGAGGTGTCTGCGCATGATCCTGACTGACAAGGAGCTTTTTCAGCAAGGTTCTTCCCTGATTGCTCCGTTCGAGCAGAACCAAGTAACGAATATTGGGTACGATCTGAAAACTGAATGCTTTTTCCTGGATGCCAAAACATCCAAGACAGAGGTGGAGCTGGCTCCCGGTGATACGGTGTTTGTGCGAACTGTGGAAACGATCAGCCTGCCGGATGATATGGCCGCTGCGGTGCAGCTGAAGAACAGCCGCATTCGTCAGGGCCTGAGCCTGACCGCCCCGATCTACCAGCCCGGCCACAAGACAAAGGTCTTTTTCCGGGTGACGAACATCACCAAGAAGATCATAAAGTTGAATCTGGAAAAAGGCATTGCCTATCTGCTCTTCCTTCCGCTGGGAGAGAGCGTGGAAAAGCCCTACAATGGTACGTTCCAGAATGAGGAGACTTTTGTTGGGATGGGGGCATATCAGTCCGCACTGGGCGATGATATGATAGACATTGAAAAGAAAGTGGATGCAGTAAAGAACATTGAAAAGAACGTGTATGGCAATGTACTGTCCATTATGGGCATCTTTATCGGCATCTTCAGCCTCATCAATGTGAACCTTTCTCTTGTTGCAGCAAGTGCCGGCATGGCAACACTGCTGACTTTCAACTTTGCTACCGTGGGTGCAATTGCATTCCTGATCGGCCTGATCAACGCTATCCTGCCGGATGGCAAGAACCATAAGCTGATCTGGTGTGCTTCCGGTTTGGCATTCCTGGCATCGATCGTGGTTCAGTTCATCGTAAAATAAAATCTATCCATCCCCCACCGGCTGAGCTCGGCGGGGGCTTTGTTTTGCCCCGCTGGTGATGTAAACTTGCAGATAGAACAAACAAATGATACAATAAAGTCAGGTAAGTTCACGGATAGCGCTTACAATAGAAGCGGCATTCCAGCCAACTACTTTAGAAGCTTTTGCTCTGAGATCAACCGGAATATAACTGCTGCCCCAAGGCATAATAACAATAATAGGCTTTCCCATTCTGAGGGCTTCATCTACTTCATATTTCATCCAGTCGTGGTAGAGTGTGTACATACCGCCGATAACAAGGACAACTTGTGCTCTTTGAATTTTGGCAGTGATGGCTTGTGCGATTTCGTGATAGGATGCGTGAGGACTGGACAGCGCCAGCGGCTTTTCTTTTGGTGCAGAGTAGTTGTAATAAGAAAACCAAGGAGAAGCATCCAAGAGATTTACAAGTCGGTTATATTCATCGCCGTATCTCCATGCGTGGCTGATAAAAATGCGATAATCGTACAAAGCAGGCACCTTAAACATCCTTTCTTGTTTTGGAGGTTAATATGAAATTTCAAAAAAAACCGGTCATTATTGATGCGTACCAGACTGACAAAGATGTGTATATTGAGACGCTGGAGGGTGTGATGCATGCCTCACCGGGGGATTGGATCATTACCGGAGTCAACGGAGAAAAGTATCCCTGCAAACCGGACATTTTTAAAAAGACTTACGAAGCGGTTCCCGACTGAGTTTTGCTCTTATCTGTGACAGGCTTTGCATTGGAAGATTTCCATTTGCTGCCTTCAGAGGAAAGCAAATTTTCGATGTTGTGAACGAACAACTGCTCTTTTGTTTCATCCGTTCCGTAAGGAAAAGCATTCATCAGATAGAGGCTTTTTTCGTGCTTCAAGGCCTCACAAGCGGCACGATATTCGATCCAGTTTTCATGGTAGCGATAAAGACGCTCGATTCCCTCAATGATGGCGATTGCAGCACCTAGCACACCTACCATGAAAGCAACTTGGGAACATCCAACAGTATAACTGGAAAGCAGCGGAATCGCTGCGGCAATAACAAGCTCGGTCAGTTGCAAGCACTTATAGCGCTTTTGTGCATTCTGAGATTTTTTATCGTACCAGTTGATCTGATCATCCAGACGGTTTGTGATATAACTGTTAATGTCACCTGGCTCAATTTCCGGAGGCGTATAATCCGGTACTTTTTGTTTGCTCGTAAACATATTTTATAGCCTCTTTTCTAACCCTGACAAGTTTTTGTCAGGGTTATTTTTTATGCTTCATTTCTATCCACGCCCACCGGCTGAGCCCGGCGGGGGGGTTGTTTTGCCCCGCTGGTGTTACAGCACCGGTGGGGTTATTTTTTATCAGCATTTGCGACAAAGTCGTCGATAAAACCCGTCAGGTGGAATTCGTTGACCAGTCCGGCAAGGTCACGGCGGTCTCTGCTCCAGTTATAAGGGGAGAGATAGCCATGCGACAGGCCGTAGCTGCCGAGACCGAGAAGCAACTGCAGAAGCCGGATACCTTGATCCGAAAGATTGACGGGCGGTTTGGAAAAAACAAGGCTGTAAAAACGCTGTGTTGCGGATTTGTAAAGGACCTCCCAGGTGTCCTTATAGGGATCATTACCGCACCGATCAAGAAGAAGGGACTTTTGACACAACCCCGAAACGACATCGTTCCGGAGCAGGACACCGTAGTCTGAAGCCGGGTCAAAAGACTGAACGGTCGAACAAATCTCCTGAAAGGCAATCCGGACCTGAATGCCGTAAACCTTCCGCCCCGTCCAGTCGGCGGCAAACAGAAAAAGAATGATACCGGGATACAGAAGGGCTGCAAACAAACCGTTTCCGGAGTCCGGGTCATAAACGGAAAAAAGGAAAAGCCAGAGGATGATCCAGACGCTCCCGGCCATAATGCGAAGAAGAGAAAGAAAGTGCTTCGTCTTTTGCGATTCCCGTACTTTGGATGGATCCATTACATTCACCTCGTTGGAATTTGATTCCAGCATAGAGGACTAAAAGTTTCCTGACCAGTGGCAAAATAACCAAAAATAAGGCGTAAAAATTGTTTTGTTGCTTCCGCAACATAAAAAGGCTCTTGTGCAGCACTGCACAGGAGCCTTTTTGCTTAGCGGTGTCGCAGAGCGTGACGGAAAAATACTACTGATTCATTGCCTTCTTGCGGATAGAGATATTTGAATCAATTCGATTTTCCTCCAGCTTCTCTGCCTTTTCGACATTCGCGGTTAGATTGGCCACAAAGCGTTCCACAGCCCGTTTATCAGAATCAGACAGTTCCAAATAGGTTTCCAGAAGCTGGCGGCCATACAGTCCGAGATCATATTTGTCGGAAAGCTGTTCAATCAAATCCATATTCTTCTGACTGAACATAGAGCCAGTGCCATACCGCAGCCATTCTTCATTGACATCAAATTCACGACAGATTAAAAGAACGATGTTGTCAGCCATTGCATTAACACCGCTCTCATAACGGGAAATAGCGGAACCAGTTAAAGAGAGTTTGGCACCAAAGTCTACCTGATTTAGCTTCAATGCTTTACGAAGCTGTTTAAGTCGTTCATTCATGGGTGTTCACCTCCTTGCAAATATAGTACGCCAAAATCTTACCGTTGTCAAGAAAAATGCTTGACAATATTGCCAATGGAAACTATAATAATACCAACGGAAAGATTTTACTTGCCGTTAGGAGGTGTAGCAAGATGATGCAATCAACCGAAACCACCCGGATGGTAGAACTGCTGACGACAGCAACAAAGTTGCCGGAACCAATGCAGGCGCTGGCGCTGGGTTACGCAAAGGGACTGGCGGATGCCGAAAAGCTTCGTGCTCAGCCCACCGACCCGAAAAAGAGCGCATGAAAAAGCCCCGGCGGGGAGCCGGGGACAGAGAGATGAAAGGAGAAAATAACGTGACGGTAAAGATTACAGGTAACCCCAAAGAAATTGCCGCCCTTGTATTAGCGGTACAGGAGCGGCAGATTCGGGATGGCTTTATTGGAAAGCGTCCGATTGAGGATGATGGAATCAAGGATTGTGCAATGACGGCAGGTTTGTCAGAAAAGAGTTTCGGGTGATGTGATCCACTGTGCCCCGATATCCTGAATAACAAGGATATCGCATTCTTCACTGACGGTTTGATTGATCTGGGCATAGTGCTGAACCCCGGCAACGGAACGGGTCAGAAATCGCAGATAATTGATGGATTCCTGAAGCGGAAAGGCATCGTGCTCCACCGGAAACATGTCGGTCAGCTTTATCAGTATCTCTGATTCACCGGAAAATGCGAGACAGTTTCCATTTTCATTGGTTAATTCCGTAATGGCTTCAGACACCAATGAAGTGGATAAGACGATGCGATTGTCGTTACTTATAGCAGCACCGATCAGAACAACATTCCGTTTTCCGGCAATAGCCAGAAGCTCCTGCTTGAGCAGCCGGAGTTCATCTTCGATGGAAAGAGATTCATTCAACTGCGAAAGACATCGTTTGATGGTACAGGACGTACGGGTCTGATTTTCCAGTCCGGATGCGCCGGTATAGGTGATTCCGTGGCCGGATTTTGTGAGGAAGATTTTTTGCTCATGATCAGTGAGAACAAAAGATTCTGTTGAATTTGTTTGTTCATCGGAAATTGTGGTCGTTAATCTTCGATCTGCGGACATTACAATTCCATACGGATTGGACAAAACGATAGCCAGTGACATTGTCTGAGTAGCCTCCTTTTGATTTTGAGTATAGCACAGAGGAGAAGAACGGACAAGAACACATGAAAAAGCCCCGGCGGGGAGCCGGGGGAGGAAGGGGGATGAAGAGGTGAGTGTGCAGCTGGTGATTGCTGCATGGCTAATTGATTTAGCGACAGTATGGATTGCGAAGCGATGGTTGGGCGGCGAGATTCAGGGCTACATTCTTTTTTCTATTATGCTGAGTTACTTATGTGCGGTGCTTACGCTCTACGAGTGGGTGGTGCATCTGTAATAGTTCCTGACGCATAGCTTCAAACGCTTCATAGGCAGAAGCATTGAATGCTTTTTGTGATTCAGGTGTCGGATTTGATTGAAATTCCATCAACTGCGAAGAAAAACCGCTTAATTTTGCACAGGTATCCCGGCTGGAAAACAAAATGGCACGGGCGCAGCAGGCAGTAAGCCTGCCAGCGTCGGCATCTGGAGAGCGGCTCATAAAGGATTGAGCGGCTTCAAAGAAAGATTCGTAGGCTTCTACCTGAGCATGGAAGAACATTTTTTCGGATTCCAGCTTGTAGGCAGCTAAATTTGTAGCTTTAGCTATGATCACCTGAGCAATTGCAGTGAAAAGCGCAGCAAGGGCAGAAACGAGAGCAGCAAGTGAGGAAATAAGGGTAAGTCTTTCAACGAATGTCATGTAAAACACATCCTTTCTGGTTGGATTGTACCACCAGGGGGAGAACCGGACAAGAGCACATGAAAGGAGCAACGAACGATGGACCGTTATATGATCGTGATCCCGGCGAAGAACCGGGCATTCAACATGAAGTGTGATGATGGTGACAGCATGAAGCTGGAGACCCTGCAGAAGCTGGTGGGCGGGCCGATCGAGCCGGTGCCCGCCTTGCTGAGCGCCGAGTGGGCGCGGGAGAAGGACGCGGACGGCATTCTGCTGCTGGTGAACGAGGAAGGGCTGATGAAGGAGCGCCCCCTGACGAACCAGCGCGCCAGTGAGATGACGGCGGCAGAGCTGGTGGGCCCGGCGATCGTGGCCGCAAGGCGCGGCGATGAGCTGATCGGCTTTGCAAAGCCTGTGGTGGAGACCATCTGCGCCGAGTGGCTGTGAGGTACTGCCATGGGCCGAAAGCAGAAACTGCCCTTTGAGCACTGGCAAATTATTGAATTGCTGCACATCACACAGGATTTTTACTCAAAACCGGAGAATGAGGCTGCATTTCAGGAATGGAAGGCGGCCAGAGATGCGAGAAAAGCAAAAAGGCCCGCCGGTGCGGGAACACCGACGAGCCAACCAGGGTGATGGTTTGACAACACATCACCAGAAGTTTAACACAGAGCGGGAGGATTTGCAAATGAAAAAGAAGATCACGGGCAGCGTGCTGAGCGCCGGTGCCATTGTGCTGGGACTGGCTGCCGTAGGCTGCGGCGGGGCCATTGAGAACGCGGCCAATGGCTGGGTAATGCTGGGCTACACGCTGCTGGCCATCGTGCTGGGGTGTGCAGCCCTGGCGCTGGCCGGGCTGGGCCTGGTGGCAGAGCAGCGGAAGGAGCCGCAGAAGATCCACAAAGTGCCGGAGAACACGGTGAAGAAGGCCGTCTGCGGCAGAAAGGCGGGGTAAGGATGGCGGAGAGCGAAACGGAAATGGGATTTAAGCCGAGTCGTTGTTATAACCTGTGTTATAACATGGACTGCATGGAAGGCATGGCACAATTCCAAGACGGCTTTTTTGATCTTGCCGTAGTTGATCCGCCATATTTCAGCGGCCCGGAACGCCGGGACTACTATGGCTCCAAGGTGAGCAGAACCGGTGTGCGTCGCAACGATTATTTGATTTCTCCAGCATGGGAAATACCGGAGAGGTCCTACTTTGACGAACTGCGCCGGGTAGCCAAGCATTATATTGTCTGGGGCTGCAATTACTTCGATTATGAGTTCGCGCCCGGTCGGATTGTGTGGGACAAATGCAATCAGAGCACCAGTTTTTCCGACTGCGAACTTGCGGCAACAGATCTGTTTGAAAGCGTGCGTCTGTTCCGGTACATTTGGAACGGCATGATGCAGGGTAAAAGCATCACAGAAGGCCATATCGTGCAGGGAGACAAGCGCCGGAATGAAGTGCGCATCCATCCAACTCAAAAGCCGATAGCCCTGTATGACTGGATTTTCCAACGTTATGCGAAGCCGGGGCAGAAAACGACGAATTGCGCGGCATCGTAAAATGCGCCAATCCCAAGTGCGGCATACGAAGCGGGGCTTAAGTTCATCGGTTTTGAAATCGACCCTGACTATTATGAGCGTCAGGAAAAACGATTTCAGGAGCACACGGCGCAGACCAGCTTGTTTCATGCAGTAACAGGAGGAGCGGAAGAAAGGTGGGGTAAGGATGAAAATCACGATTTACAAAAATGGAAACGATGGCGGTCTGAGCATTGAGGATGGCGAGAGTGCAGCGGATGTTACACGGGTGATCATGCAGTCGGCAGTAAGTTTTGTTGTCAGCAGCGTGCCCAGTGACTTGAACAACGCCCAGAAAGAGGAGACCGTTCGGACTTTTGCAAAGGTCGCTGAACTGGAAATGCGGTTGGCACTGAGCCATAAAACGGTGACGGGCCTTTTTGAGGGGAAAGAAGCTGCTTTTATGGAAGAGTTGATGAAACGGGCGATGGAGGACAAGCAGAAATGACGCTGGAGGATTACAAGAACATCCTGCGGACGGGAACGCCGAGCGACCGGGCGCGGGCCATTGCCGAGGCCGGGAACGACAGGAGCCTGACTGACGAGGAGTTCCACGAGCTGACGGCCATGATCAAGGGCGTTGTGCGGCCAGCCCGGCGGAAGATGACCCCGGACGAGGCGAAGCTGTGGGCGGAGATCAGCCTGGTGAACACCCGGCTGAAGAATGCCATGAACGATGCGGCCTTTGCCGTGCGTGCCCTGCCGGGAGACCTGCAGGAGGATGCGATCAATGTGCTGAGCCACACGCTGAGCGGGATGCTGGGCGACCTGACCGCCATGATGGCCGAGACCGGGGAGCCGTGAGATGGACGGCACCCAGTGTGTACATGTGTTTGAGATCACCCGGAGCCGGTGCCTGAGCTGTGCAGGCCGGAACCGGGCGTGCGGGGAATATGAAGAACGGAGAAGTTACCATGAAAACAAAGATGAGCCTTTCGGCGGAGATGGACCTGACCCAGGACAGCGTGGTGCAGCTGACCTGCTGGTGCGGGCAGATCGCATTACATGAGCTGTGGGGGCTGGGCCGCACCCGGCTTGACCGGATCACCAGACGGAAGGAGCTGCTGGGCAGCCAGAGCCTGGCTGTGGTGATGCAGCCAGACAAGAACGGGATGCCCCAGACGGAGAAGGCCAGGCGGCTGCGGGCGGAGGCAATCCCCAAGGGCGTGCCGACGGAATTTCGGGTGCCTGCGTTGCGGACACCCCGCACCCGGCGGGAGCAGCAGCTGAAAATGGTGGGCGACCGGGCAGCGACCATGGCCTGGCAGCTGATGGCGCTGGCCTGTGTGCAGGAGCTGGGGTTTGGAGCAGACCGGCTGAACCGGCTGTATGCAGAGATGCGCCACAACTACGAGCAGCTGAATGAATGGGGCAAGACGGACGGGCTGGACGTGGCCATGGAAAAGCTGCGGCGCTGCGCCTGCGATGCCTTGCAGACTGAGGACATCGTGGTGGAGAACGTGGACGATGAAAAGACAGTGCAGACCCTGAGCCGAAGCTATAAGGAGCAGGAAACGGAGTTTCTGAAGCGGGCTGTGATGATGGCAGCGGGCCGCAATGCCTGCCGCCAGAGCCTGAATGTGCTGAACGAAGAGAGTGTCCGGCAGAAATGTGCGGATGCCATGGCAGCGGCCATGGCTCCGGCGGGAAGGAGGAGACTGTAAGATGCAGAGTGGATGCAGATGGGTATACACCCTGATGGACTGGGACACCGGCGAGGTGGTGGCCAAGGGCACCAGCGTGGAGCTGGTGGAGCAGGGATATTTTCCCGATGTGAACAAGCTGAGCAGCGTTTGGAATAATCTGGAAAAGTGCAAGAACCCCAGCCCGAAGAGCTACCGGTGGAAGATGGAGCGGAAGAGCACCAAGGACGACCGGGTGGAGAGGGCCCGGGCAGAGGGCCTGAGCGCGGACGAGCGGGCCGAGACCCGGATGGTGCGGGTGTACAGCTGCTACGGTGCGGACGGCACCCTGCTGGGCAAGGGCACGGCGGCAGAGCTGAAGGACAGGGGATTGTTTGGCAGCGAGGGCACAGTGCACGAGTGCTACCGCAAGCGGGGCGGCGTGTACAAGCCCGGCGGCGTTGCGCGGATGGAGATGGAGCTGTGCCAGAAACGGATCAGGCACCCCATAAAGCGGCCGGATCAGCCAGTAAAGGTGAAGCGCAAGCCCATTGGCGGCGTGCTCGACCCCAGCCCCCTGGCCTACGACGTGCATGATCTGATGATCTACAACGAGAAGGCCCGGAAAATTGGAAAGCCGGAACTGACCTACGGATACTGGGCGGAAAAAGGAAAGCCCGCCACGCCTTAAACACCTTGATCTATTATGAAGAGCAACGGATACGATGGACTGACACGTCCACCGTATCCGTTACGTTTCATAATACCTTTATAAAGAAAGAGGGGGAAGGGCCCTCTTTGGGGAGCTAGTATACCCGTTACTTCTGTGACGGTGGGGTCACGGGAAAGAGAATATCAGCAGAAAGTGAAAGCCAGCAGGAGGGCACCGGGATGCGGAATACCTACACCAGAGAGAAGAGAACCCTGTGTGGGGAGAGCTACATGGAGGTAGACCTGTATGCCATTACCCCGGAGGAACACCAGGCCAAGCGCAGGAAGAAGTGCAGGCCCAGCAGTGAACGGCAGAAGCGGCGGAATGCCCAGCACGCCCACCGGCGGAGGGTGCAGAAAGCAAACGCCAATTTCACGGTGCTGGGGTTCTACCTGACCCTGACCTATGCGGAAGAATACCTGCCGGAAAGCATGGAACAAGCCGAAAAAGACCTGCGGAACTACATACGCCGACTAAAAACGGCAATTTTAGCTGCCTTTGGCCCGGGCTTTGCCCTGCGATACATGGGGCTGACCGGCTGCGGACGAAAAAGCGAACGCTACCATCATCACCTGCTGATCGAGTGCCCAGGGCTGACTATGCGACAGAATGCAGACTTTCGGCAGCTGCTCGAGGACAAATGGTCCGCACGCCAACCGGACGGCAGCTATGAGCTTTTGGGTACAGCTAACGCTGATCGGCTGAACCTGCAGAACCGGCTGGATGACCTGATCACCTACTTCGAGAAGCACGGGCAGCTGCGCTGGTACGAGAGCAGAAGCCTGATCCAGCCGGTGGAGCTGGTACCCAATGACACCAGATGGAGCCGGAAGCAGCTACGCAAAGGCTGCACGGACTGCAAGGACAGTGCCTATTGGTGGGAGCAGAAATACCCGGGCTGGAAATTCGTGCGCTGCGTGGTACCGGAACCGGAGAGCCCCGGATGCGAGAAAGAGGGCTGGGATGCGGATGACCTGCGGTGCTATGTGGTGATGGTGAAGCAGAAGGTGGGACATGCCTTTGCGAAAGTTCGCACCTGACAGATAAAACACCGGTATTTTGCGCGTTATACCCATGCGAAAAGAAGGTGGGGCGGTGACAAAAGAGCAGAAGAAAGCGACCCGGCAGGCTCTGCGCCGATATGGCGAGGGGTCTGTTTGTGCTGCCTGGGCGCAGGTAATCGGGGCGGTGCTGGCCTGGTACGACCGCAATGACCCGGTATGCGCCCAGCTGCTGCGGCTGCGCTACCTGCAAGGTCTGCCCGAGGAAAAGGTGATCGCCCGGCTGTATGTGGGGCGAACGACCTACTACACCAAAGAGCTGGAAGCTCTGAGCACCGTGGCAGTGTGTGCAGCGGATGCAGGGCTGCTGCCCGGCGGGCAAATGTCCGGGGTAGTTGCACCCGGCGGGGCGTGATAGGATATTTGCAAAGGCAGGTGAGAGAGTTGGCGAAGAAGCGGGCGTACTGCAAGAACACGGTGGCCGGGAAGCAACGGGGAAAAAAATACCCGGCGGCGTTCCGGGCCGAGGTGGTGATGGCCATGCTGGGCTCCAACTCCGTCTGCGCTGTGGCGAAGAAGTACGGCGTGCCGGAATCGACCATCCGCAGCTGGATGAGCGAGGAGGCAGGCCGCAGTGATGCCTTTGCAAAGGCCCGGCAGGAAGCCGCGCGGGAGATCGCCATCCGGGCAAGCCTGGGCGTGCGGGCACAGGTGACCTTTTTGCAGGGCCGGGCCGCTGAGAGCCAGCGGGCGGCGCAGATCACGGAGAGGCTGCACCGGCGTTTGGACGAGGACACCCGGGCCCGGGACTTTGCCGTGGGCACCCTGCTGAAGGATGACCCGGAGGAGCTGGCGGATGCCACCGAGACCGGCCTTGTGGTGTATGCCAGCCCGGGCAGCTACGACAGGCAACTGGATGACACGGAACGCAGGCGGCTGAACGCCGAACTGGAACGGTACGAGGGCCGGGTGATGAGCGACAAGAACGCGGCCGGTGTGGCCAAGGTGCTGATGGAAGTGGCCGAAAAGGCTGCTGCCATGGCCCCGGCGGAGAACACCGACAGCGTGAGCGGCCCGCCGATGGTGGAAATCGCGGCAGCCAGTGAGACGGACGGCCAGCAGGAGGTGGAAGTGGATGGCGGCACAGAGGATGCGTGACGGCAGACCGGTGATCTGGTCGCCGCAGCCTGCCCAGGCGCGGTTCATGCAGCGCACCGAGAACGAAGTGCTGTATGGCGGGGCCGCAGGAGGCGGCAAGAGCGATGCGCTGGTGATCGAGGCCCTGCGGCAGGTGGAGATTCCCCACTACCGGGGGCTCATCATCCGAAAGACGTTTCCCCAGCTGCGGGAGCTCATTGACAAGACCATGCGATACTACAAGCCGGTATTCCCAAAAGCCAGGTACAACAGCAGCACACACTGCTGGACCTTTCCCAGCGGTGCAAAGATCTATTTTGGCAGCCTGAACCACGCCCAGGACAAGTACAACTATCAGGGCCAGGCCTACGACTTTATCGGCTTTGACGAGCTGACCCATTTCACCTGGGAAGAGTACAGCTACCTGCTGAGCCGGAACCGACCCAACGGCCCCGATACCCGGGTCTACACCCGGGCCACGGCCAACCCCGGCGGCATCGGCCACGGATGGGTGAAGGCAAGGTTCGTCAGCCCGGCCCCGCCCGGCACCCGGATGGTGCAGATGGTAAAGGCCAGGGCCCCGGACGGACGGGAGATCGTGCAGCGGCGGACCCGCATCTTTATCCCCAGCACCGTGTTTGACAACGCGGCCCTGCTGGAAAATGACCCGGGATACCTGGGCACACTGGCTGCGCTGCCGGAAGCGGAGAAGAAAGCCCTGCTCTACGGCGACTGGGATAGCTTTACCGGGCAGGTGTTCACCGAGTGGAAGAACGACCCGGCCCACTACGACGACCAGCGGTGGACACATGTGATCCGCCCGTTCCGCATCCCGGGACACTGGAAGATCTGGCGGGGGTACGATTTCGGCTACTCGAAGCTCTTTTCCGTGGGGTGGTATGCGGCGGACGAAGAGGGCAGGCTTTACCGCATCCGGGAGCTGTACGGCTGCACCGGGACCCCCAACGAGGGCATCAAGGCTGACCCTGTGAAGCAGGCGAGGATGATCCGGGAAGCAGAAGAGAACGACCCCATGCTCCGGGGCCGCACCATTCTGGGCGTGGCCGACCCGGCCATCTTCAACGAGAGCCAGGGCGAGAGCATTGCTGCCATGCAGGAAAAGAGCCCGAACTTTCTGCACTGGGCTCCCGGCGACCACACCCGGCTGGCGGGCAAGATGCAGTTCCACTACCGGCTGAATTTTGATGCGGACGGCAGGCCGATGTTTCAGGTGTTCAATACCTGCAAGCACTTTATCCGCACGATCCCGAACCTTGTGTACGACGAAAGCAACGTGGAGGACATCGACACCCGGCAGGAGGATCACATTTACGACGAGTGCCGCTATGTGCTGATGGAGAACCCTATCAGCCCGCCGGTGCGCTGTGCTGCGCCGCCCATGCCCGACGACCCGCTGAACCTGCACAAGCGGGCAAGATTTTACAGAATTTAAAGGAGAAACGCAATGGACGATTACGAGAACGAAGCTTTGCCCGTGGGTGAAGCACAGGTGGCCGAGGCCATGCAGACCTTGCAGCGGTACAAGGCGGGCAAGGCTGCGCTGGACAAGCGCATTGTGGATAACGAGCTGTGGTTCCGCATGGGCCACTGGAAGAACTACCAGAACCCCATGATGCCCGGCAAGGCTCAGCCTTCCAGCGGGTGGCTGTTCAACAGCATTGCCAACAAGCACGCCGACGCCATGGACAACTACCCGGAACCGAACGTGCTGCCCCGAGAGGCAGATGACGAGGACACCGCACGGGCACTTTCCAGCGTTTTGCCGGTGGTGCTGGAACAGGCCGACTACGAGCAGGTGTACAGCGACTGCTGGTGGCGCAAGCTCAAACAGGGCACCGGCGTGACCGGCATCTTCTGGGACCCTGCAATGCGCGGCGGCATTGGCGACATTGCGGTGCGCAGCGTGAACCTGCTGATGCTCTACTGGGAGCCGGGCGTGGCGGATATTCAGGCATCGCCGGACTTTTTCAGCCTGAGCCTTGAGGACACGGCCCGGCTGTGCGCGCAGTACCCGCAGCTGGCAGGACACACCGCCAGCGTGCTGGACGTGCCCCGGTACATCCACGATGAAGGGCAGGACACCAGCTCCAAGAGCGTGGTGGTGGACTGGTACTACAAGCGCCCGGATGAAACGGGGCGCATGGTGCTGCACTACTGCAAGTTCTGCAACGGCGTGGTGCTGTACGCCAGCCAGAACGACCCGGCGCTGGCAGAAAGCGGCCTGTATGACCACGGGCAGTACCCCTTTGTATTTGACCCGCTGTTCGTGGAGGAGGACAGCCCGGCGGGCTTTGGCTACATCGATGTGATGAAGGACTGCCAGACGGCCATTGACAAGATGAACCATGCCATGGACGAGAACGTGCTGCTGAGTGCAAAGCAGCGGTATGTGCTCAGCGACACGGCAGGGGTCAACGAGGAAGAGCTGGCAGATTTCAGCCGGGACATCGTGCATGTGGTGGGACGGCTCAACGACGACAGTTTCCGTCCGCTGCAGACGGCGGGCCTGCAGGGCAACAGCCTGAGTTACCGCCAGAGCCGCATTGAAGAGCTGAAGGAGATCAGCGGCAACCGGGACATGACGCAGGGCGGCACTGCCGGAGGTGTGACCGCAGCCAGCGCCATTGCGGCCTTGCAGGAGGCAGGCAGCAAACTCAGCCGCGATATGCTCAAGAGCGCCTACCGTGCTTTTGCAAAGCAGTGCTATCTCATCATCGAGCTGATGCGCCAGTTCTACGACGAGCAGCGGGTATTCCGTATCGTGGGCGAAAGCGGCGAGAGCCGGTTCGTGCCCTTCTCGGCGCAGGCGCTGCGGGCGGTGCCCGGCGGCAGCGTGGGCGGCGTGGAACTGGGCAGCCGGGAGCCGATCTTTGACATCGTGGTGAGCGCCGCCAAGAAGAGCACCTTCAGCCGTCTTTCCCAGAACGAGACGGCCAAGGAGTGCTATCAGCTGGGATTTTTCAAGCCTGAAAATGCCGATGCCGCCCTTGCGGCACTGGAAATGATGGACTTTGAAGGCATTGAGAAGGTGCGTCAGAGGGTGCGGCAGAACGGCACCCTTGCCCAGCAGCTGGCTAGGATGCAGCAGCAGATGGCACAGATGGCGGCGGTGATCGCCCAGCAGGGCACCGGGCCTGACGAACCGGCCCGCAGTGCAGGCGGTGCGTCTGCGCAGAAGGACGGGCAGGCGGTAAAGCTGGCGGGCCTTGGCAATGCCCTGCCGGTGGCCGCCGCTGCACGTGCCATGGACATCCATTAAAAAGGAGGTGAATTTTATGATGAAAGTTTGTTACAGCGAGATGGATACCCCCGCCGGGCTGAGCTGCCGGCTGGAAGCTGCCGGTCATGCAGGCTATGCGCCTGCCGGGCAGGACATCGTTTGTGCAGGAGCCAGCACCGTGATGCAGGGCCTTGTGTACCTGCTGGCCGGGGAAGAGAACGCCCACAGCGAAGCCTTTGATGAGCCGGACGGCCCGCGTCTGGCAGTGAGCGTGGATGCGCCCTGCGAAGAATGGGTGCGCGGTGCCTTTGAGCTGGCCAAAGCCTGCTTTGTGCTGCTGGCCGAACGCTACCCGGAGAATGTCCGCTTTGCAGATGTGAGCCGCAGAGGAAAGGAGAGCATGATGGATCTGCAGCTGTTTGCAGCGGAGGCGACCGCCGCCTGCGGCGGAAACAGGGAGCCGAGGCTGGGGCAGCGGCCAGCAGAACACGAGTGCCGCTCAAGGCACGAAGTGGACGCTGGGAGCCGCAACCCGTGGGGAGCCTTTATGCTACAGCTCTTTGCAGAGGGAGAAGCCGCTCCCCCTGCCCTGAGCGAAGCGCAGACCCAGCAGGCGGTGGCCTCCGGCACCATGAAGCCGGACGAAGCAAAAGCGCCCGCTGCGCCGCAGGCTTCGGCAGAGAAAACCGTAGAGCTGCAGCCGGAAAAGCCCCGGCAGGAACTGCCTGTGCAGCGCCCAGAACTGCCGCCGCTGTCCAGCTTTGCCCGCAGCACACAGGCTGCTGTGCACAGCCTGCATGCCCGCTGGGCGGCAGAGGAAGCGGCCATGCGCCGCAGCCAGCCGGACTTCGACCTGCAGAACGAGCTGCGTAGCCCGGAGATGCGCCGCCTGATGCAGCTGCCCGGCATGAGGGTGCGGGATGCGTACCGTCTGGCCCACTACGACGAAAACCTGCGCACTGCAGCGCAGGCTGTGGAGCAGGGCGTGGTGGAACGCATTCAGCAGCGGGCCGCACGGCCCACCGAAAACGGCATCCGGCCCGGCGGCGCGGCTACCGTCCGCCCGGATGTAGCCAGCATGACCCGCGCCCAGCGAGAAGCACTGGAACGCCGTGTGCTCCACGGAGCACAGATCGAATTGTGACTATTTTACAAGAGAAAGGAATATGAGCATGAACAAGAATTTCAACATCCAGCTGTTTGCGGAAAACCTGAACACCACCGCTACCATGTCGAAAGAGATGAAGACCTTCTACGAGAAGCGTCTCATCGATCAGGCAGAGCCGCGTCTGGTGCACGACCAGTTTGCGGACTACTACCCTGTGCCCCAGAACGGCGGCAAGACCATTGAGTTCCGCAAGTACGACAGCCTGCCCAAGGCATCCACTCCGCTGACCGAGGGCGTGACCCCGAACGGTCAGGCACTGAATGTGACCACCATCACCAGCGATCTGCACCAGTACGGCGGCTGGACTCCGCTGACCGACGTGCTGCAGATGACCGCCATTGACAACAATGTGGTGCAGGCCACCCGTGTGCTGGCAAGTCAGGCAGGCCGCACCATGGACAGCATTACCCGCGATGTGCTGGCGGGCGGCACCAATGTGATCTATGCGCCCAAGCTGGCCGCAGGCGGCACCGAGACTGCCGTTGCCAGCCGCAAGGCACTGGACAAGACCTGCACCCTGACCCCGAAGCTGTTCTTTCAGGCAGCGGCGCAGCTGGGCGCGATGAACGCCGACCCCATCGGCGACAGCTACATTGCCATCATCCACCCCTACGCTGCCTACGACCTGAAGACCAGCAAGGAGTTCATTGAGGTGCACAAGTACGCAGACCCGGACACCATGTTCCGCGGCGAGATCGGCAAGCTGGGCAACATCCGCTTCATCGAGACCAGCGAGGCCAAGATCTGGAAGGATTCCACCTGCCCGGACGGTCTGGCTGTGTTCGGCACGCTGGTGCTGGGTGCCCACGCCTACGGCGTGACCGAGCTGGAAGGCGGCGGTCTGGAGCACATCGTCAAGCAGCTGGGCTACGGCGACGACCCGCTGAACCAGCGCGCTTCCGTGGGCTGGAAGGGCATGCGTGCGGCAGAGCGTCTGGTGGAGCAGTACATGGTGCGCATTGAAAGTGCGTCCAGCTATTCCGCCACCGCTGCTGCAAACTGAGGAGGCGTGAGCCATGGCTGAAAAGAAAAATGTGCGCATCCGGCTGTTCAAGGATAACAGCCGCTACAAGGGCGATCTGTTCGTGAGCGTGAACGGTGTGAACTATAAGATCCGCCGCGGCGTGGAGGTGGAAGTGCCGCCCGAAGTGGCCGAGGTGCTGGAGCACAGCCAGATGCAGGATGAGCTGACCGCCGCCCGCATTGCGGCGGCAGAGAACGCCGCCCAGTAAACCCGAAACAGACAAAAAGCCCGGCTGGGGAGCCTGCCCGGCCGGGCCTTTATAAAAAGGAGAGTGAGCATATGACCGTAGGACAGGCGCTGGAACGCGCCGAAGAGCTGCGCCCGGGCAGCCGCATTGCGCTGGCCACCCGGCAGGCGTGGCTGAAGGAAGCAGACGCGATGCTGCGGGAACGCTTTTTTAAAAACAGCATCACAGATGCATACGACGATGTGGGCGCAGACCTTGCATGGGACGACAGCCTGCAGGACGACGATGTGCTGCTGGCACCGGCACCTTTTGATGCGCTGTATCCGCATTATCTGTGTGCCATGACCGATGCGGCCCTTGGTGAGACCGACCGCTACGTCGGGGAGCAGGCCCAGTACAACAGTCTGCTGGCAGATCTGGCGGCGTGGCTGCGGCGCAGCTACCCGACCCTGACGGGTGCCCAGTGGCGCTGGTAAGGAGGTGAGAGCATGGTTCTGGCAAACAGAGCGAAGCTGCAGAACAGCCGCAGTCTTGTGCGGGTATTCGGCGGGCTGAACGAGACCTATGCCTGCTCGGAAGCAGAGTACAGCGCGGGCGTGAATTTTTCTGCCCGGGATTTCCCGGCGCTGAGCACCCGCAAGCCGCGCCGCAAGCTGAGGGAGTTGACCGGGCTGAACGGCATGTATCACCTGAACGGGCTGCTGACCGTCTGCGGGAAGGATCTGATCTACACGCCGGATGCCGACGGCGCGAACCCAGTGACCTGCACCGAGGCAGTGACCGACGGCAAAAAGGCACTGGTGGGCATTGGTACAAAAATCCTGATCTTCCCGGACAAGGTAGCCTTTGATACAGCGGACGGAAGTGTTTCGGCACTGGGAGCTGTATGGCAGGCAGAGGGACAGAGCGTGCAGTTTGCACCCTGCGATGCCGCGGGCAAGGCCTACGAGGTGAGCGGTTACGGCAAGGAGGAACCGGAGAAGCCTGTAGACGGACAGCTCTTTTTGAAGGTGGAGGACGAGGAGCACCCATGGGCCAGCACCAGCACACTGGAAGAGTACAGCGCATCCTCCGGCAGCTGGACGGCAGTGCCGCTGGAATACTGCCGCATCACAGCGGCGGGCGCGCAGAGGCTATTTGCCCAGTGGGACACCGTGACCGTGCAGGGCACGGCAGCACAGCAGGCTGGCATGTGGACAAAGCTGGACGAGGATCTGGTAGTTTACGATGTGCTGGAAAACGGGCTGCGTGTGCGGGTAAGCCCGGAGGGAGATCATGTTTACGGCACGCTGGTGCAGAGCGCCGAGAGCGCCCAGTGGACCAGCTTGGACGGCAAGGAGACACGCAGCTTTGCGGTGAGCACGCCGGTGCGGATGGAACGCCGCGTGCCGGATCTGGACTACGTTACCGAGTGCGACAACCGGGTATGGGGCTGCAGCAGCAAGGAAAACGTGATCTATGCCTGCCGCTTAGGCGACCCCACCAACTGGTTTTCCTACCGGGGCATTGCGGCAGACAGCTACGCAGTGACGGTGGGCAGCGATGGTGCGTTTACCGGCGCGGCCACATGCATGGGCTATGCGCTGTTCTTTAAGGAGAACACACTGCACAAGCTCTATGGCTCCAAGCCTTCGGATTTTCAGCTCACCTCGCTGCGCTGCCGGGGCGTTGCCAAAAACGCGGCGCGCAGCCTGTGTGTGCTGAACGAGACGCTCTATTATCTTTCGCCGGACGGTGTGATGGCATGGGACGGCAGCATTCCAACAAAAGTGTCCGGCGCGTTGGATTCGGGCCGGCTGGCCAATGTGCAGAGCGCGGTGGGCAGTGCGCTGGATGGCCGCTATTACCTGCATGTGGCCCGCACGGCGGCAGGCGAAAATACGGCAAGGCTGCTGGTGTACGATACCGAGCGCGCGCTCTGGAGCGAAGAAAACGTGTGCTCCTACGAGATGACCAGCACCGGCGGACAGCTTTATCTGTGGGACGGGCAGGCACTGTGGGCCGCAGATCCCAGCCGCGAAGCGGACTGGCAGGCCACCGACGGTGTGGAGGAAAAGCTGAACTTTGAGCTGACCACTGGTGACATTGGGCTGGACGGGGCCGAGGACCGGTATCTTTCCCGACTGACGCTGCGGCTGGATGCCGAGTGCAGCAGTACGGTGGAGGTGGCCGCCAGCTATGACGGCGGCCCATGGGAGACGGTGGCAAGCCTGACAGCACAGGACAAGCGGCGCAGCTTTGATCTGCCGTTCGTGCCCCGGAGGCACGGCACCCTGCGGCTGCGCCTGAAGGGCAGGGGACAGATCACCCTGCGCAGCATTGCAAAAACAATGGCCGCTGCCAAGGGCGGCATTGCAGGCGGGGAGGTGTGACGAATGGCAAGCGTGATGGGCATTAACAAGATCGGCCTGCCCAAGCTCAGCGAGAACATGGACCCGGAGGATGCCCGCGCCCTGCGCAGCTACCTGTACCAGATGCAGGAACAGCTGCAGTATGTGCTGAGCAATCTGGACGTTGAGAACATGTCCGACGAGATGCGCACGAAACTGCAGAATTTATAAGGAAAGGATCATATATGGCAAACAGAAAGAAAAAGGACGAAGCGCTTGCCGCTGTGCAGGCGCAGACGGAGGGCAGCGGCCAGCCTGCCGTGCAGAGCGGCTATTCGGCAGCGGGACTGGACAGCCGCTCGGAGGTGGAAAACGCGCTGGCAAATTCCAGCTACAAGCCCAGCCAGACCGTGACGGATGCTGCAAATGCGCTGAAGGAGTGGCAGGCAAACCGCCCGGGCGATTATCAGAGCAGCTATCAGGAGCGGATCGATCAGCTTTTGAACCAGCTGCTGCAGCGTGAGAGCTTCCAGTACAGCTACACCAAGGATCCGCTCTACCGCCAGTACGAGCAGAACTATTTGCAGAACGCCCACAACGCCAGCGCAGATGCTGCGGCGCAGGCTGCAGCCCTGACCGGCGGTTATGGCTCCAGCTATGCCACGAGCGCCGCCCAGCAGGCGTATCAGCAGCAGATCGGTGCGCTGAGCAGCGCCATCCCCACGCTGTACAGTCTGGCACTGGATACGTATACCAGCGGCGGCAACGAGCTGGTGAGCCAGCTGGATCAGCTGAACAACAGCGAACAGGATGCCCAGCAGCAGTACAACAACAAGCTCTCGGACTACTACACCCAGCTGAAGCAGAAGGGCGAAGCATACAACAACGCCTATGCGCAGGACTACGGCGCGTATCAGGATTATCTGAGCCAGCTGGGCACCCTGCACGATTATTACTCCGCGCAGGAACAGCAGCAGGCAGCACGCCGCCAGCAGGTGTTCAGCAATGTGATGACCGTGCTGGGTGTGCTGGGCGATGCGGTGCAGATCGTTCTCAGCGGCACCACGGGCGTTGGCTCCATGCTGAGCGGCCTGCTGAATACCGGCTACAACATCTACTCCGGCAACCGTCAGTACGAGGCAAACCGTGCGGACACTCAGTGGAACCAGCAGCTGCAGGAGCGTCAGTATCAGGACAGCCTGAACCAGCAGCGCTACGAGAACGAGACGAGCGAGCGGGAGTATCAGGACAAACTCAACCAGCAGAAATTCAACAACGATGTCACAAGCCAGAAGCTGAACATCGCACTGGGCGAGTGGAACCTGAAAAAGTCCAATGCAGCGCAGAAAGCAAGCCGCGCTGGCAGCACGGCGGCAGGCAGTAAGACTGGCGGCACTGGCACGGGCAGTACGTCCTCCGGTACAGCCAACCGCAGCACGGGCACTGCCACCCGTCTGGGCAGTGACACCTCCCGGAATGTGACGGTGCCCTACATGGCCATGCTGATGCGCAGCCAGGGCAAGAGCGATACCAGCATCAGCACCGCACTGCGGCAGGATGGCTATTCCAGCGCAGAGATCGCACAGATCCTGCAGCAGATGAGGCGCTGACCGTGCGGGTAGATATCAAACAATAAAAAGCATGTGCAGAGCACACAGGAGCCGTTCCGGCCAGAGGTGTTCTGCACATGCTTTTTTAGCAGAAAATAATGGCGTGCTGTTCGAGTCCCACTGGGATACCCCACCAAATAAAAAAATCCGCTGTTTTGAACAGCGGCAGAAGGTTCCCCGGTAGACATTCCTAAGGGATGGAACCCGCAGGCTAACCAACAGCCCACTGGGCTGTTGGTTGCTCTGCCGCTGATGCGTCAGAGCCGCCTTGTTCGAGCCCCACTGGGATACCCCACCAAATAAAAAAATCCGCCGATGCAAAGCATCAGCGGATTTTTGGTGGGGTGCCCAGTGGGACTCGAACCCACGGTCTCCAGATCCACAATCTGGCGCGTTAACCGACTACGCTATGGGCACCACATAGATGCGCCCGAAGGGACTCGAACCCCCGGCCCACTGCTTAGAAGGCAGTTGCTCTATCCACCTGAGCTACGGGCGCACGTTGTAATCCCATGGGTTCCATTATGGCGGCAGCTGTGTGTCGGCACACGCTGCGAGAAGTATAATACCATACAGGCCCCATTCTGTCAAGCAAAAAATGCAAAAATCTTTTTTCTTTTTTCAAAGCCCGCAAAGCACTGCTTTACAGCAGCCACATGCCTGCAAAGCCCAAAGCAAAGCCAAGCGCGGCTCCGCCCACGACATCGCGGATATGGTGCACGCCGGTCAGCACACGGCCAACACAGATGAGCACCGTGATGCCCACCATCACCCAGCCCGCCTTCGGGTAGAAATACATCCATACCATGGCCAGCACGGAAGCGCTCAGCGCGTGGCGGGATGGGAAGGAGTGTCCCCGGGTCTCCTTGTGCCGCAGCGGTTCAAAGCCGGGCTGTTCATAGGGACGCGGCAGGTTCAGCCTGTCCCGCAGGATGGTGCCGCCCCAGAAGGTAAGCCCCGGCACGAACACCGTCCGCGCAATGACGGCGGTGAGGTCCAGCGCGGCCTGACGCTGACTGCCCAGCAGCCGAAACAGCCGGACGTTCAGCAGGCAGAGCAGCACCGGATAACATACAAAAGGGATGAGCGGCAGCCAGCGGTCCAGTGCCACCACACAGCGCTTGGCTGTGGGGTGGGCATCCATCCAGCTGTGCAGGGCGTGATAATGTTCTGCGGTCAAAAAAGATCCCTCCGCATCGGGCACCTGAAAAATTAAAAGCAGGTGTCCAGATAATTTTCCACATCAAAGGGTTCCGGGGTGGAATCCTTGCGCAGGTACAGCGGGTGGTGGGGGTGGCCCTTTTTGCTGCGCCTGCCAAAGGTGACCCACGGGATCTCCCGCTCCCGCGTCAGGGCCACCATCTCCCGCATCAGGCCGGGCAGATAGTCCCGCTTTTCGATCAGCGTGCCCCACGCTGCCCACATGGTGGGTTCGGTCTGGGCCAGAACGGCTTTGAGCCAGCGCAGGTTTTCGTCACACAGGGCGCGGTCCGGCACACGGTCCATATCGTTAGGGTCGGTGGCGCGCTGGGGATACACGTTGAACATGATCCAGCTGTCAAAGCCGTTGGCGGCGGCAAGGCGCTCCACACTTTTCAAGGTGGGATCCAGTGCGCCGGGCTGGGCGGTGCTGGGGTTGATGCCAATGCATACCAGCGGGTGGGTGCCAACGCGGCCCAGTACGTAACGGTAAGGCTGATATGTATGCGGCTCGTAATACCAGATGCCGCCGGGATATTCGTCGGCCTTGAGTACGGGGATCTGTTCGGTCTGCATGGAAAGAATGCTCCTATCATTGTTTGCTTTTTATTATCGTACCTGAAACTGCAGGATAAATCAACTCTTTTGTGCGGAAAATCCTCCCATAAAATCAAATTTCATGGTATACTAAAGAAGGACGCTGCGGCAGCTGGCTGCAGCGTATTGCAGCTGAGAAAAAGGAGCAACTATGCTGGAAGATTACAAGAACGCACTGAAGAGCGGCCAGCGTGCTTACCGTGCCTGTGTGGCGCGCGGCCAGTCGCCGTATCTTGCGGTGCTGGACGATATTCTGGTCAATGTGAACATCGTGGCGCAGGAGCCACTGGGCCTTGTGGAGATCCCGGCGGAAAGCATCGTCGGCACAAAGACCAGCGGCCGTCACACCGCCTTTGCACCGAACTTTATGCCCCTGCTGGAGCCGGACACCGAGTTTGCAGGCAAGTGGTCGAACCTCTGCGATGCGCATTTGGACGAGGGCATCCACACCCCCATCATCGCCTACGAGTTCCTGAACAAATTCTATGTGCAGGAAGGCAACAAGCGGGTATCGGTGCTCAAGTATTTTGATGCGGTCAGGATCGCGGGCACGGTCACGCGGCTCGTCCCGGAACGGAACGACAGTCTGGAAAACCGTATCTACTACGAATTTCTGGATTTTTACAAGCTCTCCAAGGTCAACGATGTGCATTTCTCCCGTCTGGGGGGTTACGCAAAATTGCAGACGCTGGTGTGCAAGGCCAGCGGTGAAAGCTGGACGGATGATGACCGGCTGAGCTTTTCCTCCTTCTATACCATGTTCCGCCAGCAGTTTCTGGCTCTGGGCGGCGGCGGACTGAATCTGACTGCCGGCGATGCTATGCTGGTGTATCTGTCGGTCTACCGTTACGCGGATGCCTGCGAGAGTACGCCCAGCCAGATGAAGCAGAATCTGGAAAAGCTGTGGGATGAGGTGAAGGTGCTCACCGAGCCGCAGGCCGTGGCCCTTTCGCTGGAGCCGAAGCAGGGCCCCGGCGAACCGCTGCTGGCAAAGCTGAACATCTTTACAAAGCCCAGCGAGCTGAAGGTGGTGTTCCTGCACGAGCACAATGCCGAGAGCAGCGCGTGGGTGCGTGCCCACGACAAGGGCATCGAAGCGCTGCAGCAGGCGTTCCCGGACCGGGTATTCATCACCCGCAAAGAGAACATCGAGCCTGAGGTGGACGCGGAGCAGGTGCTGGAGGATGTGGCTCACGACAATGCCGACGTGGTGTTCACCTCAAGTGCCCGGATGCATACCGCCTGCCTGAAGGTGGCGGCCCAGCACCCCAAGACCCGCATCCTGAACTGCTCGCTCAACGCGCCGCACCCGCTGGTGCGCACCTACTATCCCCGCACGTATGAAGTGACCTATCTGCTGGGCATTCTGGCCGGTGTGCTGACCAAGACCGACCGCGTAGGCTATGTGGCGGCAAACCCGGTGTACGGCATCCCGGCGGCAGTAAACGCCTATGCGCAGGGCCTGAAGACCGTACGCCCGGACGCAAAGGTGGTGCTGCGCTGGGCCTGCCTGCCGGACCCGGCACACCCGCTGGATTTCTCTGACCGGCCGGATGTGGAGATCTTCTATGCCCGGGATAACCGCGAGCCGGAAGGCACCCACCGGGACTACGGCCTTGTGCGCCGCATGCCGGACGGCAGTTTGCAGCCGCTGGGCCTGCCCGTGTGGCGGTGGGATACGTTTTATATCGAGATCATCCGCTCCATTTTTGACGGTGCATGGGACAGCGATGCAGCGGGAGCCAGAGCCGTGAATTACTGGTGGGGCATGCGCAGCGGCGCAGAGGAGATCGATTACAGCAAAGACCTGCCCGCAGGCACTTTACAGCTGCTGGACCTGATGGAAAAGATGCTGCACGAGGATGACCTGCGCATCTTCCCGGAAGACCTGTACGCGCAGGGGCATGTGCTGCACTCGCCGGAGGCCGTGGTCTACAGTCCCAAGGAATTGATGGAGATGGACTGGCTGGACGAATGCGTGGAAGGTGCGCTGCCGCACTACGATGAACTGGATGTAAAAACGCATGTGCTTATGGCGATCAACGGCCTCAATACCCTGAAAGGGTTTGTGAAATAAGCGGCCCTCAGGCCGAGAGAGAACGGAGCAAACCGATGTGAAAATTCTTGCAATTTCGGATGTGCCCTCTAAAGCACTGTGGGACTACGGTACCCGCGAACATCTGGAAGGCATCGACCTGATCCTTTCCTGCGGGGATCTGCCGCAGAAGTATCTGGAATACCTTACGAACTTTACGGCTGCGCCCATCTTGTATGTCCACGGCAACCACGACGGCAGTTACAGGGAAAATGAACCTGGCGGATGCATTTGTGTGGACGACAGCGTGTATGTGTGGAAGGGCCTGCGCATTATGGGACTGGGCGGCAGCATCCGCTACAATAATCGGGAGGACAGCTTCCAGTATACGGAAAGGGAAATGCGCCGCCGTGTGCGCAAACTCTGGCGCAAGGCCCATCATGTGGGCGGCATCGACCTGCTGCTCACCCACTCCCCGGCGGCTGGCCTGAACGACAGCACGGATCATGCTCACAAGGGCTTTGCGTGCTTCAATGATCTGATGGATGAATACGAGCCGCAGTGGTTCGTGCACGGCCATGTGCACCTGAACTATGATGCAAAGCTGCCGCGCGTATGCACCCGCGGCAAGACCACCGTGATCAACGCTACCGAGCGCTATGTGTTCGAGATCCCGGACCCGGACCCCGTGATCCAGCATTATCCGTTCTGGAAAAGATGGTTTGATGTAAAATGAAAAGCTGCCTTGCATTTTTGGATGCAGGGCAGCTTTTTTACGGTTTAAAATGGAGCCTTGTGTGGGAACGGACAACCTGCCGCAAAACAGGTGCGGAGTGCTTTGCAGCAGGAGAAAAGAATACAGGAAAAGTTACAGCTCCAGCTTGCCGGAGACTTTGTTGATCACGTAATAGGCAGCGTCTTCCTCGGGCTTGACGTATACCTTGCAGGACTGCACGCCAACCTTGTGGGTAGCGCGGTAATCGGCCTTGGCACGGTCAATGATATCGGTCACGTTGTACTGTTTGCCGCTGAACTCCACGTACAGCTCCGGTGCAAGCGGGGGACGGCCGCGGCGTGCAGGGGCCTTGGCAGATTTACGGGTCTTAGACTCCTTGGCCTCAGCGGCAGGAGCTTCCACAGCAGGAGCAGCCGCTGCGGTCTTTTTCTTTTCGGGCATAGATAAACCCCTCCTTGATCGTATTTGGATGCTGCACAGGGGGCTGCACAGCATTGGCTCCATGAAATATATTACTTATATAATAAGTTTTTAGAAATGGTTTGTAAAGTCTTTTTTGCAAAAAACTTTCGGAAAAAGGCAGGAAATCGGGTGTGAAACTCACTGGAATGCATTTTGATGCAACAGTATTACGGAACTGCCACAAAAACACGCAAAAAAGGCGGACCTTTCTGGTTTGCGCCGGGAACGCTCCCGCTACAAACCCGGCGGGTAAAAGCGGCGGCTTTCCGGCCCGGATTTACTCCCGGCAAAGCTCCCTGGCGCGTTGCACAACAGGGGCAAGAAGCTCCTCGTCCCAGTCCTCGGCAAGGGTGAACAGCAGCTGATAAACGGCGGCCTGCGCCTGACCCTGCGGGCGCTTTTGGGCCAGCGCAAACGCGGCAGAAAGCATTTGCAGCTTGAGGGTGCGGATCGTTTCCGGTGCGGCCCACAGGCGGGCAAGGTCGTAATCGTTCGTGTTGCCGCAGGGCATGGCACAGGTGGCGCAGCCCGGGGCAACGCGGTGCTTTTCAGTCTGGACGATGGCAAGCATCCGCTGCAGCCTTTCCTCCGGTGCATCCGGCTGCGCGGCAAGGCGCAGACCGGCGTTCAGCACCTCGTCGGTGTCGTCCGTTTTGGGCTCGTTGGTGGTGGCCCGGGCAAGCCCCACGAGGGCACCCAAAAGGGTGTCTCTTGCCTGCTGAGCAGGGGTGACAGGCGCTTTTAAAAGTTCAGGCATGGCACAGTTCCTTTCAATGGTTCTTTCTGCGGAAAGTATAGCCGATTCTGCTATGTTTTACAAGATGAACAAAACGGAAATTAAAAATAAAATATAGGCTGCTTGTGAGTTTGATGCCGTTTGTGGTTATGACCCTATTTCGTGAAAAAAAGTTCTCAAAAAGCCCGCAGGCTTTTTGAGAACCCAATAAAAATAATAATTCCGCTAAAGATGCTCAGAGCGGAGCTTTTAAAATCGTGCTCTGCTCAGATCAGGCCCGGTACTTCTTTTGCCAGCAGCTCCGCCAGCTGTGCGTGGCCCTTGCGGGTCAGGTGCATGAAATCCACCTTGTTGAACTCGCAGTCCTTTGCGTCCAGGAAGTGCACGCCCTGCCGCTCGCAGATGATGCGGAGCTGCTCTGCCACACCGGCAGATTTTTCCACACAGCCATCGCCCATCACAGCGTCGTGGAAGCCTGCGCCGATGGGAGGAGGTGCCACCACCAGAATGTTGGGCTGCTTGGTGCCCCAGCAGTCCACGCTCTTTGCTTTGAGGATGAGCCGCTCCATGCCTGCAGCAATGCAGGCGGCATTGGCACCAAAGCGCTCCTTCACATCGTTCGTGCCCAGCATGATGATGAGCAGGTCGATGACCTCGTGGCTCTTGAGCAGGGCATAGATGACGCTGAGGGCATCCATGGATTCGTGGATGGGGTCCACAAATACGGTGGTGCGGCCGGAAAGTCCCTCTTCGGTCACAAGGTATTCGTCGCCCAGCGCCTTCTGCAGGCGGCAGGTCCAGCGCTCCTCTTCATTGAAGCGGATGCCGTGGTCGGCGCAGTCGTTGGGGTCGGCGCAGTAGCCGTGGGTGTTGGAATCGCCCAGACAGAGGATATGTGTTTTCATATATGATTACTCCTTTTCCATGGTCTGTCGGAAGTAGTACACTGCGCCCACCATACCGGCATCGTTGTGCAGCTGAGCGGCGCGCACTTCCAGCCCCTCTGCAAAGGCGGGCATGACCGATGCTTTCACCTTTGCGGCAATGGGTTCGATCAGCAGTTTCTGCTGCGCGCTCACGCCGCCGCCGATCAGAATGAGCTGCGGGTTGAAAATGTGCACCATGCCTGCAAGGCCCTGTGCGATCTCGTCCGTCCAGTGGTCCAGCAGGGCAAGAACTGTCTCGTTGCCTGCTTCGGCTGCGGCAAAGATGGCGCGGCCATCCTTCCAATCGGGGTTCTTTTCCTGTGCGGCGCGCACCAGCGCGGTGGTGGCAGCGTAGCGTTCCCAGCAGCCCTTTGCGCCGCAGGTACAGTCCACACCGTCCAGCGCGTGGGTGCGGTAGTGACCCAGCTCACCGCCAAGGCCCCGTGCACCCTCTAACAAATGGCCTCCGGTCAGGATGCCGCCGCCTACGCCGGTGCCAAGGGTCACACCGATCACGTCCGTATAGCCCTGTGCAGCGCCGACCCACACTTCACCCAGTGTCATGCAGTTGGCGTCGTTGGCCACTGTGACGGGCAGGCCGAAGTCCTTTTCCAGCGCAGCCTTGATAGGGCTGCCGATGTAATTGGGAAAGTTGCCGCAGGTACCGGCCACGATGCCCTTGCGGCTGTCGATCTGACCGGTGGCCGAAACGCCGATGCCCGCAAGGCTTTCCACCGGGATGGAATTTGCGGTCAAAAACTCCTTTGCGGCCCTGCGCACGGTGGTGAGAACAGGCGTCTGGTAGCCGTCAAAGCTGACGCTCTCTTCGCCCTTGAGCAGCACCCTGCCGGTCTCATCCACGATGCCCAGCTTGACGGCTGTGCCGCCGATATCAATGCCAAAATACTGTTTCATCCGGCACACTCCATTTTACTTTTTTGCGGCGTTGATGGCACCGGTAAAGCGGGCCGTGATCTCTGCCGGGCGGGTGATGGCACCGCCCACCACCAGTGCGAATGCACCGGCTTCCAGCGCCTTGACCGCCTGCTCCGGGTAGTGGATGTGGCCCTCGGCAATGACCTTTGCCGGGCACTCTGCGGCCAGCTTATGGACAAAATCAAAGTCGATATCGTCAATGCCCTTGGTCTCCGGGGTGTAGCCGCGCATGGTGGTGCCCACAAAGTCGGCACCGGCTTCGGCGCAGGCCATGGCATTCTCAAAGTTGTCGCAGTCGGCCATGACCAGCTGGTCGGGATACTTTGCCTTGATGGCGCGGATGAACTGGGCGGAGGTGGAGCCGTCCGTGCCCGCCTACGAGGCCGCATCCAAGTTTACGGCAAGGATCGGCGCGCAGCTGGATGAGCTGCTGTCGGAGTTTGGCGGCAAAGACGGTACGCTGAAAACCCTCGAAAAGCTGCAAGTCGCGCGGAATCAGGCACAGCAGAAGCTCGCAGAGCTTTTAGAGCAGATGCGGGATTCTGCGCTGAATCCCACGCTGGAACAGGCGGTGATCGACGCGGCAAATCAGGCCGAGAGCAAAACGCAGCAGGCCGAAGCCGTTGCAAAGATGGTAGATACCACGGCACGGCAAAACAAAGCCGCTATATCTGAGAGTGTTACTGTCGCTGTCGGCGCGGCCGCGGAGAAGGCAAAGGAAGTCCAGACGATCCTCGGCGCGTGGGGCGATGATGCCGGTACCATGGAAAAAAACGCGGTGAACACCGAGCTCCTTCAAAAGGTTCGGCAGAATCCTGCGCTGTTGGAGATCTCAAAGCACCTTGGCAGGTTTCGTGAGATCTTCGCGCAAGGCAAGCGCAACGGCTACGCCTATGGTCGCGGAGAAACCTACGCGCTGGAGCTGGGCAATGATCTTTCCCGTGCTATCGGTTCGGAGTTTGCCATGCTTGCCTCGCCACAGACGGTTCCGCTGTTTGTGAAGAAATATCAGCAGCGGCGGCTCAAGCAGTACCGCAGGCGTGAACCTGTCCACAAGGGCATGGGCGACATCATCTGCTGCCTTGATGAATCTGGCTCCACGCGCGGCGACGCCGCCGCATGGGGTAAGGCTGTGGCGCTGACGCTGCTGGATATTGCAGCAGAAAATCGGCGCAAATTCGCGCTTATTCATTTTGCCGGTTCTTCCGAGTGCAAGTTGGACATTTTTCTGCCCGGCCAGTATTCCATGCAGGATAAGATGAATGCCGCCGAGACATTCCTCGACGGCGGCACGAATTTCAAACGGCCCTTGGATGAGGCGATCCAGCTCATGGACACCGGCTTTGAGAATGCCGACATTGTCTTTCTGACCGACGGCCTGTGCGAGCTGCCGAAGGACTATCTGGCAAAACTCCATAAGGAGCAGTCTGCCCGAAAATTCACCGTGACCGGCATCCTGCTGGACGCAGGCAATCCCGGCATGGCGTTCAGCTTGACACCGTTTTGCCAGAAGATCTATCGGATCAGCGAGCTGACCGAAGATGAGATCGTAAGAGGTCTGGTTACGCAGCGTATGTAAAACTGGCAAAAAGGATTGACAGTTATCCTGAAACTATTATAATAAAGAAAAAGGTACTGTATAATTGATTATGTGACTGCCTGAAAGGAGGCGTTTTTATGAAGGGTACAACGCTGAAAATTGAACCGGAATTGACAGCACAGGCCGCCGCTCTCTTTGCAGAGCTTGGAATGGATCTGAGCACTGCGACCGGAATCTTTTATCGTCAGGCATTGCGGTATCGCGGTCTGCCGTTCGATGTGCGTCTGGATGAACCGAACAAAACCACTTATGCCGCAATGGATGCCGCAGAAAACGATAAAATGTATGGCCCGTTTGATACAGTGTCCGATCTGATGGAGGCGTTGAATGCTTAAACCAGAGTTTTCAGGGCAGTTCAAGTGCGACTATAAGCAGGCTGTCAAACGCGGCTGCGACCCCAAGAACTTGGAGACTGTCATTACAATGCTGTGCGCCGAACAGCCTCTGCCAGCCGAATATCGAGATCATGCACTGACAAATTCCCGTAATTATAAGGGGATGCGTGAGTGCCATATTCAACCCGACTGGCTGTTGGTCTACCGGGTCAGACATGAGATCCTAGTCTTACAGTTGATCCGAACAGGAACGCACAGTGATCTATTTTAGCCATTTTTCTCAAAGCGAAAAAATTTGCAATCTATAACACACAAGAAGCAGACAAGCATCGTCTGCTTCTTGCTTTATGCTTTACTTTTTAGCATGGCTTTCGTTTTCAGGATCGCTGCGCGGAATGTTTTCTGCGCTTCGCGTTCGGCGGGAAAGACCGGGAGCAGAAAATCCAGCGCTGCCTGAATCCGTTTCAGATCTTCCTGTGTTAACCGGCCATCCAACAGGTGCTGGTGGACTCGCCGGTATGCCATGCGCAGCGCCTCTGAAACACTTGCTCTTGAAAAGTATTCTGCAATCAGGCCGCCAATAAGCGCGGATTCCTCAATAGAATACTGCATACCTGCCGCCCTCCTTTCGCGCACCTGCATATCATAGCATATTGTAGATGGACAGGCAAGTTAAGACATTCGTTCTCCTGAAATATCCGCAAGTTTATATCCATCTGCCGCTGCGCTACAATAAAGCTGTATTCCAGGTCAGAGCAGATCAAGGGCGGAGCTATTTCAGGGCGGAGGTGAAGACTTGGGGGACAGGTATGTCCCCAGTTCCGCGTGCAGGACATGGAAGGAAATAATGGACTCATAAGACCGTAATTGCCGTTTGGCAGTTGCGGTCTTTTTGCGTCCGGACACAAAAATGAGGGAGACACAGCATGACAGACACAGAAAACGTATTTGACGGCTTTGCCTTACTGGACGACGATGAGGAGTTTGACGTAGATAAGATCTTCGGCAGCGGATCGGATGAACCCGCGCCGCCTCCTCCCGCGCCGGAACCGGCAGAAGAAGCCAAGCCCCAGCCAGAGCCGGAACAGGTTCAGACGGAGACGGCAGAATCACAGCCCGAGCCGGAACAGACGCTTCCCGCAAAGACGCAGGAAGTACCGGCAGAAGAAGCAGAACAGTCTCTGGATATTTTTTCGGCGTTTACAAGCGCAGAAAGTGACCCTATCCCAGAGGCAGCCCCGGTCAAAAGCAGTGCGCCAAGACCCCAAACACAACTGTCGCTCTTTGACAAGCCGCCCGTTTTTCAGTACGGCGGCGCCAGAGAGCAGATCACGGACGCCAGCATGACCTTCGAGGCCCTGCGTATCCAGAAAGCGGATGATTTCCCTGAATTGGAGGATGCGTCGGCTGTCACGTGGCAGGTGCGGTACGGAGATGTTACGAAGACCGTTCCAACTCCAAAGACAGACACGATCGCGGCCATGAAAGCGGAAATTGAGAAGTCAAAAGCATTCCTGGACAGCCTGAAAAAAGGCAAGGTCAAGGACCCGGAGTGCGTTGTGAAGCCGCAGATCCGGATGCAGAAGAAGGGCATCGCGGACTACAAGGGCGTGTTCCCGACGCTGGAGGCCGCACGCGCGTCCAACAAGGTCATCTGCCTCATCCCCTCGCGGGACGGGCAGACGTATGAGATGCGCCGGAGCGAGCTCGGCGAGTTTATCGCGCCCAAGCACAAGATCACGGAATTTTCAGAGGTAAGAGCCGGCTTTCGCCCGGCTCTTCCTCGCATTCCGCAGGAGCTGCTGCGCTCCATCATCGGCTTTTTCAGAAGCCAGATGGAATCGGGCGCGGAATTTGAAGCCCTTGTCCGCATCTACTGGGATCGGAAAGAACAGAAATTCATTCCGTTCGTGCCGAAGCAGCGCGTCACCAAGGATCGTATCACGGTTCGGCTGACGGACGAAGATCTTCCAGACGATACGCGGTATCTGTACTACGCGGATATCCATTCCCACAACAGCATGAAGGCGATCTTTTCGGCTATCGACGACATGGATGAACGCGGCACGCGGCTGTATCTTGTGATTGGTCGCCTGGATCGATTCTTTCCGGAGATCTCCGCACGCATTTCCTGCGGCGGCAGCTTTGTCCCCATCGAGCCCGGTCTGGTGCTTGAAGGAGTGGACAGCGGCTTTCCTGCGGAATGGAGCGGCAAGGTCGTCCATCAACTCCCAGAACTTCCGGAAGCGCCGTCCGCACACTTCGCAGGCGTGCGCTCGTTTCTGGGCGGATTGCTTGGAGGTGCGGGATGAAGTTTTCAGAGAACCGGCCCGTAAAGATCGTCATGCTGGGTGCCGGCGGCACCGGCGGACATATCGCGCCGCATCTGTACCGGCTTTTGTACGCGCTGGAACGGCCTGTCCGCTTTATCATCTGTGACGGAGATATCGTGGAGGAAAAGAATCTCGTTCGCCAGAACTTCACACCGGCTGACCTTGGAGAAAACAAGGCAAAGGTGCTGGCCGAGCGGTATTCATCCGTGTTCGGGATGGAAACGGAGTATGTGCCGGAATTCATCGAGTCCGGCGAGCGGCTTTTTTCCATGCTGCAAGCGCGGACGTTCCCGACCGGGCCGTACTGGCATTCTCCAACCGTCAAGGAACTGGTGATCCTCATCGGCGCGGTGGACAACAACAAAAGCCGAAAACTCTGCCACGAGGTCTTTTACAAGCTGGATGATCTTATCTATATCGACAGCGGCAACGGGATGCACACCGGGCAGATCGTCTGCGGCATCCGCAGCGGCGGGCGCACGTTTTACCGGCCCGTCGGAGCGGCGTTCCCGGAGGTTTTGCAGGACACAGACAAATTCCCGACGGAGCTGAGCTGCGCCGAGGCGTCTGTTTCCGCACCGCAGAGCATCGCCGCCAACATCACAGCGGCTACCGCCGTCGTGGACATGATCTACAACATCCTGACCGTCGGAGAAACGCGCGTGCGACAGATCACGTTTGCAACGGGTTCTGTCAATATGCGCGCAACCTTACAGAAAACAAGGAGGAAAGCAGCATGAGAAGTTCCGTAAACGCAGCAGCCTTTTATAAAGCGATGACAGCATTGATGGACATTCCGGCAAAAAGTCCGGTCAAAGTCCTGCAGGAGATCAAGGTGGAATTTACAGCGGATCACTGTACGCTCTCTGCAACGGACTTTGGTACATGGCTGTCCGTGACGATCCCCGCGAGCGGCGACGACTTTGCGTTCGTGTTTTGGAACAGTGCTGGTGTCCAGAAGGTGTGCCGTTATTTTACGGGCCAACTGGAACTGGAGCTGTCCGGCCAAAGGAAATCACAAATCATAACCATGCGCTGCGGAGACAAGGGCGGCAAGTTCCCAGTTTATGAAGCTGAGGAATGCCCCACATGGCCGGAGTTTGAAGCCAAGCAAAGCTATACGGCAAACGCGGCAAACATTCTCAAATGCGTCAAGCAGGTAAAGTATGCCGTTGATCCGCGCAATACCAGACCGGAGTATCATGGCGTTCTGTTTCAGGGCAGACATATCTGGTCGGTGGAAGGACACCGTGCAGCCTGCTGTGATGACGGCGGGCTGGACGTTGAAAAGCCGTTTCTTGTCGGCGTTTCGGCACTGGAACAGCTCAAGGCGTTTGGCGATGCGGATATGCAGATCAGCGTGGCAGATAACTGGGTCCTGTTCCAGAACGAACACGTTCGGCTGCTTGCGAAACGTATCCAGAATGTCACGCCTATCACCTATGAGAGCGTTGTTCCGCAGAAGTGGAATGAGGAATTCTGCTTCCATCGGAAGGACTTCGTGCAGGCGCTCAAATATTTGCTGGCCTGCATCGGAAAGACAGACAAGCCTTATGTCCGGTTTGAGAATGGCTTGCTGACCTTGCGCGCGAAGGACTGCCTCTACAAAGCGGCGGTTTCCATCAGCGCAGAAAGCAGCATCATCTTTGGCTTTGACGCAAGATTTATGCTGGATGCGCTCACGCAGTTTGAAAAGCAGGACATGGTGACGATGCGGCTGACTGGCCCGTTGGGCGCGATCTTGCTCGTGGCGGGTAACAGCTCCGCCATTGTCCTCCCGGTACGGCTCAGGGAAGAACAGAAGGCAGCGTAAAAGAGAAAGGATTTTTGAGCATGAAGACAGTCTATATCCCCGCCGGTGCGACGTACAACTATGAAACGCTTGTCACGGACGATGTGATCGTCCATGGGCATCTGCACGTCACGAACGGCCTGAAAGCGAAGCATATTTCCGGCCGAGGTTTTATTACCGCCGGTGAAGTTTCCGCAGACATCGTGGACGTGACCGAACTGGAATGCGGCACGGTCATCTGCCGGAGACTGCTGGCGCAGCGCGCCAGCTGCAATGAGGCAATGATCTCGGAAAGCGCCGCTGTTTCCCGTTTCTTCTCCGCTAACTATGTCAAGGCTCTCAGCCTGACCGTGGCGGCCAGTGAGATCGGTGAAGCGGACGCAGATGAGATCGTGCATCTGACACCGAAGCCGCGCGGTATGCTCTTGACATTGCTTCTTTCAAATCTTCGTACATTCTGGCTGCGCCTGACGGCAAGCTGTCCGCAGGGCAGGTTTGAGAAGCCGCGCACGGAAGCGGAAGAACCGTCTGACACACCGGAAGATGCTGAAACAAAGGCAAACATCGCAAAAATTGTGCAGGAGGTGCTTGCACAGCAGGCGACGGAAAAGGCCGCCTGCGCAAGCAATACGGATGATGTGGATGATTTTGAGCTTCAGCGCATGGTCAGCACATTCAAGTTGCTGCGGGACAAAGGCTACACGCTGCGCATTCTCCCCGGCACGCCGGAGGAAAACGCACCGGTCTTTGACTTTGCGGCTGAGAGCATCCAGCCCGCGGCGTGAGGTCACAGGATGGAACGGGAATTGCAGAAGGAGTCAAAATGTTCCTTTTACGCATTGGAGCAGCTTCGGCAGACGGCAGAAGCCATTCTGCGCGGCAGCCAGCGCCTGCTTAAATGCCGCGCCGGTGTGGAGAAATACCGCACGGCGCAGCCGCAGCGTGCGTATGCGTACTATCTGGAATTGCAGAAAATGCGGGATGTACTCGTTGGGGCGCTCGGCGATGCACAGCGGAATCTTCTGGAATTGGAGGAATCCGCGCTGGCCAGAAAAGCCGGGCAGCTTCAAGCGGGTCTGAGACGCTTTGATCTTATGTCCAGAGCGTACAAGCCTGTCTACGAAGTCCTGACCAACTTTGCAAAGTCGCTGCCGCAAACGGATACCGTCAACGCGGCGGTGATCGGGCGGCTGATGAACCATGTCCGCATGGGTTATTACCCGACAGACCCGGAGAATATCACGCACATTCTGCGCGGCATTCAGTTTCCGGAAAGCGTGACAACGAATCTGCTCGATCCGTGCTGCGGCTGCGGCAAGGCGCTTCGGCAGCTTGCCGACGGCAACAACTGCTACACCTACGGCATGGAGCTGGACGAACATCGCGCGGAGGAAGCGCAGACAAGGCTTCACCGCATCGGCTTCGGCAGCTTCTTTCACAGCCAGATCAGCCGCGAGGCATTCCATGTGCTGTTTCTGAACCCGCCGTATCTGTCGGTCATGACAGAGGGCGGCAGCCGGGTGCGCAGCGAAAAGCAGTTTCTGGTGCAGAGCGTAAAAACGCTCCTGCCTGGCGGACTTCTCATCTACGTTGTTCCGTACTACCGCCTGACGCCGGACATCTGTAAAATCCTCGCGGAGAACTTCTCGGACCTTTCTGTCTGGAAATTCACCGACGGCGAGTTTGCCAGATTCCATCAGGCGGTCGTGCTGGGGCTTCGCAGAAAACCCACAGAGGACGACGAAACAGCCGACCGGCTGGGGGCACAGACGCTGGTTCCGGAGAAAATTCCGTGTGTCACGGAACTGGAGGAAAACCGATATGTACTGCCCGCCGTTACAAAGACTGTCGAGGTCTTTCGCGGCGAACGATTCAATGAGAAGGAACTGGAACGCCAGCTGACGCGCTCCGGCAGCTTTACACGGCTGCTGCATGCAAAAAGCGCGCTGGACAGCACGGAAAAGCATCCGCTTCTGCCCCTTTCCATTGGGCAGATCGGTCTCATCGGCGGCTCCGGGATGATCAACGGGCTGATTGAATGCGATACTCCGCATATCATCAAGGGCCGTATTGTGAAGATCAAAAATGTAGAACGTGAAGAACAGTTTGACCAGCGCGGGAACCATATCGGCGCAGAGGTGCATGAGGTCATCAGCAACAAGATGATCTTCAATGTTCTGACGCCGAACGGATTTCTGGCGCTGAGTTAGGAGGAATTATGTTAACTACAAATCTTGCAATCGTTGCACCCGTCACAGAAGCGGATGACCGGGCGGCGCGTGAAGCCGTCTGGCAGCAGGTCACGGAGCGGATCGTCCCGCAGATGGGAAAGCTCTGCACGCGGTTCGAACCGACCGGCGGCGCATGGGGACAGAAAGTGTCCAGTCCATACAGCGTCATTCTGGGCAGAAACGAACCGTCGCTGTTCCTGTATTTCTACGCATCCGCGAAGCATCAGCTGGATGATTCCGCGAAGGCGCATCTGAACGGATTCATGGAGCATCTGGAGTTTGGGAAGGAGCAGACGGTCGGGGATACAAAGATGTGTACAGCCCACCTCAAGGGCGATACCGATGAGGCGCGATCTCACATGGAATGGCACATTGCCAGCATGTTTGGAGAACTGCTGCCGGACTGCGGGATCTATTTCCTGCGGGAAGGCCGGTCGTATCTGACCGAGGAAGAGCACAAAAAGATCCTCTGCAACATGAAGGACTACGCCATCTGTGTGGTGAAGCTGGTATGGGAGAAAGCGGATGAAGATTGATCTTTCCAAGCTCATGCGGGCACTGGAGGCTTTGCCGCACACGCCGCCCCCAAAACCAGATAACATTCCGCTGTATGTGCTGACGCATATTCTGGAACCGCTGAAAACGGCCAAGGCCGTCAGTTTTATGGAGCTTGATTTCGAGGCATTTACCGAAGAAGATCTTGAAAATCTGTGCAGCGTATTGTCTGAGGCAGACGCGTGCCAGTGCCAGCTGATCGACTTATGCAGCATCTTTGAGGCTTCCGAGGCAAAAGCCGCTGTGCAGCGAAAATTTTGTTGAAGGAGGCGTGAAGATGGACTATGAATCTGCGTGCAGCGCGCTTCAGACGGTCTGCGCAGCCCGTTTGTTTTATGAATATGGGAAGCTGGATCGGCTGTTGGAATGGGGCATTACGCAGTCCGCGGATGACCTGCGTGAGATCTACTTTGACCTGCTTTATGCAGGCTGCGACTATGTATCGATTGACTACAATGAAAATTTCGAGTGCAGTCATTGGTATTTCAGCTTTTACAGCATGATGCAGTATTACCGTCTGATCCGGGAATACGGGAGCCTTCACAGCATGAAGCTCTCGGAGAACCCGTATATCCGAAAAGCCGAAGAAATGCTTTCTGACACGTTTTATCCATGCAGTCAGGGCGGTGGTATGGGCTGGAGCTACCAGAAAAAGATCAGCTCGGAATGGTCAAGCGGCATTGTTGTGGAAATAGATGCCTATTTCAGCAGCGAATATGAACTGCTGGAGACCCTGCTCACCATCGACAAATGGTATAAAGCGGAAGTTCAGGAGCTGGAAAAGTTACTCAAAAAGGAACGCGCGCTCGTAAAGAGACATGTTCCGGAATTGGAGGCGGCATGAGCGAAAACGAACTGCGCGTCCGGATCATTCCGGAGGAGGAACAGGTCCTCGTTGAGACGCACACAAATGGAATTGTGAAATGCAAAGAAATACAGGCGGACGCATTTCTGGACTGTATCAAAAGCAGCATCCGGCGCAACTATGTCAGCAGCGGTCTCCTGCCGCCAAACTGCCTCCACGTTGGGGTCGATTCAGACGGAAACAAGTTTTACTGTCTGTGGTATCCGCGGTTATACGCGGATATCAGCTATCATGAAACAGTATATCCGAACTTTCCTCTGCCAAGACTGGTCTTTGCGTTTCAACTGGATACGGAGGGCAAAGTCAGCGACTGCCGGATGGGTATTGCCGCGGACGAAAAACCGACAATGCGTACCGTGATGTACCGCTATCCGTTTTCAAACGTCGGCGGTTCCATGGGGACTATTTGCATTGGCAGAAACGCACTGCCACAATACAAAACGCCGCACGCACTTGCCAGCTTGCCGACATTCCTGCTGTCCATCCCAAATGGAGATCACAGCTTCAGCGTACTGAACAACAAACTAGGGCTGCAATACCGCGATCTTTTGGAGCATCTCAAGGACAAAGACCCGTCGTATTACTATTCCGATGTGCTGCTCCCCAACGGAAAGACCTTAAAAGACTTTATTGGAGGGTAAACGTATGACGAAAGACGCAAAAACCATCCGGGAAGAGCTGGCCCGGCCATTTGCGCCGGAGGACTTGGAATGGCGGATTCAGGTGACGTCGAAAGACAAGACCAGCGGCCTTGCCATTCCGTATGTCACAAACCGCGCCATTCAGGACCGCTTGGATGAAGTCGTGGGGCCGGAGAACTGGTACAACGACTACAAGCCGTGGCACGGCAACGGAAAGAAGGACGCACAGATCTGCGGCATTTCCATCTATTTTGAGGACAAAGGCTTTATTACAAAGTGGGACGGTGCGGAGGATTCTGACATTGAACCCATCAAGGGCGGTTTGTCGGACTCCATGAAACGCTCCGCCGTGCAATGGGGCATTGGACGCGTCCTCTACAAGATGACGAAGCCGCTCTGGGTCAAGATCGAGCAGAAGGGCAACTCCTATGTGATCTGCGATACCGAGCGGCCGAAGCTGAACGCTGCATATTTGGAATTACTGGATAAGCTGCATCAGCTTCCTGCCTCACCAGGCGCAGCACAGGCACAGCTCAGCTATAAGCGCGACGGACAGGCTGGACAGCAGGCGCAGAATACAGCGCCGACGGCAATGCCACAGACGCAGCAGCAAATGCCGCAGCAGCAAGCACAGCAGTCTCAGCCGCTTCCGTTTACGACGCGACAGGTCTGCCAGTACGTTGTAGCATCGGTAAGCAATCAACAGGATATGTCCGGTCAGCCATTGGTCTGCGCCGTTCTGCAAAACGCAGAGGGCAAGCAGGCAAAGGTTTACGCGCAGGGCAGTCATCCCATGCTCATGCCCGGCGCGCAGCTCTATGACGCGCAGATCACGATGCGGAAACAGGGAAATGTCGCATTTTATACGCTGGACGGCTATCAGGTCGTGCAGCAGGCAGCGTAAGGAGGGCGAATGGAAAAAATCAAAGGATTTCAGATCAGCAGCATGACCGTCTCCGGCTTCAAATGCTATGAAGCGCCTATGGAGATCACGTTCGGTAATCCCACCATCGTCACCGGCGGCAACGGTCGCGGCAAATCCAGTCTGGCGGACGCGATCGCATTTGCCATCACAGGGCTTCCCTTTTTCGGGGAGCGCGGCATTGACCGGCTGCACAACGAGACGAACCCGGACTTGCAGATCACGATGCGCTTTACGGATGATACCGGCAGAGCGCATGAGCTGACCCGCAGCCGGCAGAAGGATCGCATGAGCATCACCTACGACGGCTACGCCATCCGGCAGACAGATCTCAATGAGATGTTTGGGGAACGCGATGTGTTTCTCTCCATTTTCAATCCCCTGTACTTCATTGAAGAACTCGGCGAGGATGGAAAAAAGCTGCTGGAGCGGTATCTGCCGCCCATCCCGCAGGATGAGGTGCTGGCGCAGCTCAACGAGCAGACGCGCGAGCGTTTGTCTGGGGTGCAGCTTCCTTCGCCTGAAACGTTTCTCAAGAATCGCAGGGAGGAAATCCGAACGTTGGAACAGGATGCGGTTTATCTGAGCGGCAAACTGGATCTGGCGCAGAAACAGCGGCAGAGCAGCAAAGAACTGTCTAACGGACTGACTGTGCGGATTCAGGAATTGCAGAGTGAAATTGCATCGCTGGAGGCGCGGCGGTTTGAGAATGTCAATTTGGAGGATTTGCAGGAGCAGCTCGTGCAGGCCAGTGAACAGTACGAGGAGCTTTCCGGCGAAGCGCCGGAGGTTTTGGTTACGGCGGAGCTGGACGCAAGGCTGCAGGAATTTCACGCAAAGCTGGGCGCTCGGTCGTCCGAGGTCTACCAGCCAAAATACACAGGGCCGCTGGCAGAGGATACGGCAAAGGTGCAGGCGCTGGGGAAAAAGTATCAGCAGAATGCCGCGCTTTTGAAGCGGTTCCAGCCGGGCACAAGCTGCCCGGTCTGCCGCCGTGTCCTCCCGCAGCAGGAATATCCGGCGTTCCGTCAGGCTTTACAGGCGGAAACGGAGAAAATCGCTGCCGACGGCACGCAGCTGAAAGGTCAGATCGCGGAGCTTCAGGAGCTGGAGCAGAAAAGTCAAAGCACGTTTGAGCAGTTCAAAGCCGAAGATGTTGAAAGATACCAGTCTGAGATCGGCACGCTGAACCAGAAGCGAGAACAGCTTCAGGCCGCTGCCGCACAGCAGAATATGCAGCGCCAGCAGACCCTGGAGCAACTGCGCACACACATCCAGAACCTGACCGCCAGCATCGAGTGCGGTACGCTGAGCCCCGTGGACAGTGAACGTCTTGCGGAGTGCAAAGCGTCTCTGGAGGACTGCCGGGTGCAGCTTGCGGCTGCACAGCAGGTCTTGAGCGCCGCGCCGGAGGACTTTGATACGCGCATCAAAGCCATTGAGGAGGAGATCACGGAAAAGAAAATCGTTATGAAAGACGTGATCCTCTACATGAGCAAGCGCGCGGAACTGACGTTCTCGAAGCTTGCGCTGAACCGCGTGAAGATCTCGCTCTATGATGTGGTCAAGACGACCGGCGAATTAAAGGATGTGTTCCGATTCACCTACAACGGCCGCCGCTACGACCGGCTCTCGCTCTCCGAGAAGATCCGGGCAGGCGCGGAGGTGTCCGAGCTTGTGAAGCGGCTCACAGGCCGAAATTATCCGGTGTTCTTCGACAACATGGAATCCGTAGACGATCTCAGCAACATCCGTCCGACCAGTCAGATGATCCTCGCCAAATGCGTCCGTAATGCGGAGCTTTCCGTGCGGGCTGGCGGCACTGCAATGCCGAAGGCGGCGTAACCTTACTTTTCAGAAAGGGGGCGCGCCGTCTGGCCTATCAGAAGCTGCCGATCCTGGAAGCCGCCAGACGGTGCGGGCTTGTCCTCAATGACCGAACGCTTCACAGCGAGGAAGTTGAGGCAAGCTGCCCCTTCTGCGGTGACCACGGAACCGGCAAATATCATCTGAGTCTGAACACGAGAACCGATCAATACCGCTGCAATCTCTGCGGTGCAAGCGGCAACAGCGTGACGCTGTATGCGCGGCTGAATGGTCTGACAAACAAAGAAGCATACTTGGAGCTGGCTGCAAAGAGCAACGTGTATAAGCTGCCCTTACAGCCCAGTTCCCCAAACACAACGAGCAGGGAACCGTATGCGCTAAAGCAGCGCCATGCGGCCTATTCGGAAATTCTGTCACTTCTGACGCTCTCCGACCGGCACAGAGAAAATCTCCATGAACGAGGACTCCCGGATGAGATCATTGCCCGCAACGGCTATAAGTCCATGCCGGAAACGGAATCCGAACGACGCTTGCTGGCATCGCTTCTTGCGTGCGATCATGAATTGCACGGATTACCCGGTTTTTACACAAAGGACGGGGCATGGACGCTGGCAGGCGCGAATGGGTTTCTTATTCCAGTACGGAACAAGGACGGCCTGATCCAGGGTATGAAGATCCGGCTGGACGGCGACGCGGCGCGAAAATACCGCTGGCTGTCCAGCCGGTCGAGCCGCATGGAAAACGGCACCCGCAGCTATTCGTGGATCCACGTCACCGGCGACACGACGCAGAAGCGCGCCTATCTCACCGAGGGGCCGCTCAAGGGCGATATTGCAAGCTACTTTGCAAACGATGCGCTCTTTGTGTGTCTCGGCGGCGTGAACGCCCACAAAGGACTGCGGGAAACGCTCTTGTCGCTCGGCGTCACGGAGGTCATGGAGGCGATGGACATGGATCAGTTTACGAATCCGCAGGTTCGGCAGGCGATCGGCACCCTGCGCCGCGAGGTGCAGGCGATCCCGGGTATCCGGTACTATCAATGTACCTGGAACCCGCGATTCAAGGGCGTGGACGATTACCTGCTGGACTGGACGAAGCGAAAGACGGCTTAGAAAGGAAATGCACATGACAAATATTACGAATTTTCAGGACATCCTTGGCGCAGCCAACGGCGACAAGACCTCTGTACTGGGCAAGTTTCTCTATTTCTCGCTTGCCAACATTCTGGTGGAGAAGGAGGCACTGGCGCAGCTCTGCGAGGATCTGAACATCCCGTATTCCGGCAGCAAGCGAATTTCCGTGTCGGATGCGTTCCGCTCCGCGACGGGCGATATCAAGGATCGGATCACGGTAAAAAGCCCCGGTGCGCATCATATCTATGCGGTCTACTGCCGCGACAATGCGCACACCGAGGACGTATATTCCCGCGAGCTGGTCAAGGAAACGCTCAACCAGCGGACGAATCAGTATGAAAAGCTGGCAAACATCTTCTATGACCGGCGCGATAATCGGTTTGGGTATGACAACATCGGCTTTGACGCCGACATTGATCCCCTGAACTATTGCCGCCGGGCAGAGGAACTGTTCGAGCTGTATCAAACGTGCGCAAACCGGCGGCAGATCGAGACGATCTGCCTGAGCTATCTGCGGATGCTGGAGGCTACCAAGGTCAGCACGACCGGGCACCTCTATTTCATCCCGCGGCAGCACATGGATAAGGTCGATACGTTCGAGACGTTCATTGAGCAGCTCAGCGATATGAACCAGAATGACAATGCGCTCAGCGTCAACAGCTTTTACATCATTGACGACGCGAAGCAGCGCGACAAAATGACAGAGGAATTTTATTCCGCGGTCAAAAAAGAGATCGCGCTGTATCAGGAGAAGGCCGACTATCTCATCCAGAGCGGCAGCCGCAGCCCCAGCGTCATGGAGCGGTGGGTCAACAAGATTGCCACGCTGGAGCAGAAGAAACAGCACTATGAAGAAATTCTTCGCCGGGAGCTCGACGGCCTCGACGACGAATTTGAAACGCTGCGCCTTCTGTCGCAGGAGCTGTCCGTGAGGGCAACCGGCCTGCGATTTCGGAAAGCGGCTTGATATGGATTTTTGATAGACAAATAGCAACCGGCCCAGCTTGGAGTATTCCGAGCTGGGCCAATTTTCCTCATTTCCTTTTTCGACTATATAGCAAGTCAAATTGTATTGTTATTTCAACATCAAAAATTTTTAAAATCCCCGTTTACTTTTTTCGTTTTATTCTTTCTCTAGATATTAGACTTGCAAGTCAAATTTAAGGAGGAAAAAATATGTCTTACGGTACACTCAGCGCAAATCCTATCAACCACTACAACAAGATTTCTTATACCTTAAGCGGAACCGCACACACCATCCATGTTTTTAAAACCGATCCACGTACAGAAGGGATTGCTCCTGCCGTGTATGAAACAGGTTCCAAGAAAAAGCTAAGCGAAATGAACCCGCCTCTGGATGTGATTGGTCGTGCAGCAAATGTAATGGCCAAAACAAATGGTAATGTTATGGGCAGCACAGGTACCAGTGGCGACGCTTTCTATGGCATTTTCTATGTCAACAATCAGCTGTACCAGAATGGTGAATCCCGCACTAGCAATGCTATCGATTGCTCCTTTAGAAGCTATCCTTGCTTCTGTATTAAAACCGATGGCAGCGTTGTGATTCGGTGGTTTGAATCGAATTACAAATTCAGTCTGGCACTTCCATACTGCAAATCCATTATCTCTGGTAGTGCAGCACTGGTTTTTGATAGTCAAAACGTGTTTGAAGGTTCTGTCCAGTCTTTTGATAACCACATTATCTATAACAAAGACAATTCGGAGGACTCCACCTGTCACTATAACTCGAGTAATTTCGCCGGCACTCTTTCTAATAATAACGCACGAACTTTTCTTGGCCATAAAAGCGACGGCTCCTTCCTCATGGTTGTATGTGAAAGCATTTCTATTCTGAATGGCGCAAAGCTGATGTGCGATTTGGGATGCGATTATGCGATCAATCTTGATGGTTCCACTCCTTCCCAAATGCGTGTATCGAAAAACTATCTCAACAATGTGCCTGGCGCATCTGCCGGAAAAGTTACAACAACTGGTAGTGATAGTACTTACTATGGCACTGCAATTGCTGCATATAAACTTCCGTAACAAGCTTGCGTAGATATCAGCAGACAGAATAGTCGCCGACAGGGCAAGCAATAATGCTTGCCCTGTCATTTTTTCATTTTGACTTTTATCTCCTCGCGCAGAAAACATTAGGCTCAACAGAAGCGAGCTTTTTACACAAAAGCGAACAGTTCCAGCTCCGTGATGCGCCCATCCTGTTCTGCATACTGAATGCCCCAGCCATAGCTGATCGCCTCGCAGCGCTCGCGGTAAATGATCCAATGCTCTCCCGGAATATCGTTTTGCTTTTCCACTGCTTCGATCAGATCGTCCACGCTGTCGCCGAGTCGCACGCCCAGATAGGCCGCATCGCCGGACTGCACGTGGACGTGTACCAGATACTCCATCCCACTTGTTATGAAGCAGAGCGTGACGGGGCCGTTTGAATACTGCTCGTCGCACCAGTCGCATTGGTTTGCAAAGCCTGTCAGCTGCGCTGGCTCGACCGCGTAAAACCCGTCCAGCGTGTTAAGATCGATCTCCCACGTCGGCTGCCCTATGTAAAAGCCCGCAAGTTCATGGTCTTCATGTAAGCGATATTCCGGCTTCAGCGGTGTCAGAACGCCGCTCGCGCCCTCCCGAACTTTACCGTCCACGAGCCAGAGCTGGTAGACGACCGTCTTGCATGCATCGTCAGAATAGCGGGAAAAGCGGTCGCTGTTTGCAATCAAAAAGCGCACGCGCTCGATCCCGTTTTCCGCTATGGCATACTCGCAGGACGCGCCTTCCACCTTGCTCGTATAGCCCGGATGCTCGTCCAGCCACGCGGCAATCTGCTCTGCCTGCGCCTCCGGACAGTCCGCGTCCAGAAGCCCCTCATAGAGTGCCTGCACGGTCAGATTGAGATAGGTTGGCGCTTCCGGTTCGACCGTTGTTTCCTCCGTGACCGGCGCTTTTTCCTGCTCTGGCAGGGAGATTTCGCTGTGATGTGTTTCCTGCGTGCATCCAGCCGCCAAAGCAGTCAAAAGCAGCGCCAGAACAAGCAGCAACATTCGTTTTTTCATAGTATTTCCTTTCTGTCAGGGCGCAAAATATTGATACACACAGAGTCCTTCGTTTCCGGCATGATCCTTCACAGGCAGGACGAGCGTGTAGGAATCCGGAATCTGCGGCGCGGTATCTTGCATACCGTCCGGCAGCGCACGGTTCAGAAAATGACCATCTCCGCGGCAGTCGATAAAGCCGAAGACCGCAATTGTGCCATTTTCATTTTGCTCGTAATAAGCCGCCAGCATAGACGGCAGATACACGCAGGAAAACGGCCGGTCAAGCGGAAGCTTCAGCCCCTCGATGGGCGTATCCTGCCCATCCGGAAGCAGCCGCACAGACACGCTGCCGCCCAGCGTCAGGCGCAGGCCGCGATGGTCGCCGCACAAAATCCAACGCTCCGTTCCCGCGTTATCCGCCGCTTCAAACGGATAGGGCAAATAATCGGTCAGTACCGCCGTCTGCGTTCCAAACACCGTGTCATAGAGGTACGTCGTCCAACAACCGCCCGTGGTTTCCACATCGTAAGCAAGCTCCCAATCACTGTACCAGCGGATGCGTTCCGGGTCAATTGGCGCGCCGCCGTTCAGATTCAGTTCTGTGAGCTTGCCGTCTTCGTAAAGATCATAAACCGGCAGAAGACCGGTCTCCGGGTCGTAATCGCAGAGCAGAATTTTTGTTCCGCTGCTGTTCGCGCAGGCAGAAAAAGGCTCGAAGCCAAGGCCTTCCGGCACGGACATCTCCGCAGATTCCGACGGCGCGGCCGTTTCAAGGAAATCTGTCCATGCGCCGCTCTCGATGGTTCCCGGCGCACAGGCATAATAGCGGGCAGTGAGCGCACCAAAGGCTTTCGTTTCCAAGAGCTCTATCGTCTCGCCATTTTCCGGTGCGCGCAGCGCGGGAACGGATGTCGTTTCAAAAGTATTTCCGTTAGGCTCCTCTGCTTCCGGCTGAGAAAGTTTAAAAATGCCCAATTCTGCTTCCTGCGGAGCATCCGTTTCCGGTATGGTTTCCGGAACGGAGGGAAACTCTTCCTGCGCGCCGGAGATGGATATGTCCGCTGCTTTTTGCCGCTTTGCAGACGAGCAGCCTGCAAAGGCCAATGCGAACAGCAGCATAAGAAGGATTGCTTTTTGGTGGTTTCTCATGTTTTTTCTCCGACTGAATCTTGTGTAAATTTTATTACAGTTTTACAAAATAATCAATCCAAAGCAAACAGCCGTTTACATTCTAACAGCTATATGCCTCTTTCTTAAATGCTTGCAAGCAAAGTTAAAAGACAAAAGGAGAATAAATATTATGGCAAAAATGAGAACAGCGAAAAAAGTATATTATGGACCCTCTACCAGTTATCCTGAAGTAGGTAACGTTGCCATTAACGAAGCTGTCGACTTTTTTTGGGTAGAAGGCAGTTGGTGCTATATCCGCTATGCTGTTTCTGGTTCGTCCAACAAAAAGTGCGGTTATGTTCAAGACGCCTCTGTGAATTACAGTGGTGAGAAACCGCTGGTTTCGAATAGCGGCACCGGAGGGACGCGCTATATCAGAGAAGGCGGAAAGACTTACACAGGTCCCAGCGATTCGGGTTATGTAGAGGCCGGGTCGGTAGATGCTGGAGAAGCTGTTACATACACCGGCTACAAGTATAATGACTACGCGCTCATTGAGTACAACGTGGGCGGTACCAGCAGCAAAAAAAGAGCGTGGTATTTGGCTAGTGATATGACGATGACACCAGTAGCCACAACTACAACGATCAAAGATCCAATTAATACGCATTTGAATTACGCATACTCTGACCATAAAGATTATCCCGTTAACAAAGGAACCCCGGTTTACGCAATGTGTGATGGTGTGTTCGAAGCAAAGTATTGCGTTGGTTCAATGACCTCTGCAGCAAGTGAAGACGCATATGTCAGCCTTGGAATTTGCGGAAACCTTACGCCTGCCGCTCAGTGGGAAACCGATGATCATCGCAAGCCGAAAAAGATCCAGTATGGACATCTCCAAAGCGTGATGGACTATTCCCAAGAGTCCAAATATACAGAATCCATTGAGGGCTCGACAGAGAATGCCTGCATGAACGTCAAGAAATACCCAATTGGTAAAAAAAATGTGAAATGCGGAGATCTGCTGGGTTATAGCGGAAACACTAGTAATAGTAGTGGTCCGCATTTGCACATTGGATTTGTCTATTAAATCATTTCAAAACCGTGTCAGGCAATGAAGAAATAATGTCACAGACGGAATATACAAACAAATAGTTTTGCTCGCCACCGCCTGCTGTCCCGGCAACTGCCGGGATGGCGACGGTGTTTTCGTTCAACAGCATGATAGCCTGTTCATTCATATTGTCCGAAGCAATTCGTTTCAGTTTTACACAACTACCGCTCCCGCATTCGATAAACGCAAGTGTCGTATACCGACCATTTTCATCTGCAGAATAATACAGAGCTCTGTGCGGGCCTAATTGGGTGATGTGAAAATACGTTTCATCTGGTGTGCAAAGATTGGGAATTTTAATCTCATCTCCGTTTGGCAACAAGCGCAGAAAAACTCCACCACCGCGCTCTACCCGCAGTGCATACGTGTCTTGAATCAGAAGAAACCGATTTTTGACGGTATCTGCCGCACGAAACGGGAACGGATCGTAGTCAGCAAGTAGGATGATTTCTTTCTGCGTCTGGATTTGATAGAGATACGTTGTATATTTCCCCGTTTCAAGGTTTTCTATGTCATAAATCAGTTCGTCATCGCTGTGCCAACGCACGTGAGACGGCTCAACTGTACCGAAGGCTCGGTCATTCAGCACAGAGATTTCGTGTAGTATTGTGCCGCCATATAAATAGTAGGTTGGTGCATCGCTATCATATTTACAGATTAGAAGATATGTCTCAGACGGATTCGGATCGGCGCGGAACGGTTTAAAGTCCAGATTATCAGGCACCTCTATGGAAACTGCCTTTTTGACACCTTCTTCACCAAACAAAGCAAGTCTAGCGTCCCAAACATCGATACCCGGCACGGTGGCATAATAGGATGCTACGACAAGCCCATATTGCTTGGATTCCAAGAACCGCAAATTCTCGTTTAATACGCCCCCACTTTGCAGTTCTGATTGACTGGGCACGATTTCCACTGACTCAAAAGATAGCGGCGCATCCGTTTTTTTCGAAGCATCATCGTCTGGCTGCATACCGGAGACTTCTGAGGCCTGCTGCCCTTGGGCGGAATTATTTGTTGTGATGTCTGCCTGTACATGAACTTCCTGTACGGACTGCTTTATACAGGCGCACGGAAAAAACAGAAGCGTGGCAAATAGTGCCGCGCAATAAATCTGGCGGGCGCATCTGAATGCTTTTTTCACAGTGTAGCCTCCTTAGACAATTTTGCTTGATTTTGTGCAAACCAACTTCTTATGTATCTGGACATACAGATCACTTTCCCACTATCCACGTAAAACGACAGGGAATAATAGCTGTCCGCGATCAGGTGAAGACTTGCGTAGCCCGCATCGCCTTCCTGCCCATAGACGATCGGCGACTGCTGTTTTTTCAGTTCCCGGTCGGCACACGGGAATTTTTCCAGTACGGTGTCAATCGTATCTCCAAGGCAGATGCCCCGGAACGAGGGCGCATCCTGCGCGGTCTCAAAGATGATCTCATCGTTTTCCACCGCAGCGTTCCATTCCATCTCCATCAGTGTCGGTTCGCCGCCGCTGCGATCCCAGAAGCGATATGAAAGACTCTGTTCATCGTAAAAGCGATTTCTGGCATCGCCCGGCGTGAGCTTCCCGACAAGGTCTTCGACCTCCGCCTGCGTCATGCCGGCCTGCGCACCGCAGGCATTCGTCAGCTCCCAGGCCTGCAAGGGCTGTGCAGCGTCATATCGTTCGCTGCTTTGCAATGCCGACGTTGACGCATCCGGGAGTGGATCGGGATCTGGTGCTGCAGTTGTATCAGCTGCAGCTGCGTTTATCGTATCGGGAGGTGCGGTCTCTCCCTTTCCCTGATTTGTTGGGAGCTCCCGGGAACAACCCGATATCAATATCACAAGTATCCATACGAAAACACTTGCAAAAATCTGTCTGTGCATATTCGTTCCTCCTACGCTTGTTTTTTTGGTGCTTTTCTTGCTATACGCGCTGTTTACAATTCTCCGCTACTTTTTCTCTTTATCTTTCAGATTGGCAACTGCAATTAATTTATATAACAATCTAAAATATAAAATGCAACAGGAGATAATCAAAATGAATCACTTCCTTCAAGATGTTTACAACGACCTTCCGGATACATTTCATGTTTTGCTAGTTCTAATTGTGATTGACTACATCACAGGTGTCTGTTTGGCTCTAAAAGAGAAAAGAATATCAAGCAAAATTGGCGCGAAAGGAATTGCATCTAAAGTTTTAATCGTATGTCTTGTGGCGCTTAGCTACATCGTTGACATGTGGATTTTAGATAGTGGAGATAAATTTTCTTCCATTACAATCCTGTTCTATTGCGCAAATGAAATCATCAGTATTTTTGAAAATGTGAATCACTTCGGATTACCGTTACCAAAAAAATTCAAGGAATACTTAGATGGTCTGAAAAGCAAAAAGAATACATAACCAAGTTACAGCTACAGGTTTTCACCTGTAGCTGTAATTGTTATCTCACTTTTCATAGTACGTGCGAAGTTTCTGCTCTGCTCGTTTTTTACATTGATTTACATTCTGTCTCGTTGTGTGCAGCTTTCTTGCAATCTCGGCAGAAGAAAGTTGATATTTATATGCAAGGACGATTATTTGATATTCCCTTTCCGACAGGATGCTTGCAATATCCAACGAAAAAACAGAAGAGTCCTGGCAGGAAGGGAGCATTAGCAAATTTGAAATCTGATTCATTGATGATTCAAACTCAATTGTTTGAATTGGGTGATTCAATACGGCTTTTAATCTCTTACAGTATGCATGCTGCACTGAATTACAAATATAGTTGACAAGCGCACCTTCACTCTTCTGATTTTGTGCGTCAAGATTGATCGAGAGAACAATTTGAATAAAGTCCAATTGCAAATCATAATATGCATCCTCATAATGAAGTTTATATGCATATTTCTTCAATAGTGGTTTGAATTTTTCAATCAGTGCCAAGAGAGAATCCGGATTGTTGTGCTGAGCAGATGCGATTGCTTCACTTAGCATACGGGCCACCCTTTACTCTTTTTGAGAGTAAAGGGTGCAGGTCAAGCTATAATGTAAACACAGCTCAGCGGAAATTCAGAAAATGCATCTGTTACTAATAATTGACACAGAATTGCCTGAATTGCAACAAACCCCGAGCCGTTCATTTTGAACAGCTCGGGGTTGAATCATCGATGAGGAGTCGATATGCACATTGTCTTGCCCGTGTCAGCGCCATTCGGACACTGGCAGGCTTTATGGATAATTCCTCGGCCATGGTCTCGTCACTTTTGCAGAGTATGTATTTTCCCTCCAACAGATATTTGCTTCGATCATCAAGCTGAGGCCACCGCTGCGCTAATTCTTCAATTTCTTCTATCGAGATCAGCATGTCTTCCATCTGTCTATATGCAGCAATCGGTTCTGATTGCTGCATATAGTCTTCAAAAGAAAACGGAGCAATTTTCTTTTGCGCCCGCAAGAAGTTATAAGCTGTATTTCGAGCAGTCGCGCTGATATAACCAATCAGTTGCGGCTCTTTCTTTTGCCGAAGCTCTGGTATCTTATCGATTAGTTTAACTAATGTAGCTTGCAGTACGTCTTCTGTATTCCAAGGATTCTTTAAAATAGCGTAGATCTCTTTGTATAGGAGCCTCTGGTATTGGACAAACAGAGATGCCATAAACTCGCGATCGTCATTATCTTCTATTACAAGAATGCAAAACGGGATCAAGTTCGCTCCTTCTTTCCTGCAATGTGAACCATAGATGCAATCTCCATATCTGCAACAATTGTACAAACTGCGTGTTTTCTGTCGGGCGATAGATGTTGCAGCGACTGGACGATATCACCGATGGTTGTGTCGTCCAAAACTGTTCGCCCAAATATATCTGGCGAGAGTTTCGATGTGGATCGTCCCAGTAAATAATCTATGGATACTTCAAAATGGTCTGCCAGTTTGAATAGCTTTTCAACGTCCGGATAGTGGACACCGTTCTCATAGTTTGATATTGTACCGCCAGATACATAGATTATACGTCCAAGTTCTGCTTGCGAAAGATGCTTCTCTTGACGAAGCTGCATCAGTATTTCACCAAACCTTGTCAAGCGCACACCTTCTTTCGCATTTTTTGACATTATACTTATTCTAAAAATAAAATGTGTGAAATATTAGATATACAATAGTATCTCCTTGAAAATCAGCAAATATTATAGTAAAACTAATTGCTACAGGGACACTTACTCAATGCGCCGAAAAAAGCAAAAAAATCTTGTTGCAGATCAGCGTTTCCTGTGTCTTAGTAATATGAACGTTCGGGAGAACAAAGAGCATGACAAAAGAAAAAGAGAGCCCGGGCTTCATGGAAGATATATATCGAAAACATGAACGCCTGATGTATTATATTGCAGGAAAGTATACAACGAATCTTGTGCAGCGGGAGGACATTGTCCAGACTGCCGTGCTGGCCCTTTTGAAAAACGAAGCAACGCTGCAGCGGCTGCCGCCATATGCACAAGTCAACTACATTGCAGTGGCTGTCCGCAATACCGCAGTCAATGCAATCAAACGAAACCAGACGGAAGCCGCTCGTCACGTCCCTTTGGACGATATTTCTGAAGACTGCTGCCATGCGCACATTTCCGGAGCCGAAGTGATATATCTGGAAAAAGAACGCCAGGAAGAACTTCTGGCCATATTCCGGGAAATGCGGGAAGAAGAACAGCAGCTGCTGATGGGAAAGTATCTGATGGACCTTAGCGACGCGGAGCTCGCGCAAACACTTGGGTGCAAGGCTTCCAGCATCCGAATGAAGCTCACCAGAGCCAGACGGACATTCATGAAAAAACTTCAAGATGGAGGTGATGACAATGCATGAGCAGGAAAAGCTGTATGAGCAGTATGAGGACGCCGTTTTTGCCCTGCTTATGGATAAGGTTGCAGAAGAAAACGGAAAGAAACTGCTCCAGCAAAATGAAGAACTCCTTGCAGACCCAGATGCGGCCGTCCCCGAGACGTTGAGCAAGCGGTGTCTGCGCACCATTGAAAAGGCCTACCGCAAATCACAAAGGAAAGCCGCCGCAAAAAAAGTGACACGGGCGCTCAATCGGGTTGCTTTATGGATTCTGGTTCCGCTTTTTCTGTTCGGCGCCGCTTTTGCCGCTTCAGAAACCGTGCGGGTAAAAACGCTGAACTTTTTGCTCACCAACTTCGAGTTTGGTACGGAGTTCCGTATTGAAAATACTGCCTCCGCAACGCCGCAACAGCAAAGTATGACACCTATCGTCGATGATTGTATTCCCTTTGATTACGATCTAATCTCTCAAAGCAGTACTTCGCTGTTCGAAAAGTACTTGTACGCAAATGATTCGGATTCTGAATTAAGTATCATTATTTACGCACTGGAGAATTTCGGTGGAGCCATCACAATTGATACAGAGGACGCTGAGGTCTGGTATAACACGATCGATGATCAAAGCGTCATGTACATGCAGAAAGCAGACACCTATCAGGCCGTCTGGACGGACGTAGAAAACCAGAAAATGTATGTGCTATCCAGCAGCAATACCGCGCTGGATGTGGTATATGGAATAGTTGAGAAAATGCTTTCTTCCAATTCATATTAAACCAAAGGAGAACCAAACATGAAGAAAACTCGCTCCAGACTTTTGTCTTTGCTACTGGCAGTCATCCTGATCGCATCAGCCATTCCAGTGCAGGCCGCCTCTTCGGACATTGCTCCGTATCGTTATGATTATGTAAGCAGCTGCTCTATTTCCCTGAATATCTCAAGCAGAGGGCTTGCAACTTGCACCAGCGATATCTCTTTACGGCGCGGTGTCAACGCCGAAATGACTGTCACCCTGTATAAAAGCACGAATAAACGCAATTGGGATTATGTGACCTCCTGGGATACCAGCGGTTCGTCCTCGCTGGTGCTTGAAAAGAATTACTATGTTATGTCCGGCTATTACTACAAAGCAGAGCTGAGTGCGGATGTTTACAACAGCAGCGGTAGTTTCCTGGAGAATGTAACCTCCACTTCCAGCATAAAGTATTATTGATCTTCCAGCCATCCATGCTTACCGCAGCGTGGATAAACACGACTTTCATGTCGCTTTTTTGTCGCACTTTTTTCACAACTATTCCACTCCAACGCACTTGATTTGTCGCAAATCACTATGGTATTCTTAAAATAGGAAAAAACGAAAACAGATGCTGCAACGCCAAATGCAGCATCTGTTTTTATATATACCCATATTTTGCACGGTCGGTCTCTTTGGTTTTGGAGGAATAAATATGGATAACAAATATTTGAACGAAGTGTTGGAACGACTGGAAAGCTACCGAAAAAAAGAACAGCAAATTGAGCTTCTGCGGTACGAGCTCCAGCACGCCAAGCAAGTCTCACCGACCGAACTGATTGAAGCCATGACGTTCCAAACCCGCGACGCAGATGCCAGCCAAACGGATCTATACCCAAAAGACGTGCCCGGCATCGCTCTTTCTTACCAGCACATCGCCGCACAGCTGAACGAAGAAGCCGTCGGCGAGCTGATAAACAGATACACTGCGTTATGCCACGAGAGAGACCGACTTTTACATTACATCGGGCTTCTGGACAAGCGGCAGCAGGACGTCGTCCGAAAGCATTATTTTGAGCAGCAGTCCTGGAGTGAGATCGCCGCTAGTATGGATCTTACCCCCAGAACCGTTCAGCGAACACGCCAGCAGGCATTAGACGAGCTTGCAAATCTGTACGCTTTCGCCGACGGTGTTCTTCGGCGGTAGGAAGACGAAAAGAGAAACATCTTTCAAAATAATGCCGCCGCGATACCCGCGGCGGCATTGCATTACCCGCAGAGCTGTCGTACAATAGCTATACGAGTCAGCTTCTGCACCTTGAAAAGTTCATATTTTATTTCGTATGATTACTTCCTATTAGGAACACTGTAAATACAAGGCTTTTCGAAGCCTACAAACCAGAAAAAATAATATTTGATCTATCACATTACGCAAAAAGCCGTCCGGCATGAAAAACGGGCGGCTTTTTTGCGTGGATAGACGGAAAGGAGGCACAAAAATAACTACAAAATTTTAGCGTTCAAATTTGTGCAACTTTAACGAAAAGGAGGATCGTAAATGGCCGATGAAAAACTGAACACAGGCCCTGCGGAGAATACTTCCCCGGAGGCCGCCGGGCCTATCACCACACCCGAACAGGCCGCAGCGTCTGAGCCCCGGCAGGAACAGACCGGGCCTGCCATACCTGAGTCCGGCGATGTGGTTGTGTCCTTTGACAAAATCAATGAACTTATGGCGGAAAAGAGGCAGAACGCCCGCGCCGAAGTCGAAAAGGCGGAAACCCCCGAAACGCCAGAGGCGGCAGCCCCCGGAGAAACACCGCAGCCCGCCAATACGGAGGAACCGAAAAAGCCGCGCCGTGGCCGTCCGCCGAAAGCGGAAAAGGCTGCGACTGAAAATCAGAAAGCGGAGAAATCGGCTGGGGCCCGCAAGGGCCGCCCACCCAAGGCGGATAAGGCGGCCCCTGACAAGCCCAAGCCGTCCAAACGAGACAAAGTGTCCCGAAGTGATGGAAAGGCTCCGGATGCCAAGGAGCCCATTAAGCCCGCACAAGATACGGCACCGAAGGAGACTGTTGCGGAACAGACAGCTCCCGAGCCGACTACACCGCCCCGCCCGGTTGAGGAAGGCAAGCTGGTTTATCTGAAACTTTCCGAGGTTCATCCGTTTCACACATTCCGTCCGCACCCCTTTAAGGTACGGGACGATGCGAAGATGCAGGAAATCGTTGCTTCTATCCGCGTAAACGGTGTAATGGTTCCCGGTCTTGCCCGCCCGGAGAAAGATGGAAACGGCTATGAAATTGTAGCGGGCCATCGCCGTACCCACGGCAGTGAACTGGCGGGGCTGGAGGAAATGCCCTTTATCGTCCGTGAAATGACCGACCACGAAGCGGTTCAGGCCATGAAGGACAGCAACAAGCAGAGGGATCAGACGCTCCCCAGCGAACTGGCCGCCCTGCTGGAGCTGGAAGTGGAGGACATCAAGCACCAGGGCGGGCGGCTGAAAGGCGTTGCGGAAGGCGATGTCGGGAAACGCTCGGTTGAGATTGTGGGCGAGGCGCATGAAATGAACTATAAAAAGGTCATGCGCTACTTGCGGCTCAACTCCCTTGTGCCGGAGCTTCTGGATAAGGTAGACGATAAAAAGATGGGCTTCATGCCTGCCGTGGAGCTGTCCTACATCAAACCGAAAAATCAGAGGCTTATCGCTGTTTCCATTGACGGGGAGCAGGCTTCGCCCTCGCTGGCCCAGGCTAAACGGCTCCGGGAGCTGGATAAGGAAGGCAAGCTCAACGGCGATGTCATTGACGGTATCTTATCAGAACAGAAAAAGGAGGATCGAGGCGTGATTATTTCTACTGCGGAACTGGAAAAGTATTTTGGCAAGGAGGTCACTCCCGCCAAAATGAAAGAACAGATTATGTCCCTGCTGGATGACTGGAAAGAAAAACAGCCGCCGGAGCTGGCAAAAGCCCCGAAAAAGCAGGAACTTGACAAGTAACAACTTCGAGACACTTTGTCCCGAGGGCCCCGCCCTCGCGCAGAGGCTCTGGTGGTATATATCCCCCGTCGCCGCCTGTTTTTTAGTACAGCCGGGAGTGGGCCGTCAAGGGTGCAGCGCACCGCCGTTTTCGGCGGCTCGCCCTTGACGGTCTGCCCCGGCTGTGCTATTTCCCCGGCAAGCGGCGGGGGTATATCCTCCAGAGCCGCCCCCTTTCCCAAGACTGGGAAAGGGCGTGGGGTTTGGGTTGAACTTTCTTATTAAAATATCGGAGGTATGAACGATGAAACGACCCCTTGCTTATATCACCGCTGCATGGCTCGGCGGCGATAGCGAAAACGCAGAACTGGCGGCGCAGTATTGCCGCACCGTGTATGAGGCAGGCTTTTCTCCTATTTGCCCGCCCCTGTACTTGCCCCTGTTTCTCAATGATGCTGTTCCCGAGGAGCATAAAAGCGGCATCGACATGAGCCGTGACCTGCTCCGCCGTTCTCATGTGCTGGTTGTTTGCGGGCACAGTATGACCGAAGCCATGAAAAATGATATTGCCGTGGCCCAGCGGCTGGGAATTACGGCAACAACCCTTGAGGGCATCCTGACCGTCAAGGGACAGGGCCGCCGCTAATGGCAACCCTGTTTGAAGCCTACGTTACCAACGTCGGAAAGTACAGCGAGGGCCAGCTTGTGGGTGAAACACTGAAATTTCCCACAACCGCCCAGGAGGTGGAGGCTCTCTTGAAACGGATCGGCGTGGATGGCGTCCGCTATCAGGAAATTTTTATTACCTCTTTCGATGGGGATGTGCTGGGGCTCTATGACCATTTGAGCGAGTATGAAAATCTGGACGAGCTTAATCATCTGGCCTGCCTGCTTTCCGAGCTTACCTCATCGGAGCTGGAAACACTGGAGGCCGTCCTCGACAGCGGCGATCACTGTTCTTCGGTGCGGGACATCATCAATCTGACACAAAATCTGGACTGTTACGGCTTTTACCCCGGCGTATCCGATGAGGAAACGCTGGGGCGTATTTATGTGGACGATCTGGAAATGTTGGATGTGCCGGATCAGGTAAAACCGTATTTCGATTATGAGGCGTATGGCCGGGATGCCTGCATCCACGAAAACGGCCATTTTGCCCCGGGCGGCTATGTTGTCAAAGAAAGCGATCATTTCGTGGAAGTGTATCACGGCTTGCAGGATATTCCCAAGGAGCATAAGGTATTCTCTTTCCCGAAGCTCTCTATCCGGGAGCAAATGGCCGCTTATCAGGAAATCATAGACGGTTCTTCTTTGGAGGGCTACCGTCAAATGCAGAAAAAAGACCGTGGGGATCGGTGATGGCACTTCGAGACAAATTGTCCCAAGGAAGGAGGCGGTGTAACTGATTGATGAAGATATTTCCCGGCGCACGATAGCCATATCCGTAAAAACAACCAAGCTGACGGCGCGGGGACTGGCGTATGTGCTGGGCATGGTGGGCCGGAAGATCCGCAAGGCATACCGTGGGCGGCAAGTACCGCATGGAAAACAAAGTGTGCGAAAGCTCATGGCCCACGGTACAGCCACCAACAGCATTGAGCTATCCGGGGATGCCAAGTCCTTTGACCGCGTGGCCCGGAAATGGAATGTAGACTATGCGTTCTATAAAACCGGGCCGGACAAATACCTGCTGTTTTTCAAGGCTGGACAGGCAGACGCAATGACCGCCTGCTTTTCTGAGTATTCCCGGAAGGTGTTAAGCAAAGCAAAATCGAACCGTGTTCCCATCCGGGAACAACTGCAACAGGCGGCAGATCAGCTTTCCAAAGAAAAGCCGAAGCAGAAAGAACGTGCAAAGGAGGTGGCCCATGAGGACAGATAAGATCAGAAAATATCTCATTCCGAACATTCCCTATCTGTTCATCCTGTGGGCGTTCCTCAAGCTGGGAACGGCCTACCGGCTGGCAGCGGGTAACGATTTTGCACATAAGCTCATCGGACTGGGCCAGACGATTGGCCCGGCCTTTGCTGACTTTGCACCCGGTCTTGCTCCGCTGGATTGGCTTGTTGGTATTGTAGGCGCAGTTGGTTTCCGGCTGCTGATCTATTTCAAAAGCAAGAACGCTAAGAAGTTTCGGCGGGATGCAGAATACGGCAGCGCTCGATGGGGAACGGAAAAAGACATCAAACCGTTTGTCGATCCGAAGTTTGAAAACAACGTGATTTTGACCGGGACGGAGTTTCTCACGATGAACACCCGCCCTAAAATCCCCGCAAATGCCCGAAACCTGAATTGCTGCATTATCGGCTCATCCGGCTCCGGCAAAACCCGCTTCTGGCTCACGCCCCAGCTTTTACAGGCTCATTCCTCTTATGTGGTGGTCGATCCCAAAGGCGGTGTGCTGGGACAGGTCGGAGCTTTCCTGCAAAAACGCGGGTACAAAATCAAGGTATTCAACAGCATAGATTTTTCAAAATCCATGCACTATAACCCGCTGGCGTATATCCGCAACGAGGCCGATATTCTGAAATTCGTGGATGCCCTGATTTCCAACACCAAGGGCGAAGGCAAGGAAGGCGATCCATTCTGGACGAAATCGGAAACGCTTTTATACTGCGCCCTGATTGCCTACATCATTTTCGAGGGGCCTGCCGAGGATCGGAACATGAATACCCTTGTGGATATGATTTCCGGCATGGAGGTCAAGGAGGATGACGAGGACTTTATGAACGCGGTGGACTATATGTTTGCCGGGCTTGAAAAGCGCAAGCCGGATTGCTTCGCGGTCAAACAGTATAAAAAGTACAAATTGGCCAGCGGTGTTGTATGCTCTAAAAGACTTCTTAATCAGATGATTTGGAAGTCTCTTAGAACACACAACTTTACATACCGAAGAAAGGAGACAAAACCATGAGCAAAAGCGAGAAAATCACTGCTCTTTACGAGCGTTTGAGCCGAGACGATGATATGGATGGCGAGAGCAACTCCATATCCAATCAAAAAAGACAGTTGGAAGACTACGCTGCCCAGCATAATCTTCCTAATATCGTCCATTTTACGGACGATGGCATAAGTGGCACTCGATTTGACCGCCCCGGATTTCTTGCCTTGATGAAAGAGGTCGAAGCCGGGAATGTGGAGTATCTGTGCCTAAAGGACATGAGCCGTCTGGGGCGTGATTATCTGAAAGTCGGTCAAATCATGGAAATTCTGCGACAGCAAGGTGTCCGTCTCATTGCTATCAATGATGGCGTTGATACTGCCAGAGGGGACGATGATTTTACCCCTTTCCGAAACATCATGAACGAATATTACGCACGAGACACCAGCCGTAAAATCCGTTCCACTTTCCAAGCAAAAGGCAAGACAGGCAAGCATCTTACAGGCTTAGTAATCTATGGTTACCTCTGGAATGAGACAAGAGACCAGTGGCTTGTAGATGAATATTCGGCAGAGGTTGTAAAGCGTATCTTTTCAATGACGATTGAGGGCATGGGACCTTATCAGATAGCAAACAGGCTGAAAGAGGAAAAGGTACTCATTCCCTCTGCATATCTGGCACAGTTCAACGAGGGTGTGAACAAAAACAAGACTTTCAAAGATGTTTACGGCTGGGGTTCTTCCACCATCTGCAACATTCTTGATAAGCGTGAGTATTTGGGACACACCATCAATTTCAAGACCCGAAAGCATTTCAAGGATAAGAAAAGCCATTATGTGCCGGAGGACGAATGGACGATTTTTGAGAATACCCATGAAGCCATCATTGACCAAGAGACCTTTGACCTTGCACAGAAAGTCAGAAGCAAGGTACGCCGTTATCCCGATGGCTGGGGCGATGTTGCACCGTTGACGGGCTTGCTCTATTGTGCTGATTGCGGCGGCAAAATGTATGTCCACCGCTTTAACAACGGCAAACGCATTTCGCAATATACCTGTTCAAAGTACAGCAAAATCCCTGTTGGGACGCTCTGCAAGACCCAGCACCGTATCAATGAAAGTGTTGTGTTGGAGCTGGTAAAAGACCTATTGAAAGCCATTGCCGAGTATGCCAAGCATGAACGAGCCGAGTTTGTCCGAGTGGTGCAGGAGGCACAGTCCAGCCAGCAGACAGCAGAGGTCAAGAAACAGCGGACACGCCTTGCAACCGCAAAGCAGAGAATATCCGAGCTGGAAGTCCTGCTCTGCAAAATCTATGAGGACAACATCTTAGGCAAGCTCTCTGACAGCCGCTATGCCACCTTAGACGCTCAATACGAAAAGGAACAGAAAGAGTTGACCGCTGAAATCAGCACGCTGGAAAAGGCAATCAGTGACTATGAAAAGCACGAAAAGGACGCTGACCGTTTCATTGCTCTGATTGATAAATACGAGAATTTTGACGAGCTGACCATTACCATGCTCAATGAGTTTGTTGAAAAAATCCTTGTGCATGAGCGTGACCGAAAAGGCAGTATTCAGACCACGCAGGAGGTTGAGATTTACTTCAATTTCGTTGGGCGTTTCGTCCCTCCGAAGTTTGCGGAAGTAGAGCTGACCCCAGAGGAATTAGAGGAAATCCGCAAGCGTGAGGAACGCAAGGACAGACTTCATCAGAATTACTTGAAGCGTAAAGCCAGCGGTTGGCAAAGGCAGTACGAGGACAGAACAAAAGCAAAGAAAAAGGCTGAAATGGACGCAAAGAAAAACGCTCTCCGAGCCGAGGATATAGCAAAGGGCGTGTTCATTCCTGTCAGCAATATGCCGAAGTTAGAGCCGAAAATCGCACCACAGAAAGGAGCTTAATCATGGAACTGAATTTTATCAAATGTGGGGACTACTACATCCCAGACATCAAAGTGAAAAATCCGAATATCCGTCTTGGAAAATGGGGACGGATGCGGAAAGAGTATCTGCGACTGGCTAATCCGGTGCTGTTCTCCGACATGGTGCTGAATGAAACCCTCTATGAGCATTGTGCGGAGATTGAGGAAACAGCCAAGAAGCGTATGGAAATCATCGTGCCGCAGCTTGCAAAGGCATACGGTGTGA